>Ga0114972_10002331_pt1 | contig 14196 bp, 12 predicted proteins | sample M_140807_EF_Meta_FD_87354 | JGI IMG/M metagenome (GOLD analysis project Ga0114972, IMG submission 87354) | Freshwater microbial communities from Lake Montjoie, Canada to study carbon cycling - M_140807_EF_MetaG | ecosystem: Environmental > Aquatic > Freshwater > Lake | place: Lake Montjoie... | reverse complement strand
CGGTGTTGGTCTATGTGGCCGCGACCACCACATTCGATGGATATGTCACCAATATTCTGATGCAGGCTGTCACCTATGCGGTGGCGGTAATGGGCCTCACGGTTGTGTTGGGCCTGTGCGGACAGATCAACCTCGCGCAAGCCGCCTTTTTCGGGCTTGGCGCTTATGCCGTCGGTCTCGGCACGGTTGACTACGGCCTGTCCTATTGGATCTGCATTGGGCTTGGACTGATTGTGGTGTTTGCTTTTGGGGCCTTTCTGGGCACCTCGACCATCCGGCTCGGCGGACACTATCTGGCGATGGTGACCATCTCCTTCCAGCAAATCCTGACGCTGGTCATGATCAACTGGATTCCTGTGACCCATGGTCCTGATGGCGTCTCGCGCATTCTGAAGCCGAACCTGTTCAATACCCCGCAAAGCTATCTTGCGTTCTGCGTGGTTGTGCTGGCGGTGGTGGGCTATCTGGTCTGGCAATTGCCTTCGACCAAGCTGGGCCGCGCCATGCGCGCGGTGCGTGACAACGAGCTGGCAGCCGGTGTGACCGGCATCGACATCCAGCGCACCAAAGTGACGGCTTTTGCCATTTGCGCTCTGTTGGGCGGTCTGGGTGGCGGGCTGTTTGCCGGTGGCTTTTCCTATGTCAGTCCCGACCAGTTTTCTTTTGCAGAATCCATCGTCTTTCTGACCATGGTGCTGTTGGGCGGTGTGGCCTCGCCGATCGGGGCTGTCATCGGCACCGGTTTGCTGATCCTGATTCCGGAATGGCTGCGCTTTTTGAAATCCATTCCCGGCCTGTATCTGGCTATTTACGGGTTGGCAGTGATTTTGATCGTGCTGTTCATGCCCGACGGGATCTGGGGCTTTGTGGTGCAGCAGTTCAAAAAACTGCGAGGCAGTTTGCGGTTGTCGGCTGAATTGCCGGAACTGACTTTGGTGCAAACCCAAGCCCATGCCGATGATGTGCTGGTGGTCAACAATCTGGCCAAGCATTTCGGCGGGTTGAAGGCGGTGGACGATATTTCCTTCGTGGTCAAACGCGGCAGCGTGCACGCGCTGATCGGGCCGAACGGCTCGGGCAAAACCACCACGCTCAACGTTCTGTCGGGCCTGTATACCCCGACAGCGGGTGCGGTGCAGCTTGACGGGCAGGACATCACCCATTTCGCCCCGCATGAGCGCACAGCGTCGGGATTGGGCCGCACCTTCCAGAATATCCGGCTGTTCCGCTCGATGACGGCTCTGGAAAATGTCATCATCGGGGTAGAGCGTCCGGGCAATCCGGTTGATCATGCTCCGATTGCACTGGAAGGACGTGCCCGCTCGGCGCTGAATTTCGTGGGGCTGGGGGATCGTGCCGATGAATTGGTAACCTCCTTCTCCTACGGCCATCAGCGGCTGATCGAAATTGCGCGTGCAGTGGCGGGCAATCCGACCCTCCTGTTGCTGGACGAACCGGCAGCGGGTCTCAATTCCACCGAAAAGATGGAATTGCGCGATCTCCTGAAACGGATTGCCGCCAAGGGTCTGACCATTCTGATCATCGACCATGACATGACATTGGTCAGCGAAGTCGCCGAGCATATTACCGTGCTCAATTTCGGTCGCCGCATTGCGGATGGCGACGCCGTTTCGGTGCTCAACCATCCCGATGTTGTGACCGCCTATTTGGGGAGCGATGCCAATGCCGCTCATTGAGCTTAAAGACGTATCCGTTCGCTATGGCGAAATCGAAGCCTTGCGCGGGGTCTCTCTGTCTGTGGAAGCAGGCGAAGTGGTGACACTTCTGGGCGGAAACGGGGCTGGTAAATCCACAACCTTGCGCGCCATATCGGGCCTGACAAAGCCTGCCTCCGGCGAGATCCTCTACGAGGGCAAGTCACTGACCGGATTGGGTCCCGAGGAAATCGTCCGTATGGGGATTGCCCATGTACCGGAAGGACGCCGGGTGTTTCCCGGGCTGACCGCGCATGAAAACATCATGCTCGGGGCGTCCAACCGCAGCGGGATCTCCAAAGAGCAGATCGATCAGGAAGCCGATGCGATGTTCGACCTGTTCTCCGATATCCGTCCGTTCCAGCATGTGCTGGGCTGGACCCTGTCGGGCGGGCAGCAGCAGATGGTGGCGGTGGCGCGCGGCTTGATGGCCAAGCCGAAGCTGTTGCTGCTGGACGAGCCATCGCTGGGGCTTGCGCCGGTGATCGTCTCCAAAGTGTTCGACATCATCAAGGAAATCCGGCGGCGCGGCACCACCGTGTTGCTGGTGGAACAGAATGCCCGTATGGGTCTGTCTGTCGCCGATCGCGGCTATGTGCTCGAAACAGGGCGTCTGGTTGTGACCGGCAAGCCGGATGAATTGTGGAACAACGAGGATGTGCGCGCCGCCTATCTCGGCGGACATGCCCGCGCAGCGGCCAAAGCGTGATTGCAAAGGCTTATCCTTGCTCTGCCCTGCGTAAAAAGGGATTCGACTGATGGATCGTGACCGGTTGCAAAACCGCCATGCGGTTGTAACGGGTGGCTCGCGCGGGATCGGGCGGGCAGTGGCCGAACGCTTTGTTGCGGAAGGCGCGCTGGTTGCGATCAACCATCCCGGGGATGAGGCCGCAGGACAGGAAACTCTTGCCGCCCTTCACGCCATTGATGCGCAAGCCGGACGCCACAGGCGCGACCATCTGGCCATCAAGGCCGATGTGTCGGACGAGCATGCCGTCAAAGCCATGGTCGAACAGGTGGTGGCGCAATGGGGGCGGCTTGATTGCATGGTGTGCAATGCCGGTATCCAGAGCGAGACCGGGGGGCATGATTTCGATGCCGCCACGTTCCAGCGGATTCTGGATGTGAACCTGAATGGTGCGGCCTATTGCGCGCGCGAGGCGATTGCCCATTTCCTGACCCGCGAAGGCGGCGGATCGGTGATTGCCACCTCCAGCGTGCACCAGATCATCCCGAAGCCGACCTATCTGGCCTATGCGGCCAGCAAGGGCGCTCTGGGCCAGATGGTTCGCACGCTCGCCCTCGAGTATGCCGACCGCGGTATCCGTGTGAATGCGGTGGCGCCCGGTGCTGTGACCACCGATATCAATGCCGCATGGATCGACGATCCCAAAGCGCGCGCCGGTGTCGAAAGCCATATCCCGATGGGCTTTGCCGCCGATGCCGCCCAGATCGCCCCGCTCTATGCCTTTCTGGCCTCGCAAGAGGCGGTTTATATCACGGGCCAGACACTTTATGCCTGTGGCGGCTTGACCTTGTATGGCGAGTTCAAGCAAAACTGGTCTTCCTGACACGGAAGGATTACCAGTCTGATGCCGAATCGTTCAACCGGATGGATCACGCGGATCGCCTCTGCCATGGGTGGCTTTGTCGCGCATCGTGATCCGCGCATGGCCTATGGCAATCTGATTGCGGTTATGGTGGGCTCCAACCAGCCGCTGTTTCCCTTGACACTTTATCTTGTTTTGGGAGACGCCGCCCGCCCGAGCCTGTGGGGGATGATTTCGATGTTGTTTTTCTGTGCGGTGCCGCTGGTTGCCCGCTCGAATGTTTCAGCCGCAAAACTATTGCTGAGCCTCTATGCCAGCCTGCACACGGCGGCTTATGTGCTGCTGATGGGGCAGGGGGCGGGGTTTGAATTGTATTTCCTGCCGTGCATTCTGCTCTCGGCCTTGCTGTTTCCTGCCCGGCAGCGGTTGTTGGGTTGGGCCTTGTGCGCGGTGCCCGCTCTGTTGTTTTTCGCGGTGCAACGGTTGGCGGGGCAGGCCGGACAGTTCGGGGCCGAAGCTGTAGCCTCGCTGTGGCAGGTCAATGCGATCAGCGTCGCCTGCCTGACCGCGATGATGGGCATGCTTGCGCCTGCGCCCAGAGACCGTTATCCATCATAAATGACGATTGAACGAGGTTTGGCTATGGCACTTGATGCGGCAATGCTGGCAATTCTGGAGCGGGCGAAGAACAATCCGGTTCCGCCCTATCAAACCATGCCGATCAACGAGGCGCGGACGACCTTTATCCGTCTGGCAGGTTACTGGAACCAGAATCCCGAGCCGATGGCGCAGATCGAGGACCTGCTGATCCAGACACCGGAATGTGCCATTCCCTCCCGCCTTTATACCCCCGAAGGCGCACAGGCCGACGGTCCGGTGCTGATCTATATCCATGGCGGCGGCTGGACTTTTGGTTCGGTCGAAACCCATGACAATGCGGTCCGCCGTCTGGCGGCGGAAGCGCGAATGCATATTCTGAGCATTGATTACCGTCTGGCGCCCGAACACGCCTTTCCGGCGGGCCATACCGATGTGATGGAAACCATCCGCTTTGTCGAAAACGGCGGTTTGGGCCGCTCGGTTCCGGCCAGTCGCATTGCGTTATCGGGTGATTCAGCCGGTGCCAATCTGGCTTTGGGGGCGATGCTGGCACGCCCGATCAAAGGCCTGCCGCAGATCGGCACGGCCGCTTTGCTGTATGGCTGTTTCGCGCCCGACCATGAAACCGCCAGCCACCGCCGTTTCGGTGACGGCAGCTATCTGCTCAGCACCGAGCGGATGCGCTGGTTCTGGGGGAATTTTCTGGGACAGGAAAGTCACGAGAATCCCGGTCTTGCCGCCCCGCTCTATGCCTCGGACGAGGATCTGTCCGGCCTGCCGCCGGTCTATATGAATGCCGCAGGGCTTGATCCCCTGCTCGATGACAGTCTGCTGCTGGCCACCCGTCTGGCCCATGTCGGCATTCCGTTCCGCTTCGATGTCATCCCCAATGTCGTTCATGGTTTCATGCAGATGAGTGCGGAACTTGTGCAGGCCCGCGAGGCCCAGCAAAAAGCCGGTGAGTGGCTGCGCCGGCATTTCGGGATTTAACCAAGCATTGCTCCATAAAAAAACAGCGCCGAAACGGCGCTGTTTTCGTATCGGGTATCAAAAATCTCAGCCGGCAAAGCTGTAGGAGGTTTTCACCGTGGTGAAAAATTCCTTCGCATAGGCGCCTTGCTCGCGCGGGCCGTAGCTCGAGCCTTTGCGGCCACCGAACGGCACGTGATAATCGACGCCTGCGGTCGGCAGGTTGACCATCACCATGCCGGCTTCGGCATTGCGCTTGAAATGGGTGGCATATTTGAGGCTCGAGGTGCAGATGCCCGCCGACAGGCCGAATTCGGTGTCATTGGACAAAGCCAGCGCTTCTTCGTAATCGGCGACCCGCTGCACGGTAGCGATGGGCCCGAAAATTTCCTCGCGGGCCACGCGCATCGTCTGGCCGACATGGGTGAACAAAGCCGGTTGCAGATAGAAGCCGGGATTGTCGCGTTTCAGCACCTCGCCGCCCCAATGCAGGGTTGCGCCTTCATCACGGCCGATTTGAAGATATTTCAAATCCTGATCCAGTTGGCTCTGGTCGACCACAGGTCCGATATGGGTGCCTGCTTTCAAGGCGTCGTCAATGACCAGACCTTTGAGACGCTCGGTCACGGCATCGACGAAGGCATCATGGATGCCTGCTGTGACGATGAAGCGCGAGGAGGCGGTGCAACGCTGTCCGGTCGAGAAAAACGCGCCATTGACGGCGGCTTCCACGGCGGTTTTCAGGTCGGCATCATCGAGCACGATCAGCGGGTTTTTGCCGCCCATTTCCAGCTGCACTTTTTTCATCGGCGTGGCGTTGACGCAAGCCGCCGCCACTTTGCGGCCGGTCGAGACCGAACCGGTAAAGGTGATGGCGGTGACATCCTTGTGCTCCAGCAAGGCCTGACCGACTTCCGAGCCGCGACCCATCACCAGATTGAGCACACCGGCAGGCAGGCCGGCGCGGACCAGAATATCCACCAGTGCCCAAGCCGAACCGGGCACCAGATCGGCCGGTTTGAACACGACCGTGTTGCCATAGGCCAGAGCGGGCGCGATCTTCCATGCCGGAATGGCAATCGGGAAATTCCACGGGGTGATCATGCCGATCACGCCCAGCGGATCGCGGGTGATCTCGACGCCGACACCCGGACGCACGCTCGGCACGGCCTCGCCGGTCAGGCGCAGACATTCACCGGCGAAAAATGCAAAAATCTGGCCTGCACGGCCGGCTTCGCCGATGCCTTCGGGCAGGGTCTTGCCTTCTTCGCGTGCCAGCAAGCGGCCCAACTCGTCCTTGCGGGCGAGAATTTCATCGGAGGCTTTTTTCAAAATCTCGTAGCGTTCCTGCGGCGTGGTGCGCGACCAGGCAGGGAATGCCGCCTTGGCGGCGGCAATGGCTTCGTCGGCCTGTGCGCGCGATGCGCGGGCATAATGTCCGACCACATCCGTGGTGTTGGACGGGTTGATGTTCTCGTTGATGCTGGTGCCGTCGACCCATTGGCCGCCGATATGGTTTTTGAACTGAGCTGACATGTTTGGTCCTTAGCGTTTCCTCGGGAGGTCTTATGGGCTTTATTCGACCTATGCCATTTAGTTTACGACTTTCGGCGATGGTTTGGAACTTTTATTGGCGTATTTGTCCCTCCCGCCTTTTGCATGGATGATTGTGGTGAAGAGACAGTTGCAAGCCGCGTCGATGCTGCCACAATGATGCGGTTGACCTTGTGAAGACGGAGTCTGTCATGCGTGGATTGAAGTGGGCGATTTTGGGTGTTGTGTTGTCAGGGCAGGCTGTTTGGGCCCAGATGCCGATGGAAAAGCACGGGTCTTGTCCGTCGGGCTATCACCAGAGCGGCAATTACTGCACGCCGTCATCGGGCTCTTCGCGTCCGGCTTTACCCAAAATCGGTTCTTGCCCCTCGGGCTATCACCAAAGCGGGGATTATTGTCTGGCCAGCAGTGACAGTTCCAAGCCCGCCATGCCCAAATCCGGCTCCTGCCCGTCGGGCTATCACCAGAGCGGCGATTATTGCCTGAAAAGCTGATTGTTGCGCCAGCCATTGAAAAAATCAAAAATACCAGCCAGAACAATCAATACCGACTGACGCCCGTTCAGTTGAAACCGAACCCACCGCCAAGGATATCTGAAATGACCAAATTGAAGATTACTGCCGGACCCTACACCTTTATCGGCAAGCTCGAAGAAGAAGCGGCCCCGAAAACCTGTGCGGCATTTCTGTCGCGTCTGCCTTTCGAAAGTCAGGTCGTGCATGTGCGCTGGAGCGGCGAAGGCGTGTGGATTCCCTTGGGCGATTATGATTTCGGTGTCGATTACGAAAACCACACCAGCTATCCGGCTCCCGGCCAGTTCATCCTCTATCCGGGCGGCATCAGCGAGACCGAAATTCTGCTGGCCTATGGCGGCGTGCATTTCGCCAGCAAGATGGGCCAGTTGGCAGGCAACCATTTCCTGACCATCATCGAGGGCAACGAGAATGTTGCCGCCTTGGGCAAATCGACCCTGTGGAAGGGCGCTCAGAACATCCGGTTCGAACGCGTCTGAACGGATAGCATGTCGGGGCGCGTGCCGTGATCGTGGTGTGTGGCGAAGCATTGATGGATGTGTTTGTCACACATGATCATGACAGGCTTGATCATGACAGGCCTGATCATGACAGGCTTGCGTCCGACGTGGTGGCGGGTGGTTCTGCCTTCAACACCGCCCGCGCCCTTGCGGCTTTGGGCCGGCCTGTCTCTTTGCTGGCTGGCCTGTCGCGCGACCGTTTCGGTCCCTATTTGCGCGATGTCCTGACCCGCGGGGGGGTGGATCTCGCTTATGCTGTCTCCAAGGACCAGCACACCACGCTGGCGATTGTGCATCAGGATGGTGCGGGCGGGCACAATTTCAGCTTTTACGGCGACGGGGCCGATGTGCATTTGGGCCACGATGATCTGCCCGCAAGTTTTCCCGACGGTGTGACATGTCTGGTGATGGGCTCTTATGCTCTCGTCATGCCGCCGGTCGGCGATGCGCTGGCCCGTCTGCTGGCGCGCGAGAGTGCCACGCGGCTGATCGGCATTGATCTGAATTACCGCCCCTCGATTGTCGGTCCGCCGGCGCAATGGCAAGGCAAATTCGACCATGCGCTGGATCACGCCCATTGCGTCAAAGCCAGTCTGGAGGATTTGCAACTGGCCTATGGGCCGGATGCCGATCCCCATGCCATTGCCAGCCACTGGATCGGTCGGGGTGTCACACTGGTGATCGTGACGCTTGGCGCGCAAGGCGCGATTGGCTTTTATCAGGGACAGGTTTTGACAGTGCCGGGCATCGCTGTGGATGTTGTCGATACTGTCGGGGCGGGGGATGCGTTCCATGCCGGTTTTCTCGGCTGGTTTGAAGCCCGCAACCGCCTGTCGCTGGCCGCCATACCCTCTTGGACACCGGATGATGTGGCGCAGGCGATGGCCTATGCCGTCGCTGTCTCGGCCCGTTTGTGCACGGTCAGGGGAGCCGCAACCGGCGCGCTGGCCGGTCTCGATCCGCTTGCTTTTTGTTAGTCCCGATTACAGGAAACGCGTTCATGCCCGCTCATCAGATCAAGACCCATTGGGAGGCTTTGGCCCATGCCCGCCAGAGCCATCATGCCATTAAAATGGAAAATCTGTTCGCACTGCATCCCGACAGGTTCGGGCATTTCTCGGTGCGCTGCGATGATCTGCTGGTCGATTATTCCAAGACCACCATCACCGACGAGGTCAGAGCCGAATTGCTGGCTCTGGCACGAGCGACCCGTGTCGGGGAGTTGCGCGATCACATGTTTGCCGCCCAGCGCATCAACAATTCCGAGGACCGCGCGGTGCTGCATACCGCGCTGCGGCAACCGGTTTCTGCCTCTGTCGTGCTCGACGGGCATGATGTGGTGGGTGATGTGCATGGCGAATTGGCCAGACTGTTTGCCTTTGTCGACGGGGTCCGTGCGGGCACGATTGCGGGGGCGACGGGCAAACAGATCCGCGATGTGGTCAATATCGGCATTGGCGGGTCCGATCTCGGCCCCGTGATGGCCAGCCTTGCACTCGCTCCCTATCAGGACGGGCCGCGCCTGCATTTCGTCCCCAATATCGACAGCGCGCATCTGGCCGATACTTTGAAGATCCTCGATCCGGCCACCACTTTGGTGATTGCCGCTTCCAAAACCTTTACCACCATTGAAACCATGACCAATGCGCTGTCGGCGCGGGCTTGGCTTGTCGCCGCCCTTGGCGAACAGGCGGTGGCGGATCATTTTGCCGCAGTCTCGACGGCTCTGGCCAAAGTGGCGGCCTTCGGCATCAGGGCCGACCGCACCTTCGGGTTTTGGGATTGGGTCGGCGGGCGTTATTCGCTGTGGTCGGCGATCGGCCTGCCTTTGATGCTGGCGATCGGCCGGACGCATTTCGAGGCTTTTCTGGCGGGCGGGCATGCGATGGACGAGCATTTCCGCAATGCTCCATTGGAACACAACGCGCCGGTGATGATGGCGCTGACGGGCATCTGGCACCGCAATATCTGCCACTATCCGGCCCGCGCTGTCATTCCCTATGACCAGCGTCTGTCGCGGTTGCCTGCCTATTTGCAGCAGCTCGATATGGAATCCAACGGCAAGTCGGTGGACCGGCACGGCCATGCCTTGCAGCGTCCGTCGGGTCCGCTGGTCTGGGGGGAACCGGGCACCAATGCGCAGCATGCGTTTTTCCAGCTGCTGCATCAGGGTACCGATGTCATTCCGGTGGAATTCATCATCGGGGCGCAAAGCCACGAGCCGCATCTGCAGCAGCATCAGGCCTTGTTGCTCGCCAATGTGCTGGCCCAATCGCAAGCCTTGATGAAAGGACGCACCGCCGAAGAGGCCGAAGCGCAAATGCTCGCCAAAGGTGTGGCGGCAGTGGAGGCCAAGCGGTTGGCCCCGTTCAAGGCCTTTGCGGGCAACAGGCCCTCGCTGACGATTGTCTATCGCAAGCTCGATCCCTTCACCTTCGGGCGGTTGATCGCTCTTTATGAACACCGCGTGTTTGTCGAAGCGGCGATCTGGGGCATCAATGCGTTTGATCAATGGGGCGTCGAGCTCGGCAAGGAACTGGCCACCGATCTGCTGCCCTTCGTCAATGGCACCCGCACCAGCGCGGAACTGCCGGCCTCGAGCGGCGGGCTGTTCAACTATATCCAGTCACTGCGCGGGTGAGCGGTGCGGTTGGGCCCAGGGCCGCGCAAGCGCATCGGACTGGTTGAAACGGGCAATGGCACCGGCATAGGACACGGTCATGTCGATGTCGTCCCACCCGTTCAGCAATTGGGTTTTCCAGACCGGATCAATCGCAAAATCGATGCTGTGATTGCCGATGCGGATGTGCTGTCCGGGCAGGTCGATGCGGATCGGCGCGCCTTGACGGATGCTGTCATCGGCCAGCAGGGCTTCGGCTTGCTCCGCGCTGACGAGGGCGGGCAGCACACCGTTCTTGACGGCGTTGGAGGCGAAAATATCGCCGAAGCCGGAGGCAATCACGCAGCGGAAGCCGAAATCCGCCAGCGCATAGACCGCCGCCTCGCGCGACGAGCCACAGCCGAAATTGCGTCCGGCAATCAAAATTTCGCAGCCAATGAACCTGTCGTCATCGAGCAAGCTTGCCGGATTGGCGGCGTCCTGCCGGAGATCATGCAGCAGGAATTGGCCGTAACCGTCACTGCGCGGCCTTTTCATGAAACGGGCGGGGATCAGCTGGTCGGTATCGACATTGTCGAGCGGCAGCGGGCAGGCTTTGGCCTCGAGCACAATCAGCGGGGTCATCGGTGTGATCCTTTTGCGAGTGTCCGCACATCGGTGAGATGGCCGGTCAGGGCGGCGGCGGCTACCATGGCGGGCGACATCAGATGCGTGCGCGAACCGGGGCCCTGACGGCCCTTGAAATTGCGATTGGTGGTCGAGGCGCAGCGTTCACCGGCGGGCACCAGATCGCCATTCATGCCGACACACATCGAGCAGCCCGCTTCCACCCATTCCAGTCCTGCGGCGGTAAAAATCCGGTCGAGCCCTTCGGCTTCCGCCTGCTGTTTGACAGAGGTGGAGCCGGGCGATACCAGCCCCGGCACTGTGGCGCGCTTGCCCTCCAGAACGGCGGCGGCCGAGCGCAAATCCTCGATCCGGCTATTGGTGCACGAACCGATGAACACGCGGTCGATGGCGATGCTGTCGAGCCGCTGGTTGGGCTTGAGACCCATATAATCGAGCGCGTCGCTGATCATGCGGGCGCGCGACGCATCCTGTATCGTGGCGGGATCGGGCGTGCTGGCACTGATCGGCAAAGCCTGTTCGGGCGTGGTGCCCCATGTCAGGGTCGGGGCCAGAGCGCTGGTATCGATCGTGATCTCGCGGTCGAACACAGCGTGCGGATCGGACCGCAGGCTCCGCCATGCCTGCACCGCTGCCTCGAAGGCGTCACCCTTGGGGGCAAAGGGCTTGCCCAGCAAGAAAGCGAAGGTTGTGTCATCGGGGGCGATCAGGCCGAGCCTTGCACCGGCCTCGATGGATAGATTGCACAGCGTCAACCGTCCTTCCATCGACAAAGCGCGGATGGTCGATCCGGCATATTCGATGGCATGGCCCTGCGCGCCGTCCGCCCCGATACTGGCAATCAGATGCAGGGCGATGTCCTTGGCGCCGGTGCCTTCGGGCAAAGCACCTTCCACCGTCACGCGCATGGCCTTGGGCCGTTTTTGCCAGATGGTCTGCGTCATCATCACATGGGCAACTTCGGATGCGCCGATGCCGAAGGCATAGGCCCCGAAGGCGCCGTGGGTGGAGGTGTGGCTGTCGCCGCACACCATGATATTGCCCGGCAGCGTCAGGCCCTGCGCCGGAATGGTCACATGCACAATGCCCTGTCTGGGATCATCCAGTCCGAACAGGGTGACATCGTGCCTGGCGCAATTGTCGGTGAGCTGGTCGACCATCCGCTTGATCTCGGGCGCCAGCGCATTGCGGTTGCGGGTCGGCACATAGTGATCGGCGATGCCGAAGGTCAGATCGGGACGGTGCAGCCGCGCCTGCCGTTTGGCGAGCTGGTCGAACGCATGGAACGAGCCTTCATGCAGCAAATGCCGGTCGACCCACAGCAGCGATTGGCCGTCCTCGCGATCGACAATCACATGCGCATCCCAGATTTTGTCGATCAGGGTTTTGGGGCGTGAGGAAAGAGATCCGGCGCGCTCGGTCATGGGGCATCCAATCGGAGAAGTTTTGCGAAAAGGGCGTTTCGAGTGGGCAGGTCGGTGGATCAGTCTTGGATAAGATGTTTGAGAAGATTTGCGTCGACCCGTCAAGATGTTAAAGCAAGATGTGTGATCATTCAGACTTGAAGTGCCAACTGTCAGGAAGTGTCCGTGATGAGCCTGCGCCAGCGTCTCCAGCAGAATAAAATCGTTATCGCCCCCGGTGTCACCGATGCTTTGACGGCGGCCATTGCCTCTGCGGCGGGGTTTGAGGCCCTCTACCTGACCGGCGCGGGCATTGCCTATACCAAGCTCGGACGACCCGATATCGGGCTTGTCTCGGTCTCGGAAGTGGCCGATACGCTGTCGCTGATCCGCGAGCGGGTGCCGACCGCCCTCATTGTCGATGCCGATACCGGCTTCGGCAATGCGCTCAATGTCGAGCGCACTGTTCGCCTGTTCGAGCGGGCGGGGGCCAATGCCTTGCAGCTCGAAGACCAGACTTTCCCCAAACGCTGCGGCCATCTGGCCGATAAAAGCCTGATCGGCGCCACCGAAATGGTCGGCAAGATCAAGGCGGCAGTCGATAGCCGCCATTCCTCCGAAACCCTGATCGTGGCGCGCACCGATGCGGTGGCCGTCGAAGGCTTTGACGCCGCCATCGAACGCGCACTGCTTTACAAGGAGGCGGGGGCGGATGTGCTGTTTGTCGAAGCACCCAAAAGCGAGGCCGATCTGGCGCGCTTGAGTCAGGCGCTGGGCGGCACGCTGCCATTGCTGGCCAATATGGTGGAAGGCGGGCAGACCCCGATCCTGCCCGCGACCAAGCTGGAAGCCATGGGCTTTTCATTGGTGATTTTTCCCGGGGCGATTGTGCGCGCTCTGGCGCGTACAGCGCAGGATTTCTACCGGACGCTGCATCGCGACGGCACCACGGATGCGATGCGTGACCGGATGTTCGATTTCGACGGACTCAACGAGATGCTCGACACCAAGGCCATTCTGGCCCGCGGCAAGCAGTATGAAACAGGTGGCTTATGAGTGGTGCGGGCAAGACAGTGCAGGAGGGTGTGACACTTGATCCTGTGACGCTGGCCGTCCTCAAGGGACGGCTGGAGCAGATCGCCGACGAGATGGATGCGACGCTGTATCGTTCGGCTTTCAACCCGATCATCGCAGAAGCGCGCGATGCCTGTCACGGGCTCTATCATGCCGAAACAGGTGCGACCTTGGTGCAAGGCACCACCGGTTTGCCGATTTTTGTCGGGGCCATGGCCTTTGCCGTCAAGGCTGTCATCGACAAAGTGGCGCGTGACGGGGGCTTGAAGGAAGGCGATACGTTTCTATTCAACGATCCCTATGACGGGGGTACGCATCTGAATGATTTCCGGCTGGTGCGTCCGATTTTCAGGCAGGGGCGGTTGTTCTGCTGGCTGGCCTCGGTCGGCCATTGGCTCGATATCGGCGGCAATGTGCCCGGCGGTTTCAATGCGCGCGCCACCGAGAGCTTTCAGGAAGGGGTGCGCTTTCCGCCCGTCAAGCTGATCGGCGCGGGCCGCATGAACGAGGATATATTGGCCATTCTGGCCGCCAATAGCCGCGTGCCGCAATCCAATTTCGGTGATTTGAACGGCCAGTTGAACGCGGTCGATCTCGGCGAAAAGCGGTTGCGCGGCCTGCTCGACGATTATGGCGACGAGACAGTCACAACCGCACTCGACGTGCTGACGGCGCGTGCCGAAGCGATGATGCGCGAGACCATCAAAGCCCTGCCGGATGGTGATTACACATTCGAGGACTATCTCGACAATGACGGCGTCACCAACGACAAGCTCACCATCGCACTGACCCTGACCATCAAAGGCGACGGGATGGTGCTGGATTTCTCGGCCTCGTCCAAGCCCTGCGCGGGGCCGCTCAATATCGCCTATTCGACGGCTGTGGCCTGCTGCTATGTCGCATTGAAACATGTCTTTACCGATGTACCCGCCAATGCGGGCTGTCTGGCCCCGATCCGTTTTGTGATCCCCGATACGACCCTGCTCGGCGTGTCTGCCCCCAAGCCGGTCGGCGGCTACACAGAAACCATTTTGCGGGTGATTGGCACGGT
>Ga0114972_10002329_pt1 | contig 14201 bp, 14 predicted proteins | sample M_140807_EF_Meta_FD_87354 | JGI IMG/M metagenome (GOLD analysis project Ga0114972, IMG submission 87354) | Freshwater microbial communities from Lake Montjoie, Canada to study carbon cycling - M_140807_EF_MetaG | ecosystem: Environmental > Aquatic > Freshwater > Lake | place: Lake Montjoie... | reverse complement strand
GCAGACGCTGCGCCACCGCCACCTCGCCCAACTGCGCCTCGGTGCAGCCGGTCAGTGCCATGAAGCGCTGGAACATCATGGCATAGAGCGCGCCTTGCGAGGTGAACCCCCACGGCGCGTGGTAGATATAGGACAGGAACATATTGCCGCCCATCGCCTCGGGCCCGCCATACTGGATGGCGGCAGAGCGCTGGTCATTGCCATAGACAAGCGCCACCACTTCCGCCATGCCGGTTTGAATGGCCATGCAGGCTTCGATCACCGACAGCATGGCATCGGCTTGCGATCCCCAAGTCGGATTGATGCCGAGCAATTCCCCCATCCGCTCATAGGCCACGGTCGGGCCGACGATCAGACCGTCAATGTCGTCGCGCTCGATACCGGCATCTTTCAACGCCTTGTTGAAGGCAATGGCCGCATAGCCATAGGAGTCATGCGGACGCTCGCCGGCCCTGACGCGGGCATGGTCGCCCACATAATCGCTTTCACCAATGCCGATGACTGCGGCCACCTTGCTCAAGCTTTTCGCTATCGCCATCCGTTCCACTCCCAATCCCGCTGCAGGCTGTTCAAAGAGGTTGTCATTCCAGCACGCCTTCCTGCCGCAAGGCCTGTACCTGCGCAGCCGAATAACCGAGCAGTTGCTGCAAGAGATCCCCGCTGTGCTCGCCCAGAAGCGGCGGCCGCCTGAGATTGACGCGCTCGCCATCCAACAAGAAAGGCGGCGAGGTAAACTGGCTTTCGCCGATTTCGGGATGATCGAGCGTCTGCCAATAGCCGCGATGGCGAAGCTGCTCGTCCTCCTCCATCAAATGGCGTGAATTCATGACCATGCCCGCCGGAACGCCCGCGGCCTGCAAGAGCGCCATGACGTCCTTGGCCCCGTGCCGGCGGGTCCAGAGCGTGACAGCCTGTTCGATCCGCTCGACCTGCTGCAACCGTCCTGCCGCATGGGTGAGGGCCGGATCATCGGCAAGTTCTGTCAAACCCGCAACCTGACACAAAGCCTGCCATTGGCTGTCGGTCTCGACCGCAATCGCGCACCAGTCATCGCTGCCCTGACAGGCGAAAATGGAGTGCGGCGCATGGAAGGGCGAGCGATTGCCCATCCGCTCGCGCTCGCGTCCGGTCATCGCATATTCGAGGAACGGCAGGCCCATGCAATTGATGGTGGATTCAACCTGCGAGAGATCGATTTTCAACCCGCGTCCGGTCGCCCTGCGATGGCGCAACGCCGCCATGATGGCAAAGGCGGCGTGGTAGGGATTGGCGGCATGGTCGGGAAAATGCGTGCCGGGTCCGATCGGTCCCTCGCCCTGATAGCCGGTCTGCCACATCAGGCCGGTCACAGCCGAAATCGTCATGCCCACACCGAGCAAATTGGCCAGCGGTCCATCCTCGCCATACATCGGCATCGAGAGATAGATGATGTCGGGTTTGATGGCTTTGACCTCGTCATAGCCCAGGCCCAACCGCTCCATCGCGCCGGGTCCAAAATTATTGCTGACCACATCGGATGTGCGGATGATATCATACAGAATGTCGCGGGATTTCCGGCTTTTCAAATTCATCGCCAGACTTTTTTTGCCCGTGTTGCGAGACGCGAAATAGCCCGACCGGTTGATGCCCGCCACCCCGTCCTTGAACGGCCCGCCCGCCCTCACCGGATCGACCCGCGAGCCGCTTTCGACCTTGATGATCTCGGCTCCGAAATCGCTGAACAGTTTGGTCGAAAACGGTCCGGCTCCGGCCCATGTCAGATCGGCAAAACGGATGCCTTTGAGAAATTGCGGAAACATCAGCTCTGCCCTCCCGCAGCTTTTTGGGATGCCGCAAGTCCGGCCAGCACGGCCTCGCTGTCGCGCCCCGATTCGGGGGCCCCGCGCTCGATCTGCCACAGGGGTTCGGACAGCCGATAGGGCGCGCCGGGAAAAGCGATCGTGTGATCGAAACCGGGCATGCTGACTTGCTGGAAATACTGGCGATAGACCAGTTGCGGATCGTCCTGCAGATCGGCGAGCTTGCTGACAGGGGCCATCACCAGCTTGCGCTTGAGCGCATTGTCGCGCATCTCCTGCTTGGTCTTGTCGGCCACAAACCGCTCGAACAACAGTTTGAATTCGCTTCGCATGGCCGCTTTGCAGCGCGTCGCGCGATCGGCCCAATCGGGCTCGTGCAGACGGGCGACACCGTCAAACCCTTCTTCGGTCATCCACTGGATGATGCCGTTCCACGAGGCGGGCAAAGACAGGGGAGCGGCCAGAAAGACATAGCCATCCTTGCAGGCATAGGCTGCCTCGGTGGCGTCGCGCACCCCCTCACCGCCTCGGCTCGAAATGCGCTTTTCGAGATCGTAAACCTGAATGGCATTTTGCAGGGAATGGGCAATGGCCTCTTGCGCGGAGACATCGAGCACATGGCCGTGGCCGGTGGCCTCGAAATCCCACAAGGCAATCGCCGTTGCCGCCGCCGCATAGAGCGAGGTGACAAACACACTTTGCTGCCCCGCCAGTTGCAGCGGCGGCTTGTCCGGCTCACCCGACAGCCACGCGATTCCGCCCAGGGCCTGTGCGATCAAATCGGTTCCGACAAAGTGGCTGTATGGGCCGGTCAGCCCGAAATAGGAGACCGAAGTGACAATCCGCGCACCCGGAACGGCCAGAATATCGGCCAGCGCGACATCGGACTGCTCGCCCGCCTCATAGACCACAATCTGGGCGTGAGCGATCAGATCGGTCAGCACTTTTTGACCCGCCGCAGAAGCCAGATCCAGCGTCAGGCTCTTTTTATTGGCATTGAGAAAGGCATAGGGCACTCCGCCGAACCGGTGCGAATCCAAACCTGCTACGGCTGGCGGCTGTTGGCGGTCACCGCGCCCTTGCTTGCTCTCGACCCTGATCACTTCGGCACCGAGATCGGCGAACAGGCGGGTCGCATAGGATCCAAGCTCCCGGGTCAGATCAATGATGCGGATGCCGGTATAGGGACGAAGCGGTTGCGTGCTCATGACAATTGCAATCTGGCGCGAGGGTGAAACAGCAGGGGCGGTCGGATGTGGACTTTAACAGTTATGGACTTGGACAATTGCGGACTTGGACAGTGTTTTGAAAACTCACCTGTCACATCCGGCGGAGCGGGGGCGACCAATGATCTTTGTCAAAATAATGCATCATATAAATAATATAGCAAGACCGGATTCGGCAAATCGCCGACATTATCTCAAAATTTCAGTGAGATAGGCGTTGAAAGCCGGTGCGTTTTCATAGCTCGCCCAGTGCCCTGCATCGGAAATGAGCTTGAAGGTCAGGTCGGGACGGACCGCCCGCAGCACGGCTTCGCGTTCGGCAAACTGGCCTGCGGCCACAGCATCCTGCTCGCCCCAGATCACATGCAGATGGTCGGGCCGCGATTGGCGCAGCGCATGGGTGATGTTCTCGCTATTGGCAAAGCGGCGGCTTTTGACGCGCGCCATACCGACATTGATATGCTGGATGGTGACGGCCAGATCATCGATCCTGTCGGGATCGGCAATCATCAGCAAGCCGAGATTGAGCTTGTGCAGGGCCGCACGCTCGCTCTCTTCCATCTCGTGATCGGTGCGGTGCAAAATGATATTGGTGCGCGGCAGCCCCAAAGCCCCCGCACCCACCAGCGTCAGCGAGGTCAGAGGCGAACGGTAATGTTGGGCCGCATAGGCCCCGACCAGCGAGCCGAACGAGAAGCCGACAATATCAAGCCGCTCGACCGGCTTGACCAATTGTCCCAAGCCCTGCGCGATCACCCGACCGATGCCGTCGGGGGTCGGATCGGGCGCGTCATCAGAATCGCCGAGCCCCGGAATATCGGGCACCAGCACACGGCGGAACTGTTTGAAATGCTCGATATTGCGCACCCAGTGCCGCCACGAGCCGTAACCGCCATGCAACAGCACCAATGCAGGGCCCGCCCCCCATTCGCGCCACACCATCCGGCCTTCCCCGCAAGGGGTGGTGTGCCTGTCGGCTTGGTCTTCCAACCGGTCCAGCACGTCTTGTGAACTCATAACAGCGACCTTGGTTTGTTTGGCCTATTCGATGACGAATTTGGGCAGGGTGAAGTCCGCGGTCATATCCTGAAACACCGCACGCACGGGCAATCCCTCGGCCAGATGCGCGGGTTTGTCACCGGCAAAATTGGCAACTATCAAGGGGCCTTCGGCCAAACGGACCAGACAGCATTGATAGGGCAAATCGGGAATAAACCCGCCCCAATAGGCGCGGTGGAATGTTACCCAAGAGACCAAGGTGCCGCGTCCGCTGACCGGCTCCCATGTTTGCTCCTCCGACAGGCAATGCGGGCAGACGGGGCTTGGCGGAAAATGGCCGTCGCCGCAATCGTCGCAGCGCTGGATCGACAGACGATGTGCCCGCGCATGCTCCCAGAAAGGCTGCATCAGCAGATCATCGGCTTGGGGAAGCGGTTTCGAATAGGTCATGATGCACCCCCCTCAAGCGCGCGAATAGATGATGGAGCGGGTGCAAGGCGTCACGGCAACATATTGGATGATGTTGCAATCCTTGATCTGGCGCGCCCCGCATTCGCCACGCAACTGGCGCACGGCTTCGACATTGAGCGCCCAGCCCTGCATGTAGGAATTGGACAGATGCCCGCCATCGGTATTGGTGGGCAAGGCGCCGTGCAGGCCGAGCGTGCCGCCTTCGACAAAGGGGCCGCTTTCACCGCGTCCGCAAAAGCCGAAACCCTCCAGCGAAAACAGCACGGTCGGGCTGAAATTGTCGTAGCACATCAACCCGTCAATATCGCTCGGGCCGACACCCGCCATCTGGTAGACTTGGGCGGCGGTATCGCGGGCCTCGGCATACCAGAAATTCTCGTCGAAATTGGAAATGCTGGACTGGCTGAACGCATCGCGCGCGCCGACGCCGGAAATCAGCACCGGCGGCTTTTTCAAATCCCTGGCGCGCTCGGCACTGGTCATGATCACGCAGACGGCCCCGTCATTGATCAGGCAATAATCGAGCAGGCGCAGCGGCTCGACAATCGGACGGGCCTCCTCGTGATCGTCAATCGTCATCGGCTTTTTCATCACCGCATCGGGGTTGAGCAAAGCGTGCTGGCGGAAGGCCACCGAGACCTCGGCCAATTGGCGGGTGGTGGTGCCATAGCGATTCTGGTGCATCTGGAACATCATGGCATGGGCCGCACCGGGCGAGGTAAAGCCCCACGGATCCCACAGGCTGGCCGCCTCGTCGCCCCCGTAATTGACGCGGCGCGAGCGGCCGATATTGGTATAGATCAGCGCGACATAATCGGCCGCCCCCGTTTCAATCGCCAGCATGGCCTCGATGATCGCCATGCCGGACATGCGGCCATGCGGCGGCATTTGCAGGGTCCAGCGCGGATTGAGACCGAGCACTTCCCCCATGCGCGCATAAAACGGCACACGGCAGCACACCAAACCGTCAATCTGGTTCTTGTCGATCCCGCAATCCTCGACCGCAGCCTTGAAGGCCTTGGCCCCCAATGCGTAATCGCTGAATTGCGGGAAATTGCCATATTCGGTCGTACCGACCCCGACAATCGCAATCTTGTTTTTCAGAGCATCCATGGAAGTCATTGCGAAGCCTTCGGGCCGTTGTCGGCCGCAGGTTTAGGATCAGGGATATTGGGCACCGCGCGTGCTGACATAGAGCGTGAAGACAGACGCCGCACAGGTCATGAACAGGCGGTTGCGCTTGGGACCGCCGAACACAAGATTGGTGCAGACCTCGGGCAGTCTGATCTTTCCGATCAATTCGCCGTCGGGTGCAAAGACCTGCACCCCGTCGCCCGCGCTGGTCCAGACATTGCCGTCGATATCGACACGGAACCCGTCGGATACGCCGGGATTGATCACGGCAAAAACGCGTTGGTTGCACAATTCTTTGCCCACCACATCCCAAGCCTCGATATGGTGATAGCCTGTCTGACTGTGCGAGCTGGACGTATCGGCGACATAGAGAATGGTTTCATCGGGTGAAAAGGCCAGACCATTCGGCTTGACCATCTTGTCGGTCGCACCGGTCAATGTACCGCTTGCCGGATCATAGCAAAATACATGGTTGATGCCGATCTCGCTTTGCGCCTTGTCGCCGGTATAATCGCTCAATATGCCGTAATCGGGATCGGTAAACCAGATCGTTCCATCCGAGCGCACCACCACATCATTGGGCGAGTTCAACCGCTTGCCCTGATAGTGGTCGGCCAGCACCGTGATGGTGCCATCGGGTTCCGTGCGGGTCAGCCGCCGCGCGCCGCTTTCGCAGGTGATCAACCGTCCCTGCCGGTCGCGGCTATTGCCGTTGGCGTGATGCGAAGGCGCGCGAAAGACGCTGACCCCGCTGCCCTCGACCCAGCGCATGATGCGGTTATTGGGAATATCGCTCCACAAATAGTAATCGCCATCCGCGCAATAGACCGGCCCTTCGGGCCAGCGCATACCGGTATGCACGGTTTCAAGCCGCGCGCTGCCGACAATATAGGGCCGGAACCGCTCGTAATTGATCACTTCGACTTCAGGTGCCATCAAACCCTCCTCAACATTCCGGCGTCAGACCAGCCGATAGAATTCACGCGCTGCACCGTTGAACATCCGGTTGCGCTCGTCCGCACTGTAGGAGGCTGTGATTTTCTTCAAAGCATTCCAAAGCGCCTGATAGGTGCAGCACTGCTTGTCGACCGGAAAATTGCTTTCCATGATCACCCGCTGCGGCCCGAAGGCATCAATGCCAGCCTGCACAAAGGGCGACCATGCATTGACCAGATCATCTGAATTGAGCGGCTTGTTTTCTGTGTGGAAACCGAAGCCGCCATAGACCATGCCGAGCCCGCCGATCTTGATATAAACATTGGGGCATTGGGCCAGACGCTTCAGATCGGCCTGCCATAGGGCGAATTCATCCTTGAAGCGGAAGGCGTAGGAACCGATCCCCAAACGGCCACCGATATGGTTCAGCACAATTCTGGTGTCCGGGAAGGCATTGGCCAATTCGACCAGCTCGGACATTTGCGGATGGAACAACCATGCATCGAAGCTCAGATCACGCGGGGCCAGTTGCGCAAAGCCTTTGCGGAAATTGGGATCGGACATCAGCTTGTGCTGGGCGACCGAGGGCAGGAAATCGGCAATCACCTTTTCGTCGGTCCAGGTCAGGCCCTGACGAATTCCACGGAACCGCCCGCCGCTGATCAGCATATGCTGGTCGAGAATGGCACCGACCCGCTCCCCCAGCCGGAAATCGACATAGCCGACAATCCCCTCGCAGACGCGGGTCGATCCGTAACGGCCACTGTCGGACATGGCGGCAATGCCGCTCAGAAATTCGGTCTCGCCGAGGCATTTCAATTCTTCCGGCCCCGAAGCGCGCATCATCGAATGGGCCTGCACATGCACTGTCGAAATCACATTGTGCCCGCTGTGGCGGATATCATCGGTGATTTCGCGGATCAGATATTGGCCGTTGAAATTGTCCCACAGATGATGATGGGCATCGACAATCGGCAAATCGGGATCAACCACCGGCTCGACATCGGCCTTTTGCTGCCAGATCGCCATTTCCTCAACGGTACGGGGATAGTTGCCTTTGAAAACCGGTGATTGTTCTGGCTGATAGCGATAGTCCGACATCTGTTTCTCCCGTTTGTCTTGCGCGCGTGACAGAAAGCCAACGGCAAGAATGCCGTATGGTCCGACCATCATCCCATGCACATTGTCCCATGCACAAGACGAGAATAATCGGCAGGCTTTTGTTGCGGTTACCCTTTTATTTATAAAAGATATGATGCATTATTTTTGCATCGTGACAAGAAGCAAAAAGGAATAGTTTTGTGAAAATCAGTGACTTAGCTGGAAAGACAGCCCTGATAACAGGCTCCTCGACAGGGATCGGAGCCACGCTAGCCCGTGCTTTTGCCACACAAGGGGTCAAAGTCGCCCTGCATGGCTTTGCCAATATCGAACAGGCCGAACAGGTGGCCCGCGACATCCGCAGCGGGGGCGGCGAGGCCCATGTGATCAAAGCCGATATCCGCTCCGCACGGGAATGCAACCGTCTGGTGCAAGAGGCCCATGCCGCTTTGGGAGGCTTGGATATTCTGATCAACAATGCCGGCGGGGTCGTCAACCGCGTACCGGTTCGCGATGCCGATGATGATCTTTACGAGGCCGTCCTTGATCTCAATGCCCGCTCGGTGTTTGCCTGCAGCCGTGCCGCTTTGCCGATTATGGAAGCGCAGGGCAGCGGGGTGATCATTTCGACCACATCGCTGGCTGCCCGCAATGGCGGCGGTGGCCGCTCGGTCCTCTATGCCGCCTCGAAAGCCTTTGTCTCGACCTTTACGCGCGGACTGGCCAAGGAAGTGGCCCGCTTCAACATCCGCGTCAATGCCGTTGCACCGGGAGTGATCGACAAGCCCAACGTGTCGTGGGTGACACCCCAGCACCAGATCGAAGCCTCGATCAAAGCCACACCGATGCGCCGCACCGGCACTCTGGATGAATGTGTCGGCGCCTATCTCTATCTCGCCTCCAACCAGATGTCGTCCTTTGTCACCGGACAAATCATCGAGGTCAATGGCGGCATGATCATGCCGTAAGGCTTACAGCGCGTGGCGCGCCAGAAAAGCGCGGACCAGACCCGCCAGTTCCTTCGGGAACTGGTAGGGAATGAAATGCGCCCCTTGCGGCAAGACCACCAGTTCGGACTGCGGGATCAGCGGCTTGATCTCGTCGCCATGGTCGGGCGTAAACAGCTTGTCATTGCCACCGGGCACCATCAGCACCGGACAGGCCAGACGCCGGTAGCTTTCGGTCAGATCGGCATCGAGCACGCTCTCGAGTGTCGCGGCATAATTGGCCGGATTTTGTGCTCTGAATGTCGCGACATAGGCGGCTTTGTGGGCATCGTCGGGGCAGCCGAAAAAGGCGGCATCGGTAGCCGCCGGAATCACCGCATGCATACCGCCCGCCCGCACATGGCTGGCGCGCAAGGCCAAAGCCTGCTTGGCCGCTTCGCGGGTGCGCAGGCCCGGATTGGACATGATCAGGGCGGTCACATGATCGCCATACACGTCGCTGTAACGGGCCCCGATCATCGCGCCGATGGCACATCCGATCACGATCACACGGTCAAGCCCGAGGTGCAGGCGCAGCGCTTCCAGATCCTGCACATGACGCTCAATCGAGATCGCTTCGCTCACATCGGGGGCGACACCGGCCCCGTATTGGGTGGCCGCCACCATGAAGAAATCATCTCTCATTTCTTCGCTGAACGGACCCCAGAAGGATTTCTCGCCCCCCATCGGATGCAGCAAAACCATCGCCGGTTTATCGGGTGATCCGCTGGTGGTGTAATCAAGGTATCGGGTCATGCAAACCTCGGATGTTCAAGCGGATGAGAAAAAGAAAGGATGGCTCAGGCCCCGCGTTCAAACCGGCCTGTCTTGTTGAAATAGTTTTCGACGGCGGCCAGCGAGCCGACATGATTGGCCCGCAAAATCGCCGAAGCCAGAAACGGATCACGGTTTTCATAGGCACTGACAAGGCGGATATGATCGTCGAGTGACTCTTCCACCCGAGAAGGCAGCGACAGGCTCAACCGCCGGATCACCAGCGTTCTGAGCAGCAGGGAATCGATGATCCGCTTGACCGTGCTGTTGCGGGAAATTCCGGCATTGGCATCGTGGAATTCGACGCTGAGCCAGACCGAGGCGCGCAAATCGCGCTGGGCGACGGCTGCACGCATTTTATCGAGAATGGCTTTGAGCAGGGCAATATCGTGTTCGTCGGCCAGATTGGCTACGTCGGTGGCGATAAATTCGAGCAAGGCGGCGCGGGTGCGGTAGATTTCGCGGATTTCCTCGATCGACAGCATCTTGGCATGGGGCCGTTTGCGCGGCGGAATATCCACCAGCCCCTCGGCCTCCAGCAACATCAGTGCCTCGCGCACCGGCGTGCGGCTGCTGTGATGCTGTTTGGACAGTTCTACCGTATTCAAATCCTGCCCGGGCTTGACCACCCCTTCGATGATGTCGGCCCCGATCTCGCTGGCAATGGTGGAGACCAACGAAGGGCGATCATGCCCGCTGGCGACAATCCCCCGGATCACCCGCCGCGCCTCCAGCAAAGATTGCTCGGGCGTCATCATCTGGCGTCATCCACAACGCAAGTAAAAGAAGAACTCGGCTTGGGCATCAGCATCAATCCTGTCGGTCCGCTCATGTGGTCAACCATCTTCATGCCATTGTTGTCTTGAAGCTTTATTAAAGCCCGCCCGAAAGCAACCCGTTTACGGGATCAATACACTGGCTCCCAGCGTCTTGCGGCCTTCGATCGCCGCATGGGCTTTGGCGACATCGGCCAGTGCAAAAGTCTGGTGAACCGGCACATTGACAATGCCGCGCAGCACCACATCGAACAGATCCGCCGCCCGCGACAGCAATTCGGGGCGACTGCGGAAAAACCAAGCAAAGGCCGCGCTTGTGACGGTGAGTGATCCCATTCTGTTCAATCTGAACAGGTCCAGCGGCGGCACTGGACCGGAGGCGGTGCCGAACTGCACCATGGTGCCGCGCGGACGCAAACATTCCAGCGACATGTCGAACGTATCGCGCCCGACCGAGTCAAACACCACCGGCACGCCTTCACCCGCCGTCAAAGAGCGGACACGGCGCACAAGGTCGCCCTCGCCGAGCACCAGCGGATGATGGCAGCCGTTGTCTTTGGCAAGGGCCGCCTTTTCTGCCGTGCTGACCACACCGATCACCCGTGCACCGAGATAGCGCGCCCATTGGGTCAGGATCAGCCCGACCCCGCCTGCGGCGGCATGCACCAGAATCGTATCGCCTGCTTTGACGGGATAAACGCTTTTGAGCAGATATTGCGCTGTCAGCCCCTTCACCAGCACGCTGGCGGCGGTGATATCGTCGATCTCGTCGGGCAGGATCACCAGACGGCTGGCATCGAACAGTCTTGCCTCGGCATAGGAACCGGGCGGAAAAGCCGGACCACCGGCGGCATAGGCCACCCGGTCACCCACTTTCACATCCGTCACGCCCGCACCGATGGCTTCGACCACACCGGCGGCTTCGCCACCCAAGACATGCGGCAAAGACGGCAAGGGGTAACGCCCCTCCCGATTATGCAGATCGGCAAAATTCAAGCCGATGGCCTTATGTCGGATCAAGGCCTGACCGGCAGCTGGCGGGTTGAGTTCGATCTCTTCATAGCGCAGCTTGTCGGCTCCGCCATATTCATGCACCCGCACCGCTTTGATCCGCATTCTCTATCCTCTCGTCGTCACCCGACACTTCAAAGCCGGTTTACTCAGTTGAGCCTGTAAGGGCGATAATGGGCCAGCAGGTCAATTTTACCTGCCAAGCCCCCAAATACCGCGCCATTCACACAATCTGTGTGACCGTCATTGAATTCGAACAACACAAAGCCATCCTGCCTTGTCTGTTGGTCGCAGACAAACACCCGATGCTGGGTGCAATTGCTGTGTCGGGATGAAAACCCGTCCAGAGCCGCAATGGTGGCTGCCATATCGGCATCGCTGACATCGCGCAACCGCACCAGAACCATGCGGGCGCACACACCCGTGATCGCCTGACCGGGGAACATCTGCACGCCCGTCAACCGCGCCGGATTGACCCGCGAGGTCACACGCCGTGTCCATGGTGTAAAATTGACCCCGTAAACTGCCTGATAGGCCGGACTATCCAGTACCGCCAGATCATCGAGATCGTAAAGCGCCATATAGGCAGGGCCATCGCCGAGCGAGACAAAGCGCAAAGCCGTGTTGAAACCGGGGATCGACGCCCGTTCGGGCACATGTTCGGTATCATACCAGGCGTTGAATTCCTCCTCCATTGTCGGAGACGGATCGGCCACCACCAGCAAGAGTGCCTTTGACATGCTCATTGTCCCATCTGGTCAAGGAAGTGCCGCACAGCGGTATAAAACACATCCTGATTTTCAATCTGCATCATATGCGGCGCACCTTCCAGAATCACCCTCTGCCCATGGGCAAAGGCATCGGCCAGCACCGTGATCGCCTCGACAGAAGTGGCCAGATCAAGACTGCCGCCGATCACCAGCGCAGGCACCGTGACCTGTTTCAATTGACCAAGCGCAGCATGTTCCGAAATCGCTTCCCATGCAGCGGCAAAATCGGACGGATCATCGGCCAGCAGGCGGGCGCGGACTTTTTCAACCTCGGGCGAATCCATAAATGCAGGCGTAAACCAGCGCTCCAGCGTGGCCGGTGTGACGGCCTGCATCCCGCCTTGTTCGGCATCCGAGCCACGCGCCAGAATCGCCTGTTTGAAGGCTGGCGGCACCATCGCCCCGCAACCGCACACGACCAGTCCCGACACGAGCTCCGGATGCGTGATCGCCAGATTTTGCGCCACCATGCCGCCGAAGGACAGGCCGAGAACCACCGCTTTGGCGTGTCCCTGCCCCTGCCACGCATCTTTGATCACGGCCGCCACATCGGCCACGCAAGCCGCCATGCTGCCCGGACGCTTTGCTGGCGAAGAACCGCCATGGCCGCGCAGATCGACGCAGATCACGGTGTAATGATCGGACAAACGCTGCGGAAGATCACGCCAGAACGTGCCATCCAATCCGACAGGATGCAGCAGCACCACCATGGGCCCGTGTCCGTGTCGGGTATAATGCAAAAGCGATTGTGTCATGAACCCACCCCTTGTCCGCAACCGTCAGAACAGGTGCAGGCGGCTTGAAATACCGCCCGCACCGGATTGTTACTCGGCTTCGATCGGCACGAGGAAGCGGCCATTGTCGATCTTCATCACACCGTCGACATACAGCGTCGGCTCCAGAATCACACCGTCGAGATGGATTTTGGAAAGGATCGAACCGCCGACATCGACATTGGTGCCCAGACCGAAATGCAGGGTGCCGAGGATGTTCTTGTCCTCGCGCTGGATACCGCGCACCACCGCTTTGGCATTGACGCCGACAGAGGCCTCTGCGGGGCACATATAGGCATTCTCGTCGCCGTATTCGATCAGGTAATCGCGCAGGATGCGGGCTTCGGCCCCACCGGCAATGTCGATCACGCGTCCGTCTTTGACAGTCAGAGCGATCGGCTCATAGATGCGGCCGATATGGTGCATGGTCAGGTCGATCACCAGCTTGCCATTGGCCGAACCTTCAACAGGTGCCACGTTGAATTCGCCGGTCGGGAACAGGTAATAATACAAGCCGCCTTCGCGGTTTTCGTCCTTGCCGAAGTCAATGATCTTGTAGGGATCGAAACTGTCGCCAGGCATCGGCGGGAAGGTGATGCGGTTTTCGACGCTATAGGTGAAATCGGTGCCATAGCGCGAGGTGACATGGCAGGTTTTGGCATTGGGGCCAAACACGTTTTTGGCGACGAAATGCTTGCGTTCGGCCACCTTTTTCATGTCTTCGGTGATCGCACCCGACTGCAACTGTTCCAGCGTCATGCCGCCGTCAAGGCAGATGGAAGGAATACGGGCCTGCATCGCACGGAAGCTGGCCGGCGAATGCAGCATGCCGGTCGAACACAGCAAGACATTGACATCGGATTTCATCATCGCTTCGCACACGGCGGCAGGCGGGTCGTAATAATCGGCCGGGCGACGCTCGAACAAAGCAAGGGTCGTATCCGCCCCGATTTCCTGACAGATGCTCATCACGGCCTGCCAGACACGCGGATCATGCGCGGTGTCGGACAGGATCAAAACCTTGTCACCGGCTTTGATGTTGCGCACAAACGGACGGCGCAGATAATCCATGCTTCCGGTAATCAAACCACTATTGCCCGACATTCCAGTCTCTCCCTCTGGTCTTTTTATGATGTGACATATGCAAAGCCGGTACGCTCACTGCCCGGATTTACGGATCATCTTATTGTCGACACTTTGTAACGCGCCGGATGAAATTTCGTCAAGGGCTTCACTGTTTTTATGGCATCCAAAATCAAAAAATGAAAATTTTTTACATAATATCAATAAACTAGCTCAAGATAATTTTTAAGCCATTCTGCATCACCCATATCTGGGACACTGGTTTCGCTGTTCGTTTTATGTCGACAATCGACAGTTCAGGATTGCATCCAGCACATTTCCTGCTCCCGAAGCGCCCTGTCCTGCCCTTGTGAAAATCTTGT
>Ga0114972_10002328_pt1 | contig 14201 bp, 14 predicted proteins | sample M_140807_EF_Meta_FD_87354 | JGI IMG/M metagenome (GOLD analysis project Ga0114972, IMG submission 87354) | Freshwater microbial communities from Lake Montjoie, Canada to study carbon cycling - M_140807_EF_MetaG | ecosystem: Environmental > Aquatic > Freshwater > Lake | place: Lake Montjoie... | reverse complement strand
TCCACGAGCTCAAGCTGATTGTCGACCTCATTTATGAGGGTGGCATCGCGAACATGAATTACTCGATTTCGAACAATGCCGAGTTCGGCGAATACGAAGTCGGCCCGAGAATGATCACCGCACAAACTAAGGCGGCGATGAAGGATGTGCTCAATGACATCCAGACCGGCGAGTATGCCAAGCGCTTCATCCTCGAGAACCGGGCTGGTGCGCCGACCCTGCTGTCGCGTCGCCGTCTGACGTCGGAGCATCCGATTGAACAGGTCGGAGAGCAGCTGCGAGCGATGATGCCCTGGATCAAGGCGAACAAGCTGGTAGACCGTTCGAAGAATTGAGTCTTCGAAGGCGCGCTGCCTGCGATTTGCGCAGCCCGATGAGCGTTAATCGGGCTGCGCAGCTTGCTTGGCGCCTTCGTTCGCACGGTGACCTGTGACGTCTGCAATAAGGGTCGAAGTGTTACCCTTTCCTGATCATGACTGAACCGCGCCGTCGCAAATTCAAAGGCTTTCGCCCGCTGCGGCCGGCCCGAGCCGCGTCGGTCGTGGTGCCGTCTGACCATGACACCGAGACGCCTTCGCTGCGGCCGCGCTCCAAGGGCGTTTACCTGCTGCCCAACGCCTTTACAACCGGCAATCTCTTTGCCGGCTTTTTTGCGATTGTTCAGGCGATGAATGGCCGCTTCGAGGTGGCTGCCGTCGCGCTGTTCGTGGCAATGGTGCTTGATGGGCTTGATGGCCGCGTCGCACGCCTCACCAATACCCAGAGTGCCTTTGGCGAGCAGTACGACTCGATGGCCGACATGGTGTCCTTTGGCGCGGCGCCCGCATTGGTGGTCTATGAGTGGTCTTTGCGAGGCATGGGCAAACTCGGCTGGCTGGCGGCCTTTGTCTATGTGGCGGGCGCAGCGCTTCGACTCGCCAGGTTCAACACAAACATTACCGTCGTCGACAAGCGCTTCTTTCAGGGCATGCCGAGTCCTGCGGCTGCGGCGCTGGTGGCTGGCTTCGTCTGGATCGCGACCGATCTGCGCGAAACACGCTGGATCGATGCAACCGGGGCGGACCTTCGCTGGTTCGCCTGGACACTGACGCTTTATGCCGGTCTCACGATGTTTTCGAACGCGCCTTTTTACAGTTTCAAGGACATCAACCTCAAGCGCAGCGTGCCTTATGTGGCGGTTCCGCTGATCGTGCTGTTTTTTGTGCTGGTCTCCTACGATCCCCCGATCGTGCTTTTCTCGCTGTTTCTCGTCTATGCCGCGTCAGGTTATGTGCTGTGGTTATGGCGGCTCTGGGTCTCGCGAAAGGCCGTCAATTCGGCGGAGCGCGCATCGCCGAATTGACCATCTCCGCGCTGAGACGATAAACTCGCGGGTTAACCTGCACGGTTTTCCTCCTCAATGACGGCAACTCGATGACGGCACCGGCGAATCCCGACAAAGCCTGGCGAAAGCCTCTGGTGCTTGGCAACTGGAAGATGAACGGTGATGTCGCGACTGCCGAGCAGTTGCTGGCTGATCTGTTGCAAGGCGAACACGAGCCTGTCGAATCGCTGGCTGGCGTTGATGTCGGAGTGTGCCCGCCCTATCCGTATATCGGCTTGGCGGCTGCAAGGCTGGTCGGCAGTCGAATCGGTTGGGGCGCTCAAAATGTGGCGCACTTCGGCAATGGTGCCTACACCGGCGAAGTCTCGTCGACGATGCTGCGTGACCTGGGCTGCACATGGGTACTGATCGGTCATTCCGAACGGCGCGCATTGTTTGCCGAGACCAATGCGCAGCTCGCGTCGAAAGTTGAGTTGGCAAGCAAAGACGGGCTGTTGCCGGTGGTCTGTGTGGGAGAATCTCTGGCTGAACGCGAGGCCTCGATGACCGAGTCGGTGCTTGCCGCTCAGATTGATGCGCTGTGTGGGGCGCTGACCTCGACGAACGAGCGCTTCGTGATTGCCTACGAACCGGTGTGGGCCATCGGCACTGGCCTGACGGCTTCGCCCGAGCAGGCTCAGCAGGTTCATGCATTCATTCGTTCGCGTCTTGCTGCGGGCAAGGTCCCGGGCGCTGCGGGTGCCCGAATTCTTTATGGCGGCTCGGTCAAGCCTTCCAACGCGCAAGCATTGTTCGGCCAGCCGGATGTCGATGGTGGCCTGATTGGCGGGGCATCGTTGGTGGCCGCAGATTTTCTTTCGATCTGCCGCGCAGCGGCGCGACGGTCGATTCGATAAGAGGTGTTGTGATGTCGATCATTTCTACTATTGCGGTTGTGATTCAGGTCCTGAGCGCGATCGGAGTCATCATTCTGGTGCTGCTCCAGCACGGCAAAGGCGCTGATATGGGCGCCGCCTTTGGCTCCGGTTCTTCAGGCAGTCTTTTCGGTGCGACCGGTTCGGCGAATTTTCTGAGTCGATTGACAGCGGCACTGGCGACCGTGTTTTTTGTTTCGACGCTCGCTTTGGCCTTCATTGCCAACACGCGAACCACTGCGCGCGAATCGGGCAGCGTCATGGACAAGGTGACGGTACCGGCCAATGTTGCGCCGCCCGCGACCGTGCCGGCCGAGGGGGGTAAGACCGATGCGCCTGCTGCGTCTCCTGCCGTGCCCGGATCTGATGCGACGCAAAAATCTGGGGGCGCAGCCGATATTCCCAAGTAGAACGCGGTAGAATCTTCAGGCTGAGCCGACGTGGTGAAATTGGTAGACACGCTATCTTGAGGGGGTAGTGGCGAAAGCTGTGCGAGTTCGAGTCTCGCCGTCGGCACCAAACGAATAAAGTCTGTTTGTCTCAGGAAATCTCGTGAATCTAGAGCAATACCTGCCGGTTCTGCTGTTCATGCTTGTTGGCACCGTGATCGGTTTTGCACCGATGACTATCGGCAAGATCCTCGGCCCGTCCAGGCCGGATGCCGAAAAAAATTCTCCCTATGAGTGTGGCTTCGAGGCCTTCGAAGACGCGAGAATGAAATTCGACGTTCGGTATTATCTCGTCGCCATTCTGTTCATCCTGTTCGATCTTGAGATTGCCTTTCTGTTTCCGTGGGCCGTGTCCCTCAACTCGATCGGTTTCTTCGGGTTCATGGCGATGATGGTTTTCCTGACGATTCTGGTGGTCGGTTTTGTGTACGAGTGGATGAAGGGCGCGCTCGACTGGGAGTAGGCGAACAGCTGCTCACTCGACGGTCGGTGAAAAAGTCGGCCAGCGTCTCTGCTGGTGATTGTTCGAGTCAATGTGGGTCAGGTTCAATCAAGCGTTTTACCCTTTGCCCGCTGGCTTGAGGGTTCATAACTGGCGCCTTCAGGGGTGCACGTGAGCATGCGATGAGCGTCGAAGGGATTCTTAGCGAGGGCTTCGTCACCACGAACCTCGACAAATTGATTAACTGGACTCGCACAGGGTCGATGTGGCCGATGACCTTCGGCTTGGCGTGTTGTGCGGTCGAGATGATGCACGCCGGCGCTGCCCGCTACGATCTTGATCGCTTCGGCGTGATGTTTCGGCCGAGCCCTCGTCAGTCCGATGTGATGATTGTTGCCGGAACCCTGTGCAACAAGATGGCGCCTGCGCTGAGAAAGGTCTACGACCAGATGGCCGAGCCGCGTTGGGTGATCTCGATGGGATCGTGCGCCAACGGCGGCGGCTACTACCACTATTCATATTCGGTCGTTCGTGGTTGCGACCGGATCGTTCCGGTCGACATCTACGTCCCCGGCTGTCCGCCGACCGCTGAAGCGCTGCTCTACGGCATTCTGCAATTGCAGAACAAGATCCGTCAGACCAGCACGATTGCCCGCTGAAGACACACCGATGGCGACGATCGAATCCCTGAAGGCTGACCTCGAGCGGGTGCTTGGGCAGGATGTGATCGGGCTGACAGATCGGCTTGGCGAACTGACGCTGGTCGTGAAGGCCGCCCGATATGCTGATGTCTGCGTCGCCCTGCGTGACGATGCGAGCTTGCGTTTCGACACGCTGATCGATCTTTGTGGACTCGACTATCGCGATTATGGCGATGGCAGTCGGGATGGGCTGCGCTTTGCTGCGGTGCTTCACCTCTTGTCGGTCCAGCACAACCACCGACTGCGCCTTCGCGTGTTTTGCGGCGACGATGATTTTCCGGTGCTGGCCTCGGTGACCGGTGTATGGCCGGCTGCCGGCTGGTTCGAGCGCGAGGCCTTCGATCTGTTCGGTCTTGTGTTCGAAGGCCACCCCGACCTGCGTCGCATCCTGACCGATTACGGTTTCGTCGGACATCCTTTCCGCAAGGATTTTCCGGTGTCAGGGTATGTCGAGATGCGCTACGACCCCGAGCAAAAGCGGGTGATCTATCAGCCCGTGACCATCGAGCCGCGAGAGATCGTGCCCCGTGTGATTCGCGAGGAGGGCTACGGCGTCGGGCGTTAAGCCCGAGTGTCTCGAACCATGGCAGAGATCAAGAACTACACCCTCAATTTTGGCCCTCAGCACCCGGCGGCGCACGGTGTGCTGCGGCTGGTACTCGAACTCGACGGCGAGGTGGTTCAGCGCGCCGACCCGCACATCGGGCTGCTGCATCGGGCGACCGAGAAACTGGCCGAGACCCGGACCTATCTTCAGAACCTGCCCTACATGGACAGGCTCGACTATGTCTCGATGATGTGCAACGAGCACAGCTACGTGTTGGCCATCGAGAAGCTCACTGGCGTGCAGGTGCCGGTGCGGGCGCAATACATCCGCGTCATGTTCGACGAGATCACCCGCATCCTCAACCACCTGATGTGGCTCGGTGCGCATGCGCTCGATGTGGGCGCCATGACGGTGTTTCTGTACGCGTTTCGCGAGCGCGAAGACCTGATGGACTGCTATGAGGCGGTCTCGGGTGCGCGCATGCATGCGGCCTACTATCGGCCGGGCGGCGTCTATCGCGATCTTCCCGACCGGATGCCGCAGTACGTGGCCAGCAAGGTTCGCAATGCCAGCGGTGTGCGCGAACTCAATGTCGATCGCCAAGGTTCGCTGCTGGATTTCATTCAGGCATTTACCGATCGTTTTCCCGGCTATGTCGATGATTACGAAACCCTGCTGACCGACAACCGGATCTGGAAGCAGCGGCTGGTCGGCATTGGCGTCGTGTCGCCGGAGCGCGCAAAAGCGCTGGGCTTTACCGGTCCGATGCTGAGAGGCTCGGGCGTTGAATGGGATCTGCGCCGAAAGCAGCCCTACGAGGTCTACGACAAGCTCGACTTCGATATTCCGGTTGGTCGCAACGGCGACAGCTATGACCGTTACCTGGTTCGAATCGAAGAGATGCGCCAGAGCAACCGGATCATCCGCCAGTGCGTCGAGTGGCTGCGAAACAATCCCGGGCCTGTGATTGTTGACGATCACAAGATCGCTCCGCCGTCGCGACTCGACATGAAGTCAAACATGGAAGAGCTGATCCACCACTTCAAGCTGTTCACTGAAGGCATGCATGTACCCGAAGGCGAGGCCTACAGCGCCGTCGAGCATCCGAAGGGTGAGTTCGGCATCTATCTTGTCTCCGACGGCGCCAACAAGCCCTATCGGCTCAAGATTCGGGCGCCCGGTTTTCCGCATCTGCAGGCGCTCGACGAAATGGTTCGCGGTCACATGATTGCCGACGTCGTGACGCTGATCGGGTCCCAGGACATCGTCTTCGGGGAGATCGATCGATGAGTAGCCAGCCCACTTCGGCGGACGCCGTGCAAGCCCCCAATTCGCCGCTCCTGTCTGCGGCCGCTTACCTCCGGATCGAGCGCGAGGTGGCGAAATTTCCGGCTGATCAGAAGCAGTCCGCGGTGATGGCCGCATTGGCCATCGCCCAGGATGAAATCGGTTGGGTCTCGCAGGCAGTCATTGACGATGTGGCCCGCGTGCTGGCCATGACCCCGATCGCTGTCTGGGAGGTGGCCTCCTTCTACAACATGTATGCCACCACCCAGCCGGGTACTTTCAAGGTGGGCATCTGCACCTGCCTGCCCTGCGCCTTGCGTGATGGCGAGAAGGCGGCCTCGTATCTGAAAGCCAAACTTGGGATCGGTTTTGGCGAAACCACGCCCGACGGTCGGATCACGCTGGTCCAGACCGAATGCCTGGGTGCCTGCGGCGATGCGCCGGTGCTGCTTGTCAATAACAAGCGGATGTGCAGTTTCATGAGCGTGCAAAAGCTTGACGCGCTGGTCGATGAACTCAAGAACACCTGAAGCCAAGGAACAGAACGTGGGAGCCGACGATTTTCGCGAAGCGCTGACCGATGTCAGAGTTCAGGAGACCTGCTTCCATGATCGTCACATCACGCCGCAGATCTATGCCGGTCTGAGGTCTGCCGGCGACTGGTCGATCAAGGCCTACGAGGCGCGCGATGGCTACCAGGCCTTGCGTCGCATCCTCACTGAAGGTCTGACGCCGGAGCAGGTGATCGCCGAGGTCAAGGCATCGGGCTTGCGTGGTCGCGGCGGTGCGGGCTTCCCTACGGGCCTGAAGTGGAGCTTCATGCCTCGCCAGTTCCCGGGTCAAAAATACCTCGTCTGCAATTCCGATGAGGGCGAGCCCGGTACCTTCAAAGACCGCGACATTCTTCGCTACAACCCGCATATCGTGATTGAAGGCATGGCGATTGCGGCTTATGCGATGGGCATCTCGGTCGGCTACAACTATATTCACGGCGAAATCTGGGATGCCTACGCGCGCTTTGAAGAAGCGCTCGAAGAGGCCAGGGCGGCTGGCTATCTCGGTGAGTCGATCATGGGGTCGACCTTCTCGTTCCAGTTGCACGCCTTCCATGGTTACGGCGCTTACATCTGCGGTGAAGAGACCGCGCTGCTCGAGTCGCTCGAAGGCAAGAAGGGTCAGCCGCGTTTCAAGCCGCCTTTCCCGGCGAGCTTCGGCCTGTACGGCAAGCCGACCACGATCAACAACACCGAGACCTTTGCGGCGGTGCCCTGGATCATTCGCAATGGCGGCCCGAAGTTTCTGGAGGTCGGCAAACCCAACAACGGCGGCACCAAGATCTTTTCGGTCTCGGGCGATGTCGAACGCCCGGGCAACTACGAGATTCCGCTTGGTACGCCCTTTGCCAAACTGCTCGAACTCGCCGGTGGAATGCGTGGCGGTCACAAGCTCAAGATGGTGATTCCGGGCGGCTCGTCGATGCCGGTGCTGCCTGCCGAAATCATGATGGCGACCGACATGGACTACGACTCGATCGCCAAGGCCGGGTCGATGCTCGGCTCGGGCGCGGTGATCGTCATGAACGAGACGCGCTGTGCGGTGAAGTCGCTGCTTCGCTTGTCCTACTTCTATTACGAAGAGTCGTGCGGCCAGTGCACGCCGTGTCGTGAAGGCACCGGCTGGCTGTGGCGCATCGTCGATCGCATCGAGCATGGCAAGGGGACGCATGACGATCTCAAACGACTCGGTGAGATCGCCGACAACATCCAGGGGCGCACCATCTGCGCGCTGGGTGATGCCGCGGCGATGCCGGTGAAGGCTTTCCTCAAGCACTACTGGTCCGAGTTCGAGCATCACGTCGAACACAAGCGTTGCGTGGTGCCGTCCTATGTCTGATCGGATCGCTCGTAATGGCCCGACGCCTGCTGGCGTCAACCTGGTGAACTTCTTCGGCAGCGAACATGGTTGAGATTGAAGTCGACGGTACGAAGGTCGAGGTGCTCGAGGGCAGCACGGTCATGCAGGCGACCAATCGTCTGGGCGTGTATGTGCCGCATTTCTGCTATCACAAGAAGCTCTCGATCGCAGCCAACTGCAGGATGTGCCTGGTCGAAGTCGAAAAGGCGCCCAAGCCCTTGCCGGCCTGCGCCACACCGGTGACCGCCGGCATGAAGGTCTGGACACGCACCGAAAAGGCGGTCAAGGCCCAGAAGGGCGTGATGGAGTTTCTGCTGATCAACCATCCGCTCGATTGCCCGATCTGCGATCAGGGCGGCGAGTGTCAGCTTCAGGATCTGGCGGTTGGCTACGGCACCTCGGGCTCGCGCTATACCGAAGAAAAGCGGGTGGTCTTCCACAAGTCGATCGGACCGCTCGTTGCTGCAGAAGAAATGTCGCGGTGCATTCATTGCACGCGGTGCGTGCGCTTCGGTCAGGAAATCGCCGGCGTCATGGAACTCGGCATGTCAGGCCGAGGAGAACACTCCGAGATCCTGAGCTTCGTCGGTCGTGGCGTGAAGTCGGAACTGTCGGGCAACATGATCGACGTCTGTCCGGTTGGCGCGCTCACCAGCAAGCCCTTCCGTTACAGCGCCCGGACCTGGGAGTTGACGCGTCGCAAGTCGGTGTCGCCCCACGACTCGCTCGGCTCCAACCTGGTCGTGCAGGTCAAGCAGAACACCGTGATGCGGGTGCTGCCGCTCGAAAATGATGCGGTCAATGAATGCTGGCTCTCCGACCGTGACCGGTTCGCCTACGAAGGGCTGAATGCGCAAGACCGGCTGCTCAAGCCGATGCTCAGGCAGGATGGTCAGTGGCATGAGGTTGAATGGCCGGTGGCACTCGACTATGCCGCCCATGCGCTGGGCTCGGTGCGCGATGCGCACGGTGCCGCCGCAATCGGTGCAATCGGATCGCCTCAGGCGACGCTTGAAGAGCTCCATTTGATGGGGCGGCTGCTTCGCGGCCTTGGCAGCCAGAACGTCGATTTCCGCCCGCGCGTGGCCGATTCGTCGCTGGCCGCCAGCCTGTCGGGCGCGCCCTGGCTGGGCATGTCGATCGAGGCGGTCAATGCGCTCGATCGCATCGTTCTGGTCGGCTCCTTCCTGCGCAAGGACCATCCTCTGCTCGCATCGCGGGTTCGCGCGGCCGCCAAGCGAGGCGCCCGGATCGGGCTCCTGCATTCGGTCGACGACGATCTGCTGATGCCGATTGCCGCCAAGGCGATTGTGGCGCCGTCGGATTGGCCGGCAGTCCTCGCTGGCGCGTTGGTCGCTGCCCTGCGTTCGGCCGACAAGCCGGTGCCGGCGGCCCTTGAGGCCATCGAGCCTGATGCGTCCGCGAAGGCGATGGCCGAACTGCTTTCACAGGGCGCATCAAAAGCGGTCCTGCTTGGCAACGCAGTGTCCCAGCATCCTCAGGCGGCCCTGATTGCATCGCTGGCCCAGGCACTCAGCGAGGCGACCGGTGCAACCCTCGGGTGGCTCGGCGAAGGCGCCAATGCGGTTGGCGGCTACCTCGCTGGTGCGATTCCCGGAGCAGGCGGCCTCGATGCCGCCGGCATGGTGGCCAGCTCATTGAAGGCCTATCTGCTGCTCGGGATCGAGCCGAACCTCGATCACGGCAATCCCGGTGCAGCGATGTCGGCAATGGTCGGCGCGCAGACCGTGATTGCGCTCACCGCTTACCAATCGGCCTCACTCCTCGAGACCGCCGATTGCCTGCTGCCGATCACCCCCTTCACCGAAACCTCCGGCACTTTCGTCAACTGCGCCGGTATGAGTCAGTCGTTCAACGGTGTGGTGCGGCCGGCCGGTGACGCACGCCCGGGCTGGAAGGTCCTGCGCGTGCTCGGCAACCTGCTTGGCATGAGCGATTTCGATTTCGACACTGCCGAGCAGGTCCGCGACGCTGCCTTGCCGTCCGACCTGTCGGCCCGACTGTCCAACCATACGAGCGCGCCTGTGGCATCCGCACCGGCTCACGCCGGCAAAGGTCTGCAGCGGATTGCCGAAGTGCCGATCTATGCCGCCGATCCGATCGTGCGCCGTGCACCGAGCTTGCAGATGACGGCGGATGCGGCAGCACCAGTCGTCGGCATGAATGCGGCATTGCTTGCCGAGATGCGCCTGGCCGACGGCGATCTGGTGCGTGTCAGCCAGCAGACGCTTGTCGGCAACGCGGGTGACGTCGTCCTCACCGCAAAGCTTGATGCCGGTCTGGCCGATGGCGTGGTGCGCATTCCGGCCGCTCACCCGATGACGGCAGCCCTTGGCGCGATGATCGGTCCGGTCAGCGTGGAGCGCGTCTGATGGACTGGATCGATACGCTGCAGGCGAATGGCCAGGCGCTGCTGGGAGGCGCGTGGCCGGTCGTCTGGACCCTCATCAAGATCATGGTGGTGGTGTTGCCGCTGCTTGGCTGCGTGGCCTATCTGACCTTCTGGGAACGCAAGCTGATCGGCTTCATCCAGCTGCGAATCGGGCCCAATCGCGTCGGCCCCGGTGGCTTCCTGCAACCGATTGCCGATGCGATCAAGCTGCTGTTCAAGGAAGTGATTACCCCGGCCAAGGCCAATCCGGGCCTGTACATCCTCGGCCCGGTCATGACCATCATGCCGGCGCTGGCCGCCTGGGTGGTGATTCCCTTCGGGCCCGACCGCGCGCTCGCCAATGTCAATGCCGGGCTGCTCCTGCTGCTGGCAATCACCTCGCTTGAAGTCTATGGCGTGATCCTCGCCGGCTGGGCCTCCAATTCCAAGTACGCTTTCCTTGGCGCAATGCGCGCCTCGGCGCAGATGGTTTCTTATGAACTCGCTATCGGCTTTGCGCTGGTGGTCGTGCTGATGGTGTCGGGCAGCCTGAACCTCACCGATATTGTCGAGGGCCAGAACCGCGGGCGCTTCGCCGAGATGGGCCTCAATGTCCTGTCCTGGAACTGGCTGCCGCTGCTGCCGATCTTCGTGGTGTATTTCATTTCGGGTGTGGCCGAGACCAACCGGCATCCTTTCGACGTGGTCGAGGGCGAGTCCGAAATCGTGGCCGGCCACATGATCGAATATTCCGGCATGGGCTTTGCGGTGTTCTTCCTGGCCGAGTACGCCAACATGATCCTGATCTCGGCGCTGGCCGCGATCATGTTCCTGGGGGGATGGGCGCCGTTCTTCAGCTTCGGTATCGATTTCGGACCGCAATGGTTCTGGGATTGGTTCTGGCTCTTCCTCAAAACCTTCCTGATGGTCAGTGTCTTCATCTGGATTCGCGCGTCGTTCCCGCGCTATCGCTATGACCAGATCATGCGTCTGGGTTGGAAGATCTTCATCCCGGTCGCCCTGGTGTGGCTGGTCGTCATCGGCATCTGGATGCAGACGCCGTTCAATATCTGGAACTGACGAGAAGCGACAGTCGACATGGAATCAATCAAGGACTTCGTCAAGAGCTTCATGCTCATCGAGCTTTTCAAGGGCCTGCGCCTGACAGGCTCGCAGGTCTTCGCTCGCAAGATCACGATCCAGTTTCCGGAAGAAAAAACCCCTTATTCGCCGCGCTTTCGGGGCCTGCATGCGCTGCGTCGCTATCCCAATGGCGAAGAGCGGTGCATCGCCTGCAAGCTTTGTGAAGCGGTCTGCCCGGCGATGGCGATCACCATCGAATCCGAAGTGCGCCCGGAAGACGGCACGCGCCGCACCAAGCGTTACGACATCGACCTGACCAAGTGCATCTTCTGCGGCTTTTGCGAAGAGTCCTGCCCGGTCGACTCAATCGTCGAGACGCATATCCTCGAGTACCACGGCGAAAAGCGCGGCGATCTTTACTTCACCAAAGAAATGCTGCTGGCCGTCGGTGATCATTACGAGCCGCAGGTGGCCGCTGCCCGCGACGCCGACGCCCGTTATCGCTGATGAGCGCCGTTACCCACTCCTGCGCCTTCTGACGCCGACCGACCAACGACGGACACCGACGTGGATCCGAAAGCCTTTCTGTTCTATCTCTTTGCCACCATCACCGTCATTGCCGCGGTGCGGGTGGTGACCGCACGCAACCCGGTGCATTCCGCGCTCTTTCTGGTGCTGACCTTTTTCTCGGCGGCTGCAATCTGGCTGCTGCTCAAGGCCGAGTTCCTGGCGATCACGCTGGTGCTGGTCTACATCGGCGCGGTGATGGTGCTCTTCCTATTCGTTGTCATGATGGTCGACATCAACCTCGACGAGATGCGCCAGGGCTTCTGGCGCAATATGCCGGTCGCCGCTTTCGTGGGCGCGGCGATCGTGCTCGAGTTGGCCGCGGTGCTGTGGCACCAGTTCAGCGGTGTTCGCGCCGCCGATGCACCCCGTCTTCCGCGTGACTACGACAACACCAAAGCGCTCGGCAAACTCATCTACACCGAGTATGTCTATGCCTTCGAGATCGCGGCGGTCATCCTGCTGGTGGCCATTGTTGCCGCCATTGCGCTGACGCTTCGCAAACGGACCGGTGTGAAATCGCAGAATCCGTCCGAGCAGGTCAAGGTCAAGGCCTCCGATCGGTTGCGGATCGTGCGCATGCCGTCGTCGACGCCTGCTGCGCCTGCGGAACCGACCAAGACCGAGTCTTCGACATGACCATCTCCCTTGCTCATTACCTCGTGCTCGGCGCGATCCTGTTTGCGATCAGCGTGGTCGGCATTTTTCTCAATCGGCGCAACGTCATCATCCTGCTGATGGCCATCGAACTGATGCTGCTCGCGGTCAACCTCAATTTCATCGCGTTCTCGCATTTTCTGGGCGATGCCGCCGGGCAGATCTTTGTCTTCTTCATCCTGACGGTGGCGGCCGCGGAATCCGCGATCGGCCTGGCCATTCTCGTGGTGCTCTTCAGAAATCTCGACACGATCAATGTCGAGGATCTCGACGCGCTCAAGGGTTGATCGGCATCTCGCCACAGACCACTCGCCAATGAAAACCGCTTACCTCCTTGTTCCTTTTGCGCCGCTGGTCGGCGCGATCATTGCGGGCTTTTTCGGCCGCACCATCGGTCGCACTGCCAGTCATGTGGTCACGATCGCAGGGGTGCTGATCTCCCTGCTGGCGTCGCTCACCATCCTGCGCGACGTCCTGGCCGGCGAGTACTTCAATGGCACGCTCTATTCATGGGCGATCGTCGACGGCGTGAAGTTCGAGGTCGGGTTCCTGATCGACACGCTGACTGCCACGATGATGTGCGTAGTCACCTCGGTCTCGCTGATGGTTCACATCTACACCATCGGCTACATGAAGGATGACGACGGCTATCAGCGCTTTTTTGCCTACATCAGCCTGTTCACCTTCGCGATGCTGATGCTGGTGATGTCCAACAACTTCCTGCAGCTGTTCTTCGGCTGGGAAGCGGTGGGTCTGGTCTCCTATCTGCTGATCGGCTTCTGGTACACCCGGCCAACCGCGATCTACGCCAACCTCAAGGCCTTTCTGGTCAATCGGGTCGGTGACTTCGGTTTCGTGCTCGGCATCGGTCTGGTGCTCGCGAATTTCGGCAGCCTCGATTACTCCGAAGTCTTCCGCATGGCGCCCAGCCTGGTCGGGCAGATCATCAATCCGCTGGGCCTTGGCCAGTGGTCAGTGATCACCGTGACCTGCATCTGTCTTTTCATCGGTGCGATGGGCAAGTCGGCGCAATTCCCCTTGCATGTCTGGCTGCCCGATTCGATGGAAGGCCCGACCCCGATCTCGGCGCTCATCCACGCAGCCACCATGGTGACCGCCGGTATCTTCATGGTTGCGCGCATGTCGCCGCTCTTCGAGCTTTCTGATACCGCGCTGTCGTTTGTCATGACGATCGGCGCGATCACTGCGCTCTTCATGGGCTTTCTCGGCATCATCCAGAACGACATCAAGCGCGTGGTTGCCTATTCCACGCTGTCGCAACTCGGCTACATGACCGTGGCGCTCGGCGCCTCGGCCTACAGCGTTGCGATCTTCCACCTGATGACCCATGCGTTTTTCAAGGCGCTGCTTTTCCTTGCCGCAGGCTCGGTGATTATCGGCATGCACCATGACCAGGACATCCGGAACATGGGTGGCTTGCGCAAGTACATGCCGATCACCTGGATCACCTCGCTGCTCGGTTCGCTGGCCCTCATTGGCACGCCCTTCTTTTCGGGCTTCTATTCCAAGGACATGATCATCGAGGCGGTCAAGGCCTCGACGCTGCCGGCCTCGGGCTTTGCCTATTTCGCGGTGCTGGCCGGTGTCTTCGTGACCGCCTTCTATTCCTTCCGCATGTATTTCCTGGTGTTTCACGGCAAGGAGCGCTTCAACACCGATCCGCATGCCGCGGCTCACGGGCACACCGACGGGCACACCGACGGTCACGACGATGGCCACGACGATGGCCACGGTCACGGCCACGGCGGTGGTCTGCCGCATGAAAGCCCTGCGGTGATCACGCTGCCGCTGGTGCTGCTGGCGATTCCGTCGGTGCTGATCGGCATGTTCACCATCGGTCCGATGCTGTTCGGCGACTTCTTCCAGACCTCGATTTCGGTCTTCGAGCCCCACAACGCGATGG
>Ga0114972_10002327_pt1 | contig 14201 bp, 8 predicted proteins | sample M_140807_EF_Meta_FD_87354 | JGI IMG/M metagenome (GOLD analysis project Ga0114972, IMG submission 87354) | Freshwater microbial communities from Lake Montjoie, Canada to study carbon cycling - M_140807_EF_MetaG | ecosystem: Environmental > Aquatic > Freshwater > Lake | place: Lake Montjoie... | reverse complement strand
CCTTACGATGTGCGACGAATAGCAAACGCGGTCTCTTGCCCCAATTCCTGCAGAGATTGCGATAGTCAAATGCGGAGATGAGCGTCTTGCCTGTGCCAGTGGCGGCAACAATCAGATTTCGCTGCTTGCCTTCGAGTCTTGCGTACTTGAGTGCATCAAGCGCTTCCTGCTGGTGCGGGTAAGGATTAATGTCAACGAAAAAGGAAGTCGGCGTTTCGACACCCCGTTGTAAGCTCAATGCCCTGGTGAGCCTCTCACCATCCCGACCTGGATCAAATTCCTCGAATCGCTGATCATCCCATAGACGGCCGAAGGTTGTTACTAGCTCATCGAACACAACTGGAGCGTCAATTGTGGATAGACGTACGTTCCACTCGATCCCATCCACGAGGGCCTTTGGCGATAAATTCGAAGAGCCGATTGTTGCAGTGGAGTAACCAGAATCTCGATGAAAGAGCCATGCCTTGGCGTGGAGCGCGGTCTTCTGATCCGCGCGTTCGTAAGCAATTTTGACCGTGGCACCGACTTCGATTAGCCGATCGATGGCATTTCGATGTGTACCGCCTAGGTAGGTCGTGGAGATGACTCTCAGCTTGTTACCTTGGTTCTTGAGCAAATCAATGATTAGGTTCAGGCCCTGATTCCCAATGAATGGACAAATCCAGTCGATTCGGTCAGCTGAAAGAATCTCTGACCGTAAAAGAGCGTGGTAGTTCAGCCTCTGATCGTTGGTAATAAGTGCGCTTTGGCTCAGTGGAACCACAGGTTTTATTGAAGACTCTCTGACTGAAGGTCTTACTTCCGTTAATACGCGCGGGGCGAAATTTTCTTCCGAGGTAGCAAAAATGCTTTCAAACAATCGACTCGCTTCGGCCAGAATCTCATCCGCCGAAGCATCCTTGATCGCCCGAAATCGGGTGCGAATATGATCCGATATCTCGCGGACGACATACTCGATGGCATCGGAACCTGTGAGAGTCTCGGTATCCGCTTTTCGATGACTAGGCAGAGCCGCGATGAGATCTTGAATCTCTTTGTTCAGCAGTGCGTCATACAATCCATCGTGGAGCTTGCTCATCTGCTTAGGCACTCATTGTATCGTTTCGGCACCCTTTGGGGGGACCCCGGAACAGGAGTCACGAAACCCGCATCCAATCAGCACGAGGAATGCAATCTCGATTGCATTCCGTAATCGGTTTTCCGCCGGCGGATGGTCCCATCGGGTAGCCGTAAGTGAAATTCACAGTTAGGGGTTGTCAAAATGGCGAATATCGACCTATCTATATATGCCCATCCCATACACGCGGAATCCCAACTTAGCGGACCTGCGGTGCAATTCGGTGACAGTAAACAAACACTTCCCCCAAACGACGCTGAAATTCATCAATCCGCATATCCTCTCCGCAATTACTAACCCACCAACCCCGTAAAACCACTGTACTGAGTTCAGGCCCCACGCTCATCAACATCACAGCATCCAAGTAACCTGACCGTATGAGCCCGATCCCGTTGCCGTACCGACCGCCCTACGACTGGGGGCGGATGCTGGAATTTTGGCGACGGCGAGCCCTGCGCGGCGTGGAGACCGTCACCGACGAATACCGACGCTCGGCGAAACGAGGCGGCGAAAACGGCTGGATCACCCTCCGTCCCGATTCGGACCACGAGCGCGCTCTCCTCACGGTTTCCGACTCGTTGCGGGATCACGAGGCGGAGCTCACCGTCCGGGTGCGCCATCAGTTCGATCTTGACGCCGATACCGTGGCCATCGAGTCCGCCCTCCGGGCCGCCGATCCGGAACTCGCGATCCTCCCAGGTCTGCGCCTCTCCCGCGCCTTCGACCCGTTCGAATCCGCCGTCCGCACCGTCATCGGCCAGCAAGTAAGCGTAGCCGGAGCAACTACCATCGCCGGGCGACTCATCGATCGGTTCGGGGAAACCACCGACGCCGAGGGGCTCACCCATCACTTCCCCACCGCCGCCCGATTGGCCCGGGCCGAAGTGGGCGAGATCGCCTCGCTCGGCATGCCCGGCCGCCGGGCCCAAACCATCATCCGCCTGGCCGCCTTCACCGAGGCTGCCGGCCTGGAGAATCTCGACGAAGCCGCCCTCCTCGCCATCCCCGGCATCGGCCCGTGGACGGTAGAGTACATCCGCCTCCGCGCCATCGGCGACCCCGATTGCTTTCCCGCCGGCGACCTCGGTCTCCGCAAAGCGTTGGGAATGAAGCCAGTTGCCGAAGTCGCCCAAATCGCCGAAAAGTGGCGGCCCTACCGCAGCTACGCCGCCATGCAACTATGGAATATTCAATGACCCGTCACGCCGTCATTCCGTCCCCCGTGGGCAACCTCACTCTGGTCGCTCAGGGCGAGATCCTCACCGGGCTTTACTTCCCCGGCCATGACCCGGCTCCGAACCAAGCGTTCGGTCCGACCGATGCCGACGCCCTGCTCCGACAAACCGAAACCGAGCTCAACGAATACTTCGCCCGCGAAAGGCAAGTCTTCACCGTCCCCCGCCGCGGCCAAGGAACCCCGTTCCAGCAGCAAGTCTGGGCCGAACTGGAAAAGATCCCCTACGGCACCGTCATCTCCTACGCGGAACTCGCAAAACGAGTGGGGAGTCCCGGCGGCTCCCGCGCCGTCGGCGGTGCCAATGGCCGCAACCCCATCTCCATCATCGTCCCCTGCCACCGCGTAACCCAAAGCGACGGCTCCCTCGGCGGGTTCGGCGGCGGCCTCCCCATCAAGCGACTGCTGCTAGAACTCGAAGGCACGATGCCTCCGACACTGCCACTCTAAGGCCAAAAGTTTAGGGCCAAAAGAGACCACAATAGAGAGCGTGAACATGGCGAATCTCGGCTTCATTGGGGGCGGACAGTTAGCGCGAATGTCCATCCAAGCGGCGCAACGGATGGGACTCAACTGCGTATCGCTCGATCCCGCCGCCGACTCCCCGGCCAGCCAGATCGCCGACAGCCTCACCGCCCGGTTCGATAACGTAAACGCCCTCGCTAATCTGCTCGCTAAGTGCGACGTGGTGACGTTCGAAAACGAGTTCGCTCCCGTCGCTCCGCTCCGCTCCGCCGCCGCCCAGGCCGAGTTCGATCTCGATAACTTCGTCCCCAGCCTAGAAGTCCTGGAGCGAGTCCAAGACAAGCTCACCCAACGGCGGATCTACCTCAACAACGGCCTCCGCAGCCCCCTCGCGGTCCCGCTCAGCGAAGCCGACCAAATCGGACTGCCATTGGTGGCCAAGTCCCGCTTCGGCGGCTACGACGGCAAAGGCGTCCGCATGATCGATACGCCCGCCCAACTCGCCAAACTCCGCGACGAGGTGGACGAAGCCAACTGGCTCGCCGAAACCAAGGTGAACTTCGTACGGGAACTCGCCTGCATGGTCGCCATCCACGAGGCTGGCGTTACCGTGTTCCCGGTAATGGAAGTGCAGAATTCCGATGCCGTCTGCGACGTCACCTTTCCGAACGAGGATGAGGAAACCGCCTCCGCCGCCACCCGCCTCGCCGTCGACGCCGCCCTCGCCATCGCCGACGGCTCCGAAGGTCTCTTCGGCGTCGAGATGTTCCAAACCGAGGACGGTGACGTCTGGATCAACGAAATCGCCCCGCGTCCGCACAATACCGGCCACTACTCGCTGGACTGGGGCGAACAGAGCCAGTTCGACATCCACGTCCGCGTCGCCCTCGGCTTCCCCGTCCCCGAACGGCTGTCTGGCCTGCGGGTGACCATGGCCAACCTCCGCGCCCCCGAGGGCGCTCAGGACGACTTAGTCCACTACGCCACCGCCCACACCCTGGCCGAAAACGCGGATGTCCGGGTGCACTGGTACGGCAAAACTCAGGCCAAACCGGGCCGTAAAATGGGGCACCTCAACCTGCCCATCTGGTCCGAAGACACCGCCGAAGCAATCGCCGAAGTCCGCCAGGCGCAGGCCACCTTCTACGCCGCCTACACCGGTGAACTAGAGACCGACGAGTGAGAATGAAGCCATGAAAAGGGCCATCGTAATCGTAATGGACGGCTGCGGAGTCGGCTCCGCTCCTGACTGGCAGTCGTTCGATGAAACCCAACCGGCCAACACCATCGGGCACGTCTACGAAGCCAATCCTGGCCTCTCCCTGCCCACTCTCGAACGCCTCGGCCTCCGCGCCGCCGCCGATGGGCAAGGTCCACGGCTCATGCCCAAATCTCAGGGAGGAAAGGACTCAGTCACCGGTCATTGGGAGATGATGGGAATTGAGCTCAACGAACGCTTTCCAACCTATCCCGTTGGATTCCCTCCATCCTTGCGGGCGGAATTCGAGGCCCGCATCGGTCGCGAGGCCATCTGGAGCGGTCCCGCCAGCGGCACTGCCATCATCGAGGAACACGGGGCGGCAATGCAGGCGAGCGGTCATCCCATTGTCTACACCAGCGCGGATTCCGTCTTCCAAATCGCCGTTCATGAAGAGGCGGTCCCGCTAGCCACCCTGTACGCCTGGTGCGAAATCGCCCGCGAGATTTGCACCGGAGCGAACTCGGTTCAGCGCATCATCGCGCGCCCGTTCATCGGCAAGCCAGGTACTTACATCCGCACCGAGCACCGCCGAGACTTCCCGCTCCCGCCGCCCCATAACCTTTGCGACGAGATCGGCGATGTTTACGGAATCGGCGTGGTCCCCGAACTCTTCTCGCACCGGGGCTTTCGCGCCACCCCGCGCACCCAAAGCAACCCCGAACATGCCGCCGCCATGACGGTAGCGATGCAATCCGACGCTCGATTCATCTTCGCCAACTTCGAAGATTTCGACATGAAATTCGGCCACCGCAACGATGCCGCCGGCTTCGCCCGTTGCCTTTCGGAGTTCGATCGGTGGCTAGACGAGTTCATCACTTACCTGGAACCCGAAGACCAACTTCTGATCACCGCCGATCACGGAAACGATCCCACCACCGCCAGTACCGACCACTCTCGCGAGTACGTACCACTCCTTTCCTACCCCCCGGTGGAAGTCCCGTCGGATGCGGGAATCGCATTTATCGGTCAATGTGTCCGCAAGCATTTGGCATGATCGCCGAAGGGAGTCAGCCTTGAGAGATCCTTTTAGTGCCATCAGTCACTACATCGCCGCGATTATGGGCTTAGTCGCCGTTGCCGTTCTGATCAATCGATCTGAGACTGACCTTGGCCGCATCAGCTTCGGCGTATTCGGCATTGCGATGGTGGGACTCTATCTCTCCAGCGCGATCTACCACACCCCCAAAACCAACCCGACTTGGTTACAAAAACTAGACCACGCGACAATTTACTGGCTGATCGCGGGTAGCTACGTTCCGATCTGTCTTTTGGCACTACCGCGCTCAATAGGAATTCCGGTGCTGTTGATTGAAGGCACCTTGGCCATGGTTGGACTGGTGGCAAACCTTTGGTTCGAAGGCGGTCCGAAATGGCTACGGCTAACTCTGTACCTGGTGATGGGCTGGATCTCCCTCGCAATCCTTGGCCCATTAACGGAAGGTCTGCGGGCCACTGCATTTGGCTGGCTACTCGCAGGTGGAGTGGCCTACAGTATCGGCACCATCATCTACGCCACCAAACGACCGAGGTTGTGGCCCGGGCGGTTCGGAAGCCATGACTTGTGGCACCTGTTTGTGATCGGTGGTACGGCTTGTCACTTGGCAACTATGTTCAGCTTGAAGGGCTAGTGAAAGCATTTATGCACTCTTTTCAATTCACACAAAACCGGTTCACGTTTTTCGCTGGAAACCGGCGATCATAGATATGTGTTCAACTTCGAACGTATTCTGACTACAATTGTTGTTGCTACACCTGATTTAGGATCGCCCAAGTATTTGGGATAAGCATGCGATGAGCCAGCCCGTTATCCAGACTGCGAACGCCGAGATTGACCCGGCGGCAATCGCACTTCAGCCAGATTGGTTGAAGGTCTACACCTCAACGCGTCCACCAAGTCCCGAAGCGGTCACCACCCTCACGGAAGCCCTAAGCTATGTACCGTACGAAAACGTAGACCTGCGTGCTCAGGTTTTGGCTGAAGTTGGCAAGCACTACCGTGAGATCGGAGAATCTCAGGCTTCGGTACGAGCCTTAGAAGAAGCGGCTCAGTTGTTTGCTTCCCGGAACAATATTCGTGACCGCGCGGAGTGCTTGGTTGAAATCGGTCGCACCTACAACCGGCAAGGGGAAGCGGCTGACGCGCTCATTGTTTATGAAGCCGCCCTTTCGATGCTCCTTCCCGATGGCGATCAAGATCTCATCCGTCGGATTGAGATTGGCATCGGCCACATCCACATTCTCATCGACGAGACGGAGGATGCGCTGCGAACTTTGGAATCGGCGTTGGGACGGGCGAGAGAGCTTCACGATGTAACGAAGGTCGCTACAGCGCTAAACAACCTGGCCTACGTTCACCTGAAGCGCAATGATCCGGAATCGGCGCGGAAGTGCGTGGAGGAAGCGATCGCTACGGTTGATCCGAAAGCGCCGTTCAACTTCGAGGCGAACATGTACCACACCTACGGCGAGACGCTGTTTGAGTGTGGACGGGTTGAAGAAGCCGCTGAGATCTATCAGATCGCGCAGGATAAGGCCGAACTGATCACCGATGTCAGCACGTTGGCGCAATGTTTGGTCGGTCGAGTCCGGGCAGAACTCAAGCTTGGGAGAAATCGGCCGGAGCTGAAGGAACTTCTTGACCGGGCCATTGAGGTTACGGCAAACCTAAATTCCGACCGGATTCGTGCGAGCATCATGCGAGCGGAAGTCGAGTGGTTTGCGGCCAACGATATGTATGAGCAGGCTTTCAAGCGGCAAGCCGAAGCAATTGATCTAAAGAAAATTACCAACGAGTTTCAGCTCAAGTGGCGATTAAATATTTGGAATCGTCGGTACGAGCGCTACAGCGAGGCGGCTAAGGACACTCAAGATAAGTTCCTGCGGCAATTGACTCAAAGCGTGCCGGGCGTTTTGTATCGGTGGCAAAGATCCCCAAGTGGCCGCGAAGAGTACACCTACGTTAGCGACGGCATTTACGATGTGCTTGGCATCACGCCCGAGCAACTACGCAGTGATGCCAACACTCTTCGGGTGCATCCATCCGACGAACTGAGGTACATCCGCGAGCGGGAAGAGGCTCTCCACTCGGGCCGGGACTGGAACTTTGAAGGTCGATTTACGCTGCCGAATGGGCGGGAAGCATGGTTAAGAAACGAAAGTCGCGTTTCCTTGGATGAGAACAAATACACAGTTGCCTACGGATTTCTGCGGGATATCACCGAAGAGCGCGAGATTCAAGAGGCTCTCAAGCGTACTGAACGACGTTTCCGCGAAGCCATTGAAGCCGGCTTCGACGGCTTTATTTTGTTGGATCCTATCCTGGCCGAGAACGGTTCTCTGCGCGATATGAGAGTGGCGGAGATGAACGCGCGGGCGGAAGAGTTCGTTTCGCGACGGCGCGATGAAGCCAAAGGCTTTGGCATTCGGGGTTGGATGACTGGGGCGGTTTGGACGCAGGCGAGCAGAATTTTCCGGCGGGTGTTGGAGACCGGCGAGCCAATTACGGAGGAGCAACGGCTCGGGTTGCACTGGTTCCAGCCAGAGTGGGTGGAACTTCAGTTTGTGCGGGTTGGAATGTCGGTCGCGGTCACCATGCGCGACACCACGGCTCGCCACACTCTCCTAGATCAGCTGCGAAAGAGCGAAGAACGCTGGCAGTTGGCAATCGAAGGAAGCCAAGACGGAATCTGGGATAACGACCTCGTTAGCCACCGTACATTCGTTTCGGATCGTTGGTTCGACATGATTGGCGTGTCGCCCGCTTCGGGCTTGAACCCGCGAGATCTGTTTGATCAGGCGATTCACCCTGATGACTTAGCGCAATTCCGGGCTGCCTACACGCGCCACCTTGACGGTGAAGTTCCGATTTATGCCTCGGAGTTTCGATTGCGCCACGCCGACGGTTTCTATCGTTGGATCATGGCTCGCGGTAAGGCAACTCGAGACGAAAGTGGGCATCCGGTGCGAATTGTCGGTACCCATACCGACGTTACTGAAGCCAAACGGCTGGAAAATCTGCTTCGTGCGGTCGCCGAAGCGAACCGGCGATTGATCGATGCAAAGAGCTTCGACGATGTGCTTCACGCAGTTTTGCGAGAGATTAGCTCGGCCATGGATCTGGGTGCGGCATCGCTGGCCCAGGTGAAAGTGGAGGCAGAGGCGATTCGATCGAAATTTGTGGTGCGCTACGAATCCTTGACTAATCCTCCGGCGGTGAGTTTGGATCGTATTTGGTCGTCGCGATGGTCGGATTGGCGCCAACAGCTATTGGCGGGAGATATTATTCACCTTGAGGAAGGGGCTGGCAGTCCGGAGCGAAAGCTTCTGGCGACGGCTCAGGTATCTGGACTTCATATCCTGCCAATCTACGCCCAATCCACGCTGTGGGGCTGTTTGGTGCTGGAAAATACGGCCAACCATCGTTCGCTGGGGGATGCGGAGACAACGATGTTGCGATCCCTCGCCGCCAACATTGGTCTCGCAATTGACCAGCGTATGAGTCGGGACCAGTTGATTACCACCAACCGGGATCTGCAGGCCGCGGTGAAAAAAGCGCAAGACTTGGCGATTCAAGCAACGGCCGCCAGCCAGGCGAAGAGCGAATTCGTTGCCAACATGAGTCACGAAATTCGGACGCCAATGAACGGCGTGCTGGGTCTAATCGATCTGCTAATCGAAACGGGCATAAGTCCTCAGCAGATGGAATATGCCCTGGGAATCCGACATTCGGGCGACTCTCTGCTTACGATCATTAACGACATTCTGGACTTCTCCAAGATGGAAGCGGGCAAGCTTTCGCTGGAATCCGTGGTGTTTGACCCAATCTCCGTGGCTCGTGACGTGGCGGCTCTGATTCGTCCGCAGGCAGAACGAAAGCACCTTGATCTGCGGTTCGAGTGCACGGCGGATGGCGACGGACGGACGATGGGAGATCCGGTGCGCTTCCGCCAGATCCTTACAAACCTGATGGGGAACGCGGTTAAATTCACCCCGCGGGGAGCCATTGCGCTGCGGGTTGATGTTCGGAGTTCGGGCATCACAATTGATGTCGAGGACACCGGAATTGGCATTCCCGAAGACCGAATGAACGCCATTTGGGAAAGTTTCCACCAAGCAGATAATTCCGTTACGCGCGTATATGGCGGCACCGGACTTGGTTTGACCATTACTAAGCGCTTGACCTCTCTGATGCACGGCTCAATCAACGTGGAGAGTGTTCCGGGCGAGGGAACCAAGTTTACGGTTCGGCTACCATTCCGCCAGCCGGCCGATGTCTCGACGAGCCCAGCGACGAGGGCGGCGAGCCGGGATCAGTACTCGCTGGCGGGCAAGCGAATCCTGATTTGCGAAGACAACCCAATCAACGAATTGATGGTTACGCGAATTCTTCAAACAACCGGGGCGCACTTCGACATCGCACGTGATGGTGAAGAGGCGGTGGAAATCACCAAGCGAAACCAATACGACTTGATTCTGATGGACGTCCAGATGCCGAACATGGACGGCCTCACAGCGGCGAAGATCATTCGCCAGCGAGAAGCCGGCAGCGGCCGGCGCATCCCTATCATCGCGGTTACGGCTGGAGCAACGCAAAATGATCTCCAGGAAATTCTTGAGGCAGGGATGGATGAGCGAGTGAGCAAACCATTCCGACCGGAAAAGTTGCGGGCTTTGATGCATGCTTGGCTATTTGAAGGCCGATCACCAGAAGTTGCTGACGAGGCAAATGTCTAGATATTTCGGCTACGTTCCGCTTAGTTTCGTGCGATAATCCCGGCAGTTATGGGGAGTCACCATTGAGTTTCGCCGTTTTATCGGCGGTTTCCGCCTTTCTTGCACCTTCCGCACCGGTTGCGCCGGCCCCGATTGTAATCATCAACGCTCGAATTGAAGTGAGCCCGGGGGTGGTGATCCCATCCGGCGGCATTAAAGTGAAGGATGGCAAGATCGAAGCGGTGGGAGCCGACGTCATGGCGACGGCGGGTTACGAAACGATTGATGCCAAGGGCGGCTGGGCGTTTCCTGGGTTCATTGAGGGCTACACGCGCGACGGTCTGAAGCTTCCCGAAGCACCCAAACCACCCGCTTATCCCGACACGCAGAAAGACGCGCTTTACACCATGTTCCACGGGGCTCGGCGCGGCATTTTCCCTACCCTCGATGCCAGCAAGGTGTTTGACATTAAATCGGCGGATGCGCGCTACCTATCCCAGGGGGTGACGACTATCCACACCGCGTCTGGGCGCGGGGCATTTGGCGGGCAATCGGCCGTTTTTAGCCTGGCGACCGACGGAGCCTTGATTCGGAGAGGAGTGACGGAAACGGTCTCGTTCAATATCCCTGGAGGAGACAGTTACCCGACTAGCCCGATGGGAAGCTTTGCCGTGGTTCGCCAATTCCTGAGTGACGGTAAGCATGCGGTTAGCCAATCTTCCACCGATCCAGACGAACTGGCGCTGGCCGAGGCGTTCAAGTCAAAGCAGCCGCTCTTAGTTTCAGCAACTACGGAACGTCAGATCGACCGCGCAATTATCGTCAACGACGAGTTTGGGCTGCCGACGATTCTTCTGGGCGGAAGGGACGCGGCAGTGAGAGCGGACGATCTGAAGTCCCGGGGAATTGAAGTCTTGCTAGATCTAACCATTCCCGACGAGCCAAAGCGCACGCAATCTACCGATGCCGATCAAAAACTGAGTGATCCGCCGGTGGGCTACTTGGAGGACCGGTATCAACGGTGGGTAGACGGCAGCAAATATGCCGCCAAGGCAAGTGCGGCCGGAATCCAGTTCGGCTTTTACGCTGATTCATCCAAAGGGAAGGTTCTAGAACTACTACGCCAGCACATCACTTTGGGCCTCAGCCGTGAGACGGCCTTGGCGGCGGTTACCACGAACGTGGCCCGCATCCTCGGAATTTCGGGCCAAGTCGGCACCTTATCGCCGGGCAAACTCGCCAACATCGCCATTTTTCCGGGCGACTTTACGGTGGCGGGAAGTAAGCCGACCCTCGTGATTGTTGGCGGAGAAAAGAAGGAGTTCAAATCATGAAATTAGCTGTCGCCTTAGTCATCAGTTTCTCGGCCATTCTGGCGAAAGCAGCCGACCTCCCCTTTGAGACAGAAGCCGACCGTTCCCCGGCGGTTAAGTTCAAAGGCAATGTCCTTTTCACTCACGCTCGAATCCTAACCGTCACCAAAGGGAACATCAACGACGGCGATCTACTTATTCTTAACGGCAAGATCGCCAAAATTGGTCGGGGGCTCAAGGCGCCGGAGGGAGTGACCACGGTGGATCTGAAGGGCAAATTCCTGATGCCGGGCATCGTGGACACCCACAGTCACCGCGGACTGGATGGAACCAACGAGGGTGGCGATTCCGTAACGCCGGAAGCGGCGGTTCGGTATTTCGTGAATCCCGAATCCAAGAACGTATGGCAAGCGCTTGCCAGTGGCCACACCTCAGCCCTGCTTCTGCATGGTAGTGCGAACGCGATTGGAGGCGAGAGCGTTGTCGTCAAGTACAAGTACCGGCATCCCGTTCGCGAACTCATCGTGCCGGATGCGCCACGAATGGTGAAATTTGCGCTTGGCGAGAACGTGACCCAAAAGGGCGATGACACCAGCCGCCGGTATCCAAAGTCCCGCATGGGAGTGGAATCGGTGTATCGGCGCGCGTTTGCGGCGGCCAAGGACTACAAGGATCGGATTGCGAAAGGCGAGAAGGTTAAGCGCGATCTTCGGTTGGAAGCACTTGCCGATATTTTGAACCGTAAGATTTGGGTGCAGTGCCACAGCTACCGCAGCGATGAGATGCTGATGATGGTGCGCTTGAGCCAGGAATACGGATTCAAGATTGGCGCGATGCAGCATGCGCTGGAATCGTACAAAATTGCCCCGGAAATGGCGAAAGCCGGCGTGGGGGCCGGCATGTTTGCCGACCTATGGGGTTACAAGATTGAGGCCTATGACGCCATGCCCTGGAACGCCTGGATCTGCTGGAAAGCCGGCGTGTTGGTGAGCATCAACACGGATGGCACGAGCGGCACGACGGCTTTGAATTTGGACGCGGCGAAAGTGATGCGCTATGGAGGCGTTCCCGAGAACGAAGCTCTTAAAATGATTACGATCAACCCCGCCATCGAACTGGGGATTGATAAGCGCGCGGGAAGCTTGGAAGTCGGGAAAGATGGGGACGTTTCGATTTGGGATGGTCATCCGTTCTCGGTTTACAGCCGCCCGGCGATGACGGTGATTGAAGGCGAGGCTTACTTCGTTCGCCGCGACGCCTTTGGCGTGGACCCCGTTTCTACCATTAAGGACTCTCCGGGACGATTTCGTTACCAGGAATCGCTACGGGTGCCGCGAGTCGGCAAGACGTTTGCATTGGTGAACGGCACCGTTTATCCCGTAACGGGCACGCCAATCAAGGGCGGAACCGTGGTCGTTCAAGACGGAAAGATCCTGGCCGTCGGTCGGGATGTAAAGATTCCCGGTGGGGCCGATGTGATCGACATCGGCGGCAAATCCGTTTATCCTGGGTTCATTGATGCCGGCGCCAATATTGGCCTGAATGAGATATCGGGAATCGCGCAGATCAACGACAGCACCGAGTTTGGCGAGTATCAGCCCGATCTGAATGCCGGTACGGCGCTTTGGCCGGAAAGCGTTTATTACGGGACGGCGAGGATGAATGGGATCACCCATTCCCTTTGCCGACCGTTGAGCGGCGTGATTGCCGGTCAGGCGGCGTTTATTCAGCACGAGGGACTGACGACCGAGGAGATTGGTGTCGGGAACAAGGCGGCTTTGGTGGTCAATTTCCCAACGGTGATTACGTACAAGGACTTGGCTCAGGATTTCACGTGCTGTTCGGTCGACGCATGGAGTGCGATCGGAATTGCGTGGTTAGACGGTCGGGTTTCGCCACATACGCACGATCATGACATGGCGGGGGCGGTGGTGGCGGAGGCTGAGTTGCCGGCGCGGATAAAGGAACTGGACGCATACTTCGACAAAGCAAAGGAGTATTTGGCGGGGCCGAGGTCTCCGCGTAACGAGAGCTACGAGGCGATGGAGCCTTACGTGCGTCGGCAAAAAGTGGTGTTGCTTCGGGTTCGAAACGCGGCATCGATCCGAGCGGCTGTCGACTTCGCCAAGCGCAACCGACTCAAGGTGGTGCTGAGCGGAGCGGCGGAAGCATGGAAGGAAGCGGACCTTTTAGCCAGGGAACGTATTCCCGTTATCATTGAGCCAGCCGGTCGAGTGGCTCTCGGTGCGAATACCACGACTACGGACTGGGATCCTTATGACACGCCGTACGCTGCCGCGGGGATTCTTGCGAAGGCCGGGGTGGTGTTTGCGTATGAGAGCGCCGACAACTCGGCAAGCATGAACCTGGCGCTGCGAGCCGGGCAAAGTTGCGCTTACGGCTTGAAGCCGGAGGATGCGATTCGGGCGCTCACGATCAACGCGGCCACGATTTTTGGTCAGGAAAAGTTGCGGGGCTCGATTGAGCCGGGCAAGGTGGCAGACCTCATTGTGGTGGATGGCGATCCGCTGGAAGTGGCGTCGCAGGTGCAGTTGGCGTTCATCGCCGGCAAGCCGGTGAATTTAGCCAATAAGTTCACGATGCTGCGAGACAAGTATTCCGGTCGCCGGTAAGTATCCACTGGCTAGGGCCCCCGGAGTTATTTCCGGGGGCTTTTTGTTTGGCTTCGTATTTCTGTCGTCGGTTTTCTTGGCAACTTTTGGCCTGACAGTAGTTTTGCTAGGTACTGGTTATGTCATCACGTTTTCATGCAAGTTTTCGCATGACAAGAGGGTGGCGTTGCTTTGCTGGTGGTCACATTAGTAGGTTGCTGAGAATCAATTTTGACAACCTTGGGTAGGGGGAATTGGGCCGTTTTTGCGGTGGCTGTTTTTCCGTAGGCGCCGAGATGGCGGAATTACGTTTGGGCAGTTGGTGTTGCGATTTGCGCTAGGTGACGTCTGATTATTCGGCCCACGGCGGGAAGAACCACCATGCCGCTTTGGCGGGTGGAGATCCTCTTGGGCAAAGGTGTCGAGATTGAGTTGGCGAGGATGACCACGCCGGACCGCAACCGTGTCACTGATCAGGATTTTCTGG
>Ga0114972_10002325_pt1 | contig 14202 bp, 9 predicted proteins | sample M_140807_EF_Meta_FD_87354 | JGI IMG/M metagenome (GOLD analysis project Ga0114972, IMG submission 87354) | Freshwater microbial communities from Lake Montjoie, Canada to study carbon cycling - M_140807_EF_MetaG | ecosystem: Environmental > Aquatic > Freshwater > Lake | place: Lake Montjoie... | reverse complement strand
GATGTCGCTTACGGAGGCAATTACTTTGCCCTTCTGGACGTGAGCCACACCGATTGGATGAGCCGCTCGGGAGCCTTCTTGATCGATCGATCGTCGGAGATCCTGGAACAGGTCAGAAAGGACTACCCTCAAGTCGACCACGTCGAACTGTTTGGAAAGCCGATTTCGCAGAAGAACAATTCTCGCTCCTTCGTACTATGCCCGGGAGGCCAATACGATCGCTCACCATGCGGTACCGGGACGAGTGCCAAGCTTGCGTGTTTAGCTGCCGATGGAAAGCTTGCTCCGGGGCAAAAATGGCGACAGGAGAGTTTTATTGGAAGCGTCTTTGAAGCCTCCTACGTTTGGGTCGACCAAACGGCAAAATCGATCAGACCGTCGATCACCTCACGAGCGTTCGTCAATGGTGATTTGCAGCTGATCTCGGACCCCGAGGACCCCTTTCAGTGGGGAATTCCCGACGCGGGAGCTTAAGCCGGTTTTCGTTTTTTGCGTTCGACGCTATCTTATCGAATTCACAAAATGCACTTGCGCTGAGAATCAGGAGGAAGGATTCGATGGCAAAACGATGGATCTTCCGTGCCCACGATTCGGGTAGTTTTTTAGAATTTGCCAACGAACTGAAGATCGACCCGGTGGTCTCTCAGTTGCTTTTATCGCGAGGGATCTCGCGAGTCGACACCGCGAAACTCTTTTTGGAGTGCAAGTTTTCCGATCTTCGGGATCCGCAGTTTTTGCCCGGGATCGATGCGGCGGCAGACAGGATTTTTCGGGCCGTTCGAGATCGCGAACCGATCGTCATCTACGGCGACTACGACGCCGATGGCATGTGTGCCACGGCGATCCTCGAGTCATTCCTAAAGATGCTCGGAGCCGATGTGTCTTATTATGTCCCAAACCGACTCGAGGATGCTTACGGACTGAGCTGCGAGTCGATCACGAGGCTCGCTAGTCTCGGGCGCAAGCTCTTGGTGACCGTGGATTGCGGCATCGGATCGATCCGCGAGGCCCAATTGTGCCGCGAGCTGGGGCTCGATCTGATCATCACCGATCACCACGCTTGTGGAGAATCGCTCCCTGAAGCCGTATCGATCGTTCACCCGAATTTGCCAAACGCTAACTACCCCTTCCACGGATTATGCGGGGCAGGCGTAGCCTTTAAACTCGCTTGGCGCATGAGTCAAATTCTTGCCGACAACCGCAGCAAAGTCGCCGATCGCCACAGGGACTTTCTGTTGATGGCGATGACCATCGCCACGATCGGAACCGTGGCCGACGTGGTGCCGCTGATCGATGAGAACCGGATCTTGGTGCGGACTGCATTGCAACTGATGACCAAGCACAGTCCGCTGGGGCTCAAAGCGCTCATGAAGATCACCAAGCTCGATGCCAAGCAAGCGATCAGCGCGGAGGATGTTGCTTTTACACTGGCACCCAGGCTCAATGCTGCCGGCAGGCTCGGACAGGCCCAACTAGGAGTCGAGTTATTGACGACCCAGGACCCCGAGCGTGCCGTCGCGCTTGCTCAGTATCTAGATCGTTTGAACGCAGATCGCGACTCGATCGAGCGGAGCATTACGCTGGCTGCGAGCAAGCAGGCCAAAGAGCAGCTGGAGGCAGCCGCCGAGCCGGCCCTGGTGCTCCATTCACCAGGATGGCATTTGGGTGTGATCGGCATCGTCGCGGGTCGAATGGCCGAAAGATTCCATCGCCCCGTAGTGATCATCTCCTCGGATCCGATGGGACAAAAGCCCGCCACAGGGAGTGGACGATCGGCCGGGGTTATCGATTTGCATCGGGCTTTTGTCACCTGCCGCGAGCATCTAGAAAGCTGCGGTGGCCATGCTGCTGCCGCAGGCCTGCGCATTCAGGATCGCAAGATTCCGGAGTTTCGCGAAGCTCTCTGCGACCATGTCCGCGGTACGCTCGGAGAACGGGATCCGGAGCAAACGCTTCTGGTCGATGCCGAAGCGACCTTTCAGGAACTGAGTCTGCAGGCCGTCACCCTGATCGAAAGCATGGCACCATTTGGAGCGGGCAATCCTCGCCCCATTTTTGTGGCTAGCAACGTCGAATTGCATGAGCCGGCCAAGCTATTCGGGCAAGGAGATCGGCATGTCGGGGTCCGCTTCAAGCAGCACGGCCAAATCTTGAGAGCTGTGGCGTTTTCGCAACCCGAGTGGGCCGAGAAGATCAATTCTCACCAAGGTTGTTTTGATTTAGCGTTTCGCCCCAACATCAATGAGTTCAACGGGATGCGCAAGGTTGAATTGCATCTGGTGGATTGGCGAGCTAGCCTACGCAGCTAGCTGGCTCGATTCTGTAGCTCGGTATTCAGGCTTTGTCTTAGCGTTACAAGATCTTCTAGCGGCATGACTCTTAATTCCTCTTGGCCTTGTACCGAGAGTCCTATCAATCTTTGTAGAAGCTGGATGCTCCCGATTTCTACTCCAATCGCCTCGCCCTTCTTGAGGGCCTCGCGGGCCTCCACATTGGCGTTTTCAACGGCCTCGCGGGCTATGCGGGCCTCCGCATTGGCGTTTTCAATGGCCTCGCGGGCTATGCGGGCCTCCGCATTGGCGTTTTCAATGGCCTCGAGGGCTTCTGCTTTGGCTATACTAGCATCTGCTTGGGCTTCGCGGGCTTCTGCTTGGGCTTCGCGGGCTTCTGCTTGGGCTTCGCGGGCTTCTGCTTGGGCTTCGCGGGCTTCTGCTTGGGCGTTTTCGATAGCCTCGCGGGCTTCGCGGGCCTCCCGCTGTGCATCGATAAGGTTAGCCTCGTAATCCAAGACCGCCTTCTCTCTTGAATTGTACATTTCTTTCTCCTCGGTAATCGCTTGGATATCTCTCAATTCGGCTGTTGCCTGCAAAAAAGGCAATCCGGGCAACAACGCCCGCAACTCCCCCTCCGAATGCTTGTCCGCATTCTTGATCCAATAGCACCACTGCTCCAAAACACCTGCACTGCGAACACTCTCCCCCCTCCCATTATACTTTGATAACTCGACCGTGTGAATCTCGATGGATTCCTCCAAAACCCTACCGCTGGTGCGTTCAACCAGCCGAAATTGGTGGTGCAACTGCCGGTCATCCCACAACCTTCTCATCAGCAAACAGACGCAATAGGTTGCTTTGAGTTCCCCATACCCTTGGCCTTTCCCCAGCTGATCGGCGTAGGCAGAGCAGGCGTAGAATAAGGCTCGCTTCGCGAAACTGAGGTTTACCACCAATTGTATCTCTACGACGAAAATCCTCCCCTCCTGGTCCGTCGCCTTGACATCCACGCAAACCTGCTTGTCACTCTCATAATCCTTCATCGAAAACGGGTTCTTAAATTCGATGCTTTCTATAGGGACTGGTAGTTCCAAAACGGAATCTAGCAGGCTGATTAGGCATATCTCATTGCCCCTCTTTCCGAAGATCTTGCGAAATGCAAAATCGATCCATGGACGGACACCTATTTTCCTGGACATCCAAGACCTTTCCGTGGAATCAAAGCCACTCTGACCAACCCTGTGCCTTTATTTTATCGATACCCCCCTTAGGCCACCTGTTTTTGGTCAACAAAAAAAATGAATCTCGGCTAAGTGATTCTGAAATCCCGCCAAATCACGGACAATGCCGACAGGATCGCAATGGCCGAACTCCTGTTGGAGTGAACTCCTGGTGTATACTGTGAAGACTCCAACCCCTACCGAGCCATGCGCAAGCACCCGCCTTACTCACCAACCAAAATCTCTCTCTGGTCCCGCTTGGGGATCGCGATCCTCCTAGGCTGGCTCGGTAGCTTTGCACCCGAGTCCCTGTCACAGGATGTTTCCCAAACAGTGGTTTTCGAGCGCGATGTAGCCCCGATCTTTGATCAACACTGCGCCACGTGCCATGGCCCAAGCAAACAAACAGCGGATCTGCGACTCGATCTGCGATCAGGCATCCTCAAGGGGAGCAGTAGCGGACCTGTCCTTCAAATCGGACACAGCAACAAAAGCCGATTGGTTCAGGTCGTCTCGGGCACCGATCCAGACTACCAAATGCCCCCCGAAGGGGACCGACTAACCCCTGAACAAATTGGGACCCTCCGAGCTTGGATCGAACAAGGAGCTCTTGGGCCAGATGACTCAAAACTTCTCGAAAAGCCTCTTCCTTGGAGTTTCTACCCCATCCAGGAGGCTTGGCCGAAATTCGATACCCCAGCATCAGCCTCCAACGGTCTTGGAACCATCGATGAATGGCTCAATAAGAGACTCCAAGAAAAACAACTGCGATTCTCCGAACCGACCGATCGACGCACCCTGATCCGTCGCCTATTCCTCGTGGCGCTCGGTGTCCCGCCTACTCCCGAGGAAGTCGCAACCTTTGCTGCGGACAGTAGTTTTGACGCCTACGAGAGACTCGTCGACCGAGTCCTTGCAGACTCTCGATACGGAGAGCGGTTAGCTCGGCATTGGTTCGATGTGATCCGATTCGCTGAATCGAACGGTTTCGAAACCAACCGCGTTCGCTACAACGCTTGGCCGTTCCGCGACTATGTCATCGCAGCATTCAACCAAGACATGCCTTACAACGAGTTCGTTGTCCAACAGATCGCTGGCGACGCCCTGGGTGCCGATGTCGCTACAGGTTTTCTTGTCGCGGGAACCTATGACATTGTCAAAAGTCCTGATGTGAATTTGACCTTGATGCAGCGCCAAGACGAACTGGCCGACTTGATCAATACCACGGGCACGGCGTTCCTGGGGCTGACCCTCGGCTGCGCTCGTTGTCACGACCACAAATTCGATCCGGTGACACAAAAGGATTTCTACTCCCTCCAAGCCATTTATGCCGGGGTAAACTTTGGCGAACGTTTACTGCCTAGCGAACTGACTCCTGAAAAGCTTCTGCGACGCGATAAGATCGCTAGCGAGCTCAAATCGATCGAGACGGAACTTCAAGACCTAGAAGCCAAAGCCCACCAAATCGCTCAATCCAAAAACCTACGCCCTGCCGTCTCTGCTAAAGTCAACGAAGAAGCGTTCGAACCAATCCTCGCGCGAGCTGTTCGCTTTACGATCCAAGCCTCCGGTGACGCTCAGCCGTGTATCGATGAATGGGAAGTCTTCGACGCCCAAGGAAACAACATCGCGTTGGCTTCGATGGGCTCGACTCCCAAAACCTCCGGCACTCTCCCAGGTTACGCAAGCCACAAGCTCGAGCACATCAATGATGGTCAGACCGGCAACTCGCACAGTTGGATCTCCGATCAGCCCAACGCAGGCTGGATCCAGATCGACTTCAAAGAACCCCACAAGATCGTCCGCATGCGATGGGGCCGGGATCGATCCGAGCAGTTCAAAGATCGTACCCCATCGAAGTATCAGATCGAGGCTCTTGTCGAGCAAGATCAGTGGAAGACAATCGCTTCGGACCAAGGCCGATTGAGTGCTGCATCCGAAGGCCTCGCGCCCATGATAGAATTCCTCGAGCCGCGCGAAAAAGCCCATTACAAGAGCCTCAGCGAACGACAAAAAGAACTTTCGGCAGAACAAAAAGCCATCACTCAAGGTCGCTCGGCGTGGCTGGGCACTTTTGCTCAACCACCGACCATCCATCGACTCTATCGGGGTGATCCGCTGATGAAGCGAGAGGCGGTCGCGCCAGCCATGGTCGGATCCCTCGAAGGACCTGAACTCCAAGAGGATACTCCCGAGCAAACCCGGCGACGATCGCTTGCCAATTGGCTTGTCGATCCCAAAAACCCTCTGACTTCCAGAGTCATCGTCAATCGTCTCTGGCAGTACACTTTTGGGACCGCGATCGTCGATACCCCAAGCGACTTTGGAGCCAATGGAACACTCCCTGTCCATCCTGAGTTGCTCGATTGGCTTGCCAGTAAATTCATGGAACAAGGCTGGTCGATCAAGCAACTGCATCGAGCGATGCTCACATCACGTGCCTTTACCCAATCCTCGAAGCCTGATCCGCAAGCTCTAGCGATCGATGCGGATGCTAGGTTGCTATGGAGGTATCCACCTCGAAGGCTCGAAGCCGAATCGATACGCGATAGCATGCTCGTGGCCAGCGATGTCATCGACTATCGTATGGGAGGGCCTGGCTTCTATCTCCAGAGAGTCGAACAAGACAATGTCTATCGGTACTTCCCCAAAGAGCAGGTAGGGCCCCCGGAGTATCGGCGCATGGTGTACCTGACGCGAATCCGACAAGAACAGGACCCAGTTTTCGGCGCTTTTGATTGCCCTAGCGGCAACCAAGTTGTCCCGAAACGTCCCCGTTCGAATACCCCTCTGCAATCGCTCAACTTGTTCAACAGCCCCTTTGTATTGCAGCAAGCCGAATTGCTTTCCGCAAGGTTGACTCGCGGTGCAGGCTCGGACATCGACCAGCAAATCCACCTGGCATTTGAGGTCCTATTCGCTCGCGAGCCCGATGCCCATGAGATAAAGCTATCCCGAGAGATGATTCACGCTGAAGGCATCGTGCCGTTTTGCCGGGCATTGCTCAACGCCAGTGAGTTTTTGTTCGTTTTTTAGATGGGTAAACCAGACGAATGTCCAGTGAGTCTCAGCACAATCGCCGCTCGTTTTTGATCGAGAATCTAACGCGATTCAGCGGAATGTCGCTCGGTAGCGTCGCGGCGCTGGACCTGCTAATGCGCGATCGGCTGATCGCTCAACCATCCGACAAAATACCCATTCGCCCGACGATCGATCCGGCTTTTCCGAACAAGGCACGAGGTTCGCATTTCGAGCCGAGGGCCAAGCAGGTATTGATGATTTTTTGCGCCGGAGCTTGTAGTCACCTCGACACGTTCGATTACAAACCATCGCTGATCGATAACCACGATCGCCCAATGCCAGGCTCGGAAAAACTCATCACGTTTCAAGGAGGGCAGGGGACCCTTCAGAAAAGCCCTTGGGAGTTTCGGCCCCGAGGCCAAAGCGGCAAGATGATTTCGGATCTAGTCAGCAACCTTGGAAGCATGGCCGACGAGATGTGCTTCATTCACTCGCTGACCGGCAAGACCAACACGCATGGTCCAGGCGAGAACTTTATGAACACTGGCTTTACACTCGATGGTTTCCCAAGCGTCGGAGCTTGGACCACCTATGCACTTGGGAGCCAGAACGACAACTTGCCAGCCTATGTTGCCATTCCAGATCCCCGAGGTGTACCTCAATCGAGTGGCAACTGTTGGAATCCAGGTTTTCTACCCGCAGCGTTCCAAGGGACCGATTTCAACGCAGCTGCACCGATCCGAAACCTAGCCAAACCCGCAGCTGTTTCCAACCAGAGCGATCGGGCCACGCGAGAGTTTCTAGCCAAGCTCAATCGTCATCACCTGGAGCGTTATCCAGGGGACAGCGAACTGGCTGCGAGGATCTCAAGCTATGAACTCGCAGCTCGTATGCAGCTTTCAGTCCCAGCCGTGAGCGATCTAACCTCCGAGACGGCCGAAACCCTCGCAGCTTATGGAGCCAACCAGAAAGGAACTCCGGTTTTGGAGACCAAGGCGGCTTATGCGAGAAACTGCATTCTCGCCAGACGGCTCATCGAGCAGGGAGTTCGCTTTGTTCAGCTGTTCAATGGAGCTTACCAAGTCGGTGGGGAGGGAACGAGCAATTGGGATGGGCACAAAATCCTCAAGGATCAGTACACCAACCATGGAGAGATTTTCGACCAACCGACCGGTGCGTTGCTCAAAGATCTTAAGCAAAGAGGATTGCTTGAAAACACCCTGGTCGTTTGGTGCACGGAGTTTGGTCGGATGCCAACGTTTCAAGCAGGCTCAAAGGGTCGGGACCACAATCCAGCCGGCTTTACAGCTTGGTTAGCCGGAGCCGGGGTCAAAGCACCCTATAGTTATGGCGCAACCGACGAATTTGGTTACAAGGCAGTCGAAAACGTTGCAACAGTTTACGATTTCCATGCAACCATCCTGCATCTGCTCGGACTCGACCATGAACGCCTGAGTTACTACCACAACGGAATCGAACGCCGATTAACCGATGTGCATGGCCAGGTCATCCATGAAATTATGAAAAGCTGAAAAGACATTCAATGTGGACCGCTTCTGCACGCTGATATGCGACGATCCCCCGAAACCCTCAGCGGCTAGGGTTTCTTGGATTGAACGGCAAACCAAGTCAAAACCACCAGCGCCAAACCCGCGAAAAGCGCTCCCGTACCAAGCGCCACTCCCGACCCATACACCTGCCATAACCACCCAGCCAGCAAACTGGCCAAAAACGTCGTCACCCCTGTGATCGCATAAAAGACCCCCATCGCCGTGCCGCGGTACTCTTTGGGTGCATAATCGGCAATCAACGCTTTACCCACCCCCTCGGTAAGCGCCATGTACACTCCATACACAGCCATCAATGGCCACACGCCCCAAGCTTGGGTTCCGGGCAACCAAGCAAACAATAGATACACGACCATGTAAATCCCCCATCCCAAACCGATCACGCGCCATCTGCCAATCCGATCGCTCAGTACCCCCACCGGATAACTGATCAACGCATACGTCACATTGAAAAGCGAATAGGCTAGGACCACCGCCCAAGGGGAAAAACCCAATTCACGCACCCGAAGCAACAAAAAGGCATCGCTGCTGTTGGCCAGCGAAAACAAAACCAACATCCCAATGACTAACCAATATGAACTGGGCAAGTGACGCCACTGAGCAAGGGATCTTAGGAACCCAAGCCCCGGCTTGGATGGCCTGGACTCATTTGCCATTTCTTCTAACTCGTCGTTATGAGTGCGAGGATCTTTTACCAAGAACGTCAGCCCCCAGGACGCTAGCCCCAGAATCGCCGAGACTGCAAAGATCTGGCGAAAGACCCAAGCCGGCGCGTCGATATGCGCCCCCTGGACAACCTTGGCATCCGGAGTCCCTGCTAGCCACCAAAGAAGAAACGCCGCAAGCGTCGTACCGACAAGTGCCCCGGCTGTATCCAACGCTCGATGCAACCCAAACGCTTCACCCAACCTTGTCGCTGGCACCGCGTCGACAATCAATGCATCCCTAGGTGCTCCCCGCAAACCCTTGCCAAATCGGTCTAGCATCCGTCCAAAGAGTATCCATAGCGGCCCAATCGCCACGGTAATGATGCTCTTGCCCAACACCGGCAAGCCATACCCCCAATTCAACCAGCCAACCCGCCCCCCCTTGATCCCGCGCCGATCGCTCCGAAAACCCGCATACGCAGACATCAGCGAAACGATTAACACCGCTGCACCCTCCATGACCCCAAGCTCTATCTCGCTAGCTCCCAACGCACCGACGAGAAAAAGTGGTAGAAGCGGTACCATCATCTCGCTCGAGATATCCGCAAAAAAGGAAACAAAACTCAGTATCCACACCGCGCGGGGTAGTGGACCATCCGGTTTTGGTTCTCGCTCAGATTCCATGACTTACCAATCTTTTTAAGGCTTAAACAAACTTTGTCTCAATCAACGAAACTTGGACTTCCAAAGGTCTAACACCACACGAACTGAGCATCGAATGCCAAAGCTCCGCCTCGGACGAAATCGAAGACTCACCCAAGGGCACCCAAGTCAATAACGACTTGCTCCCAATACGCATCGTACCTGCTAAGTGCTCCATCCCCAGAAATATCGAAGGCCCAGTAGTACAAGCGGCCATCCAATACCTAGGTCCCGATTCGGGAAATGCTTTGCAAGCCGTCTTCCATTCCTCAAAGATCGACAAATCAGGATTCGAGGCCCTCGAGTCCGTTCCCAAAAATACAGATACATTGCGATCGGCTAGCTTCTCCGAAGGATGCTTGCTGTGACGGAAATGCTGATGCGTGCGAGGACAATACACGACCGCCATCCGCTCACGATACTGCTCTAACCAATCGATCTGCCGAACGGTTAGATAGTTGCCGTGCGCGATCAATGCTCGATGGGCACCAGCCAAAATTCGTAAATGCTCATCAATCGTGCCGATGTGCAGGGCGTGCTCGGAATCGATCCATGGAGAAATCCATTCGCGAAATGCACCTTGCCTGCAATCGGTCCATTCGAGCTCCTCAAGGCTCTCGGCCAAATGCATACTGACTAAACCTTGGGGCTCGCAAGCCGACGCGACAGCTTTTGCAACCACTCGCTTCGATGCCGTATAAGGGGCATGCGGCGCGAGTCCTACCGGACGGCGGCAAACAGCATCGGCCTCTGGAATACTCGCTTGAGCCTGCTGTGCGAACGCCCAAGTCTGCTCGCCACGCAATTCGGTCACATCAACCAGCTCAATGCACGGCTTGATGTGGATCGGTACTTCAGGAACCAAGGCTTTCAACGCATCCGATCGAGCCCCCGCACCAAAACCCCTAGCCGTCCGTTCACACCAATCGCCAGACCAAGGGGCTGTGATGTTGTCGACAACCAGTCGCGTGCCGGTCTCCCAAGCTTGCTCAATCCCCCGAATTGTCACATCGCGCTTGCTTTCTGCGAGTTCGGCTCCTGACCCACTGATGGCTCGTCGCCGAGCCATCAGCTTGCCAAGCCATCCGACCATCGGGCCGCTTGAATCGATACCACTTGGGACCTCTAATGGCCGATCAATGTCGCTGAGTTCCAGATGGCAATGGGCGTTGATCAGTCCAGGAAGGATCGCTCCACCAGAAAGATGGATCTTTGGAAAATCCCTAAATCGTTCGGGCAACTCTTGGCCGAAGTAAATAATCTTTCCGGACTCGACCGCCAGGAATCCCCCGCGAATCGCAGGAGATTCCACAGGCACAATCCAATCTGATTCGATGACCAGAGATGCCACTGGGATTGACCTAGCCTACGAAAGATTGTCGACTTCGAAACCCTTGCGGTAGGATCTTCGAAGCAGAGCATTGGCGAGTTCGTGATTCGGGATCGAGATCGCTTCGGCGTTCCATTGCAACTCGCTACCCGGAAAACGGTTTGCCAGGGTGCCCAGCAAAACCGCTTCGGTCAATGGACCAGCGTATCCGAAATGCGCCGTGGTCGGAGCACCGCCCAAGCATGCATCGACAAACAAGTGGTAGTGGTTTCCATCCGGCGCAGCGTCGATTTTGTAATCTGCGAATTGTTTTGCCGGCAATAACATCGGCATAGCCACGTGCGGAAGAAGAACGGCACCTTTTTCACCCAGGAATATCGAGCCTTGATCGGGCAGTCCCATCCGCTTTCCGTCGGCACCCTCCAGAGGCCAACCCGTCGTGTCAGGCATCTTGCCACCATCGCTCCAGGTAAGCAGAAAATCGTTGGTCGTAAAAGGCGAAGCGGGGAAAGTGTAGCGGGTGTGGTTTTGCATTCCAAAGGATTTCTTGGGGGCTGCCGAACTGCTAGAAAGAACTTTGGTCGGCGTCCCTAACTTCAGCGCAGTAAAGACCGGGTCGAGGATATGGATCGCCATATCTCCCATCGTCCCACACCCGTAGTCGTACCATCGACGCCAATTCCCCGGGTGGAAGTGGCCCTGGGAAAAGGCCCTCTCGGCCGCGGTGCCTAGCCAAAGATCCCACTGCAAGGAATCCGGAACCGGAGTCGGATCTGGGTCTGGACCTTCGTAGCCCCAGGTCTTATTGCTCCAAGAGTGCGTCTCTTTGACCTTGCCGATCACTCCACTCTGAATGAGCTTGACCGCAGTTCGATAAGCACTCGCCGAATGGATTTGAGTCCCCATCTGCGTGACGAGTTTCTTTTTCTCAGAAACGAGTCTTAGCTGCCTAGACTCATACACGTCGTGGGTAAGAGGTTTTTGGCAGTAGACATGTTTGCCGTAATTCATCGCCGTCATCGCAGCGGCGGCATGGGTGTGGTCGGGCGTAGAGACAGAGACAGCATCGATCTGACCAGCCATCTCGGCGAACATCTTGCGAAAGTCACTAAAGCCCTTGGCATTCGGATGGTTCTTGCTGGCCGATGAGAGATTATTCGCATCCACATCGCACAAGGCGACCACATCGACCTTGCCGTGGGAACTTAAAGATCCCAGGTCTGCCGACCCCATTCCGCCAACTCCAATACTCGCCAGTCGCAGCCGATCAGCAGCGATCGGCGAAGCTCTGAGTCCGCCTGCAAGGTGGGCTGCGGCGATTGCACTGGCCGTGTGAGAGAAAAATAGCCTGCGATTGGTCGAGTTGTTTTTCATGATTGGATTCTAAATGGAGGGAGACTAAAAGGTAGGGCAGGGGAGTACTAGTTTAGCCCATGCCCAGGGGGGCGTGGTAAGCTATCGGCACCTGCAGAGTGATTTTCTTTCCTCGATTGCAATCGCCAACGCGACCATGACAAATACTTCGAAGCCCAACGCCAAGACCCGCAATCAAACCAGACCCCAAGGAATCGTGCGCTATGACCACTCCGGTCGAGTCGTCCTGGTCACCGGAGGTAGCAACGGGATAGGTCTTGCCATCTGCCGAGGATTCTCTGACGCAGGAGCTAAAGTCCTCTGCGCAGACATCGCTCCCTACCCGGACCTCAACGAGGAAAGAGTCCGTTTCGTTCGCACCGATGTTTCGAGCGAATCAGACTGCAAGCGAGCCGTCGAGGCAGCGATCGAGATATTCGGCGCGCTCGATGTGCTAGTCAACAACGCCGCGATCCAACCAGCATCCTCCTACGTGCGAGTCGAAGATCTTCAACCGGAGGACTACCAGCGGATGCTATCGATCAATTTCTCCGGCTACACTTTCATGGCTAAATATGCACTCAAGGCGATGCGGGAGCAAGCCTCAGGCGTGGTGGTCAACATCGCTAGCGGCCAAGCCCACCGCACGACCCGCGGCGTGCCGATCTATGGTCCGATCAAAGCAGCCAACATCCTCCAAGCCATGCAGTGGGGGGTCGAATACGCTCGAGATGGGATCCGTGTTGTGAGTGTCTCTCCCGGTGCAATCGATACCCCTTTGGTGCGTGCCACCCTCGAGGCCCAAGGTGGCGAAAGAGAACTTGCCAATCGACATCCACTTGGCCGAATAGGAAAACCCGAAGAAATCGCCACTGCAGTGCTGTGGCTCACGAGCCAAGACGCTTCGTTCATTACAGGCACCGACCTTGCCGTTGACGGTGGACTCGGCGCCTTCGGTTCCTTCGCAGACCCTTACCAGATGCCACCCGAAGCCTGATTGACTTCAGTTCATATGCTGCTGAAGGTAGTTGGCACGTTCGGTATTTCGATCGCTGCCGCTGAGCTTACGGCCTCTGAGCTTTTGAAGATGAGCCGGTTGGGTATGGATGAACATCTTGTTGAGCGTCGGAATGTTCAGCCCCTCAATCAATCCTAAATTGATCCCCAAACGGACCTTGCTCAGATAATGCATGGTCTCTTCGCTACTGATCTTCTTGGCCGTCCTTAGAATCCCATGGGCCCGACTGACAAGGTCGTTCAAATCCGCTCGGTCCTCGTTCAAAAGAAACTCGCGAGCCTTGCGCTCGTAATCGATCAATTGCGGGACAACCTCATGAACCCTCTGGATTAGTTCCTCTTCGCTTTTTCCAAGCGTCGTCTGATTGCTGACTTGATAAAAGTCTCCCATGAATTGAGAGCCCTCGCCAAACAAGCCACGAACCGCGACGTTGATTTTCCCCAAGGCTCGAAAAACTCGTTCGATCTGCTTGGTTGCAACCAACGCAGGCAAATGCAACATGACGCTTACCCGCAAGCCAGTTCCGACGTTGGTCGGACATGCGGTCAAGTATCCGTACTTGCTTGTAAAAGCGAATTGCAAATGGGCTTCGAGTGTGTCGTCTAACGCATTGATCCGCGACCAACCGTGCTCCAGGTCGAACCCGCTTTGCATGACTTGCAATCGCAGATGGTCTTCCTCGTTGACCATGATGCTGAATCGTTCGTTGGGATCCAGAATCACGGCCCGTGTTCCCTCGGCATCGCTAAGCTCATGGCTGATCAACTGGCGTTCCATGAGGAATTGGCGGTCCAAATCCCCGAGCTTGCTCACGTCGATGTATTCGGCTTGAGCCCCGATTTCGGAACGCTCAAAGGCTTGCTGAACGCTGACGGCAATCTGCGCACGCTGCTTGGGCGAACATTTGCGAATGAACGGGAAATCGGAAAGGTTTCGAGCCAAGCGAATGCGGCTACTGATGACAATGTCCGATTCCGGCCCATCGCCTCGCAACCATTCCCCTGTACGCTGTGTTAAATCGTCGATTTTCACGTTGGCTCAATCCCAGAGTCTATTTTCCAAGAGTCTAT
>Ga0114972_10002324_pt1 | contig 14205 bp, 13 predicted proteins | sample M_140807_EF_Meta_FD_87354 | JGI IMG/M metagenome (GOLD analysis project Ga0114972, IMG submission 87354) | Freshwater microbial communities from Lake Montjoie, Canada to study carbon cycling - M_140807_EF_MetaG | ecosystem: Environmental > Aquatic > Freshwater > Lake | place: Lake Montjoie... | reverse complement strand
GCCGAGCACGACCGCATCGAGGGCGAGCGCCGAGACACCCTGTGGCCCGGCGCCGGGCGCAAACACCACGAAGGGATTGACGTCGATGCTGTCGAGCGTGCCGCGCGAATCCATCGCCAGTTGCGACAAGGCCATCAGCGCGTCGGCGATCGCCTCGAGATCGCAGGGCGCACGTCCGCGCGCGCCATCGAGCAGTGCGAAGGCCTTGACCTCGCGGATCATCGCATCGGCATCGGCGCGCTCAAGCGGCGCGACGCGGATCGAGACGTCCCGCAGCACTTCGACGAAGGTGCCGCCCAGCCCGAACATCACGACCGGCCCGAAGACCTCGTCGTTGCGCACGCCAAGAATGCACTCGACGCCGCCCGAGACCATGGGCGCGAGCAGGGCGCCGTCGATGCGAGCAAGCGGCTTGGCCGCACGCGCACCGGCCATTACCGCCTCAAAGGCTTCGACGGCCTGCCGGGTGCCGCTGACACCCAGCCGCACGCCACCGACCTCGGTCTTGTGCAGGATGTCGGGCGAGACCACCTTGACCGCAAACGCCGCACCCGGCGAGGCCGCAGCAATCGCGCCCGCCTCGGGGGCGCTTCTCGCCAGACTGACTGACACGGCTGGTACACCCGCCTCAGCCAGCAAGGCCAACGAGGCGATTTCGTCGAGCGCGCCCGCCGCGAGGAGGCGCGACGGCGCGGCGCAGTCCGACAGCGGTGGCGGCACTGGCGTCTCCAGGGCACGACCGATCCGCGCCAGCGCCCCGATGGTTCGCACCGCGCTCGACGGTTCGGCAAAGCTCAGACACCCCAGCTCGGCCAGCCGGTCGCGGCGCGCTGCCGACAGCAGCGTGCTGATGACCAGCAGGGTGTCGGGATAGTCGCGGCGCAGACCGATCACCAGCGATTCGAGCACCGGCCAGAACCCGTCGCCCGCACCGGCTGCGGCCATGAAACCGATCCAGGCACCGTAGTCGCCGGCATCGAGCACGATGCGCGTGGCGCGGTCGATAAGGCTGCGGTCGTTGCTGATCTGACCGGTGATGTCGATCGGATTGCGGGGTGCTGCAAACGGCACCAGCGCCAGGATTTCCTGCTGTGCCGGCAACGGCAGCTCGGCCACATCCAGGCCGATCGACGAGGCCTCATCGGCCATGAAGGCACCGACGCCGCCCGAAACGGTAAAGAGCGCAAGGCGGTCATTGCGCGCCAGGCCGGCCAGCGCCGCGCCCTGGGCGACATTGAAGAACTCTTCGATATCCCGCGCCCGATAGACGCCGTACTGACGAAAGAGCGCGTCATAGACCGCATCGTCGCCGGCGAGTGCCGCGGTGTGCGAACGGGCGGCCTGGGCGCCGAGCGCGGTTCGCCCGACCTTGACCACCACCACCGGCTTGCGGGCAGCATGCGCCAGCGCCAGCGCGCGGCGCAATCGCTCGCCATCGCGGCAGCCTTCCATGTAGACCATGATCACCCGGGTCTCCGGATCCTTGGCCATCCAGGCGATGACATCGGCGAGCTGCACATCGGCCTCGTTGCCGGTGGAGGCCCAGACCGACAAGCCGACGCCGCGATCACGCGCCAGCGAATAGGCATAGGCCGCAAAGGCACCGCTCTGGCTGACCATGCCGATCGAGCCTGGCTTGGCCAGGCCAATGCCCGGCGCCGGACTGAAGGTCGCATAGACACCGCGCCGCAGATTCATGACGCCCAGACAGTTGGGGCCGACCAGGCGCAGTCCGGCTGCGGCGGCCCGCTCGGCGATGCCCCGCTGTGCGGCCTCGCCCTCGGCACCCACCTCGGCGAACCCGGCGGTGAACACCACGCCGGTCTTGACGCCGGCAGCGATGGCATCGTCGATCGCGGCGTCGAGCGCTGCCTGTGGGACCGCAAAGATCGCCAGATCAATCGGCTCGCCGATCGCGGTGAGCGTGGGCCAGGCAGGCAGCCCCTGGATGTCGTCGGATTTGGGGTTGACCGGCAGGATGCGCCCGGCATAGCCCAGCCGCTTGAGCAGGTCGACCGGCACACCACCGATGCGGTGGGCCGACGAAGACGCACCGACGATCGCAATCGATCGCGGATTGAAAAGCGCATCGAGGCTGTCGGTATTCATCGTTCAGTCGGGCTTCATGCCGGTGGCCTTGGCCACCTGCGTCCACTTCTCGACGTCGGCCGCGATGAAGGCCCGAAACTGCTCCGGCGTGCCGGTGGCCACGATGATGCCGACCGCCTCGAGCGGCCCGCGCACCTCGGGCAGCGCAAGAATCGCGTTGATGTCGCGGTTGATTTTCGCGACCACCTCGGGCGCCATGCCCGCCGGACCGACCATGCCGAACCAGGCCGATCCATCGACCGTCGGAAAGCCGGCCTCGGCAAGGGTCGGCGCGTCCGGCGCCAGCGGAAAGCGCTTGTCGGACGACACCGCCAGCAGCCTGAGCTTGCCGGCGTCGTAGTGGGGCTTCATGACCGTCATGCCGGTGACTGCCACATCGACCCGGCCGGCCACCACTTCGATGGCCAGCGGCGCATCGCCCTTCATCGGCAGATGCTGGAGCTTGCCGCCGGTGCGGTAATTGAAAAGCTCGATCACCAGATGCGGTCCGCTGCCGTTGCCGGGCGAGCCGGCAAACAGCATGTCGGGCCTGGCCTTTGCCGCATCGGCCAGATCACGCATGCTCTTGAGCGGGGAATTGACCGGCACCCAGAAGCCGACCGGCCCGATCACCGCACGCGCAATCGGCGTGAAGTCCTTGAGCGTGTCGTAAGGCAGCTTGTTGTCGTACAGGCCAGGATTGGCACCATGCGGCGCGGCAGCAAACAGCAGGTTGTAGCCGTCGGGCGCGCTGCGCGCGATCTGCTCGGTGGCGATCCGGTTGTTGGCACCCGGCTTGTTCTCGACGAACACCCGCTGATTCCAGATGTCGCTCAGGCGTGCCGCGAGCAGGCGGGCGACATTGTCATTGGAGCCGCCGGCCGGATAGGGCGAGACGATGCGCACCGGCTTCTGGGGCCAGGCGCCGGCGGCAGCCGATTGCGCATGCACACCCGACCACGCCCCCATGGCCGCGGCACCCGAGGCGGCCAGCGCCACCAGAACCCGGCGGCGAACGGGACGTGCGGGACTCTCGGCTCGACTCATGGCAAAGACTCCGTCAACGAACATGAGGGGATGGCGTCAGCGCGGCAGACTGGCCAGCGCCGCGCGCGACTCTTCGACCAGTTGCGCAAAGATCTCGGCCACCGGACGACGCGAGCGCAGCCAGGCCACGCCCTGCCCGACTGCATAGTGCATCAGCGGCTCGATTTCGTGGTCGTCGATTGCGCCCAGCAGGTCTCCGACCAGCATGTCCTGAAACGGCATGCCCAGCGGGCGCGGCGCATCGGGTGCCGACCACTCGTCGCTCCAGGCCGAACGCAGCTGGCGGAAGGTCTTGCCGCTCTCGGAGCGGGTGATGACGGTGTCATCACTGCCTGCCCGCAGCAGCTTCTCGAGAATGATCGGATGGATCGCATATTCGGTGGAGGCCAGCCAGAGGCTGCCGGTCCAGACGCCCTGGGCGCCCAGCGCCAGGCTGGCAGCCACATGGCGCCCGGTCATGACGCCGCCTGCCGCCAGCACCGGGACGTCGCCGGCCAACTCGACCACCTGCGGCACCAGCGAAAACGTGCCGATCGGCCCGGTATGGGCGGCGGAATCATGGCCCTGCGCCACCAGCAGGTCGGCACCCGAATCGATCGCCCGGCGCGCATGCTTGGGTGAGCCGCACAGGGCCACGATGCGCTTGCCGGCACGCTTGCAGGCTTCGACGAAATCAGGCGGCGCGCCGATCCCGCAGGCCACGACCTCGACATCCGACTCGAGCACCGCCGCCATCTGCTGACGGGCGATCTCGTTGGAGCGCAGAAAACGGGTTCGCATGCCGCGCCGCTCGGGCGCCGGCACCTTGTACTTCTCGTAAAGGTGGGCGACGAAGGCTTTGTGCTGCTGCGGCAGCTGACTCTCGATCGGCCCGGGATCGTTGTCTTCCGGCATGCCGGGCGGCAGCACCAGATTGACCCCGATCGGCACGGCGCCGGCCTTCAGCCGCAGCGCGGCCAGCTCGGTGCGGATCTCCTCGGGCGTGCGCCGGGTCGCCCCATAAACGCCGAGTCCGCCGCAGCGCGAGACCGCAGCGACAGTATCGAGCGAATGCGTGAAGGCAAAGATCGGCTGATTGATGCCGAAGGTGTCACACAAGCTTGTGCTGGCAATCCGTGGCTGTCGGCTTTGAGTATCCACTTGACCCCCTCCTGTCATGACCTATCATAATAGGTTAGATGACGCAGTCAAAATGACAAAGACACTGATCCGCAGCGCTCGCAACAGCGACGCCTCCCCGCAAGCGGGCAGTGCGACCGTGCGGCTGGCCGGCCCGGCGCCACTTTTTGCGCAGGTGCGCGATGCCGTGCGCAGCGACATTCTGTCGGGCGCGCTTCGACCCGGCGACCGGCTCCCCTCCGAGTCGGCGCTGATCGAACGCTTTGGTGTCAGCCGGATCACCGTGCGCCAGGCGATCGGCGAGCTGCAGACCAGCGGGCTGGTGCAGACCGTCAACGGCAAAGGCTCCTTCGTGACCCGTCCCGGGCGCGGCGAGGCCCATGGGCCGCTGGTCGGCATCCTCGAGGCGATGCGCCGACGCGGCATTACCGCCCGCGGCAAGCTGCTGTCGCACCGGACTATCAAGGCGACCGAGGCCGTGGCCCGCGAACTCGATCTGCCTGCCGGCACCCAGGTCGGCGCGATCACCGTGCTGCGTTATCGCGACGAGGTGCCCTTTGTGGTCGGTACGACCTGGTGCCCGGTCGACACCGCCGAGCGGCTCGCAATCGCCGACCTCACCGAAAGCGACGTGGCCACGGCCATCGAGGTCGAACTCGGGTTGCGCCATGCCCGCACCCGGGTGTCGGTCTCGGCCCGGGTTGCCGACGCGAAGCTGGCAAGGCAACTGGCTTACGAAGAAGGCGCAGCCATCCTGCGCATCCGCACGACCAGCATTGATTACGACGGTCGGCCGATTGCCCACTCGGTCACCGACTGTCGCGCCGACATGATGGATTACCGAGTCACCCTGCGAGGCTGAGACCATGACCGAACCGACTGCTGCAAGCGCCGATGCGCCCTTGTCCGATGAACCCGCGGTATTGCTCCATCGCCACGAGGGCTGGGCCGAAATCGTGCTCAACCGTCCGGCGCGGCGCAATGCGATCAACGCCGCGCTGGCCGAAGACCTTTTTGCCGCGCTGCAGACGGTCGAGGCTGATGCCTCGATCAGAGCGACGGTGCTGCGCGGCGCCGGCGGCGCGCTGTGCTCGGGCCTCGATCTGAGCGCCTTCGGCGCAGTGCCGCAGCCTGCGTTGGTGGCAGGCTTTCAGGCCCGCTGGCGCGAGGTCCATGTTGCACTCGCCTCCACCCGAAAGGTGCTGCTGGTCGGCCTCGAGCGCTTTGCGATCAATGGCGGCGCGGCCCTCGCGCTGGCCGGCGACATCCTGATCTGCGGCGAGACCGGCTATCTGCAGATTGCCGAGATCCGCATCGGCATGGCGGCGCCCAACAATCTCGCCTGGCTGGCGCTGCGCCACTCCGAAGCGGTGGCGGCGCGTCTGGCCCTGCTCGGCGATCGGGTGGCCGGGCCGCAGTTGCACGCCATCGGCGTTGCCACCGAAGTGGTCGCCGATGATCAGGTCGTGGCCCGCTGCACCGAACTTGCCGCACTCATCGCCACCTGGAAGCCTGAGGGCGTGGCGGCGATCAAGGGCACGATGCGTCGGGCCTCGCTTGGCATGACCGCCGCGCAATGGTTCGCATCATTTCAGGAGAAACCGTAATGACCGTTGCCGCACCGGCGCGCGCGCGCCCTGCCCTGCTGCCGCCCCACGAGCTCGATGCCCTGTGCGCCCGCGTGCGAGCCTTCATCGACGAGCAGGCGATTCCGCGCGAGGATTACAGCCGCACCCATGATGTCGAGTGGCTCGACTCCGTCACCCGCGAGCTGCGTGCACTTGCGCAGGCGCAGGGCCTGGTCGCGCCGCAGTTGCCGCGCGAGGCAGGCGGCATGGGGCTGTGCTGGCAGGACTGCGCGCGTGTCTTCGAGGAGTGCGGGCGCAGCTTCATCGGCGCCGGCGCACTCGGATGCGCCGCACCCGATCAGCCCAACATCGACACGCTGATGCATCTGGCGGCACCGTCCCAGCAGGCGCAGTGGCTGGCGCCGCTGATGGCCGGCGAGATCCGCTCGGCCTTTGCGATGACCGAACCCTCCCCCGGTGTCGGCTCGGACCCGCGAATGCTCTCGACTCGCGCGCGTCGCGACGGCGACGACTGGATTCTTGACGGTCACAAGTGGTTCACCTCGGGCGCAGTGGGCGCGGCCTTTGCGATCGTGGTGGCTCGCAGCGACGAAGGCGCAAGCTGGTTCATCGTCGATACCCGCAATCCCGGCTGGAAGCTGATCCGCGAGATTCCGTCGATCGACCCGTTTTCCAATGGCGGTCATGCTGAAGTCAGGCTCGAGAACTGCCGGGTCAGCGCTGATGCGCTGATCGGCGAGGCCGGCAAGGGCTTTGACTATGCCCAGCTGCGCCTGGAAGGCGCACGGCTCTTTCACTGCATGCGCGGCATCGGCCTGGCCGCCCGCGCCATCGAAATTGCCCAGAACTATGCGGTGCAGCGCGACTCCTTTGGCGCCAAGCTCTCGGAGCATCAGCAGATGCAGGCGATGGTGGCCGATTCGCATATCGACCTCTATGCCTGCCGGCTGATGACCGCCGATGTGGCCCGCCGGCTCGATGCCGGCGAGTCGATCCGCCATACCTCGTCGATGGCCAAGGTCTTCGTCTCGGAGGCGCTCAACCGGGTGGCCGACCGGGCCGCACAGATGACCGGTGCGGTGGGCATGTGCCAGGACCAGCCGATCGCGCTGATCGCGCAGCGGCTGCGACCCTTTCGAATCTACGACGGCGCCTCGGAAGTCCATCGGGCGGCCATCGGCAAACGCATCTTTCAACGAGGAGGCCGCGCATGAGCGCCGCGACTCATTCGGAAAACACCCGGTCATCCGCGGCAACGCTGGATCAGTTTCGCGCCGAGGTCAGGGCCTTCGTCGCCGAGCGCCTGCCCGAGCAGGTTCGCGAAAAGGTCAGGCTGGGCGTCGAGCCGAACAAGGCTGACATGATTGCCTGGGAAAGCGAACTGCGCGACCGCGGCTGGCTGGTGCCTCACTGGCCACTCGAATGGGGCGGCACCGGCTGGAGCCCGGCGCAGCGGGCGGTGTTCCAGGAGGAGATGGTGCTGGGTCATTCGCCCGAACTCGGCGGCATCACCTTCGAGATGATCGGGCCGGTGCTGCTGCGCTATGGCACCGAGGCGCAGAAAAATTTCTTTTTACCAAAGATGACCGGAGTGGAGCACTTCTGGTGCCAGGGCTACTCCGAACCCGAGTCGGGCTCGGACCTGGCCTCGCTGCGAACCCGCGCGGTGCGCACCCGGGATGCCGACGGCAGCGAACATTATGTTGTTCAGGGCAGCAAGATCTGGACCTCGGGCGCGCAATATGCCGACTGGATTTTCTGCCTGGTGCGCACCAATACCGAAGTTCGCCAGCAGGAAGGCATCAGCTTCTTGCTGATCGACATGACCTCACCCGGCGTGTCGCTGCGTCCGATCGTGGGCATCCATGGCTGGCCGCTCTTCAACCAGGTCTACCTCGACAACGTGAAGGTGCCGATCACCAATCTGGTCGGCGAGGAAAACCAGGGCTGGACGATCGCCAAGTCGCTGCTCGAGTTCGAGCGGCTCAATCTCGCACGCGTGGCCGAAAACCGCAGACGTCTGGCCAAACTGCGCTCGATCGGCGAGACGGTCGAAGAAGCCGGCGTGACGCTCTTCGAGCGGCCGTGGTTTCGCAGGCGCTTCAGTGAACTCGAGGTCAGGCTGGAGGCACTTGCCGCCACCGTGCTGCGATTCAGGGTGCGCGCCCAGTCGGGCGAGCGACTCGGCCCGGAAACCGGCATGCTCAAACTGGTCGGCAGCCAATTGATCCAGGATATCGCCGTACTGACGGTGGACGCGCTCGGCCCGCAGACCCTGGCCTGGGACCGCGAGGCCCACTTCGAGCTGCCCGGCCCGGACACCGAGCCGCCTCTCATCGAACGTCACCCCTATGCGCCGACCGCCTCATCGCGCCGCTTCGTGACCCGCGGCTACACCATCGCGGGCGGCAGCAGCGAGATCCAGCATGAACTGCTGGCCAAGCAGGTCCTCGGACTCTGATGACAGACGTGCAGCCACCCTCAAGCGATCGATCATGACCACTGCCCCCACACCGACCGTCGACAGCGACGACCACCAGGCGATGCTGCGCGACGCCGCACAACGCTATGTCGAGCGCGACTACACCTTCGAATCGCGCCAGGCCGCACTCGCCAGCCCCGAAGGATTTTCGGGCGAGCGCTGGCAGGCCTTCGCCGACATGGGCTGGCTCGCCCTCGGCCTGCCGGAAGACTGCGGCGGATTCGGTGATGCGATCGATGCAGCTATCGTCGCCCAGGCGCTTGGCCGCGCGATGGCACTCGAGCCCTGGCTCGCCAATGTCGGGCTCTGTGCACCGCTGCTCGCCGCCTTGCGTCCGGGCGCATCCGGTTCGGCACTTGCCGCCACCGGCGGGGCCGCCGATCGTGCCGCCGACCTGCTCACCCGCATGGCCACCGGCGAGCACAGGCTGGCGCTAGGCAGCTGGGAGCCGCAGGGCCGCTACGACGCCTTCGATGTCCGCACGCGGGCCACGCTGATGGCCGACGGCGGCTGGCGGCTCGACGGCGCGAAAACGCTCGTGCTGGGCGGTGCTGCCGCCGACACCCTGCTGATCGTCGCCCGCGAATCGGGGCAGCCGCGCGACACCGAGGGCCTGTCGGTCTTTGCGGTGCCGGCCAATGCAGCAGGACTGCGCCGGCGCGGCTATCCGAGTTATGACGGCCGCCAGACCGCCGATCTGCGTCTGGAAGCGGTCGCCCTGCCGGCCAGCGCCCGACTCGGGCTGGGCGGGGCAGCCTGGCCGGCACTTGAGGCCGCGATCGACCATGCCACCGCGCTTGCCTGCATCGAGGCGGTCGGCACGATGCAGCGGGTGCTCGACACCACCCGCGATTACACGCAGCAGCGACGCCAGTTCGGCAAGACGCTTGCCGCCAATCAGGTGATCCGGCATCGGCTGGTCGATCTCTTTGTCGCCATCGAGCAGGCCGGCGCGATCAGCGAAGCGGCGGTCGCCCGTCTGTCTGACTCGCCCGGCGAGCGCCGGCGGGCGGTATCGCTCGCCAAGGCCTTCGTCTCGCCGGCCGCCCGCCGCTGCGGCGAGGAGGGCGTGCAACTGCACGGCGCGATCGGCATGACCAAGGAAGTGGCCATCGGTCATGCCGCCACCCGCCTGGCCGGCCTGTCGAACCTGCTGGGCGACGAGGCCTGGCACCTTGAGCGACTGGAGGCCGATCGACCACGATGAGGCCAGCTCGATGAGCCGCTTTCCGGCGCTCGACAACCGGGAGTTTCGACGTTACTTCAGCGGCCAGGCGATTGCGCTGATCGGCGGCTTTGCCTACAACGTCGGCATGGGCTGGCTGGCCTTTCGCCTGACCGGCTCGGTCGCGCTGCTCGGAGCGATCGGCTTTGCCCAGCTGGCGCCGACGCTCTTTCTGTCGCCGGTCGCCGGCATGCTGGCCGATCGCTATTCGCGCCGCAAGATCCTGATCGGACTGCTGACCTCGGTGGCGCTGCTCGGCGCATTGCTCTCGCTGCTGACCGCCACCGGCCATGTAAACGCCAATGTGCTGCTGATCATGGCCACGCTACGAGGCATCGCCTTTGCCTGCGAGATCCCGGTGCGCCATGCCTTCCTCAGCGATCTGGTACCCGATCGGGCCGTGCTGCCCAACGCGGTGGCGCTGCATTCGAGCGCGCTCAATACCGCGCGCTTCATCGGTCCGGCGGTGGGCGGATTGCTGATCGGGTCGTTTGGCGAGGCCACCTGCTTCATGCTGCATCCGATCCTGCTGATCGCCACGCTCTATCAGCTGCTGCGCATCCGCACGGTCGAGACGCCCCACCCTAGCGCCGGCACCACCTCGTTCATGCAGCAGTACCTTGATGGCTGGCGATTCGCGTTTTCCGACCCGACGATCGCGCGGCTGCTGGTCGCGATTTTCCTGATGGGTTTCGCGGTCGGGCCCTACGCGCATCTGATGCCGGCCGCGGTCGCCGAGATCTATGGCAAGCATCCCGAGCTGGTCGGATTTTTTCTGTCGGCCGCCGGTGTCGGCGCGATGGTGGCCGCCATCTCGATGGCGGTGCGCCGCGGCTCCCAGCATCTCTCGCTGATCGCCCTCGGCGGCAATCTGGCGGCGGCAGTCGGACTGCTGATGTTCAGTCGCAGCAGCTGGATGACGGTCTCGATCATCGGCATGGTGCTGGTGGGCGGCGGTGTGATCGCACAGGCCATCGCCACCAACATCACGATCCAGACCGGCGTGCCCAATGACAAGCGAGGACGGGTCCTGGCGATCTACACCGCGATGTTTCTGGGCGCCACACCCTTCGGCAGCCTGGCCTTCGGGCAGCTCGGGCAATCCATCGGAGCAGGCAATGCCCTGCTCGCCGGGGGACTCATCGCCATGGCAGGGGTGGTGCTGACGGCATTCAGGATGCGTGAGTCAGGCGCGGTGTGACCGACGCCACTGCAACTGAGGCCAAGCGCGCTCGCGGGCGATCGCTGACAGTCGCGGATCGGCATTGACCACCACCGGTTCGTTCACCGCCTCGAGCAGCGGCAGGTCATTGGCCGAATCACTGTAGAAGCGAACCGCATCGAAGTCGGCCAGGCTGCGGCCATCGGCGTGCAGCCAGGCCTGCACATGCCCGAACTTCGCACCTGCAAAACAGGGGCCGCCAATCGGTCGCCCGGTGAAGCGCCCGCGCTCAAGTTCGCAGCCGGTTGCCACCAGCGGCATGGGCGCAAGGAGCGACACGATGCCCTGCGCCAGGAACCCGTGGGTGGCGGTCACAACCGCCATCAGATCGCCGTCGGCCCGATGGCGCGCGACCGCGTCGCAGGCAGCCGGGCCGATCAGCGGCGCGATGCGCTCGGCGACAAATGCGGATCTGACCGCCTCCCAATGACTGACATCAGGGCCAACCAGCATGGACAGATGAAAGTCGAGATACGCCTCGATATCGAGGCTGCCCGCCTGATATTGCGCATAGAACGCGCTCTGTTGCGCCAGCCGCTCGGGCGGCGCCTCGCCGCGCTCGACCAGCCAGGTCACCCACAGCAGATTGCTGTCGCCATCGAGCAGGGTGTGATCAAGGTCGAAGAGCGTCAGTCGCATCGGGCCGGGGTTCGCAGTCGCAGAGGTCGCCATCATGCCTTGGGTCAGGCGTCACTCGTGCGACGCGACCACCACAGCGCCAGCGGCCCCAGCATTATCCCCGCTGCCATGACCGCAAAACCGGCTAACCACGCCTGCGGCGACTCATTGCCGCCGGCGGCATCAAGCGCCACGCCCACCGCCCAACCGGCTAGCGCTGACAGGGCAAAGCCCACGCAGGAGTGCATGGCCATGGTCGCTCCTCGAAACTGTGGCTGCGCACTTGCCGACATGCCCGCCGTCAGCGATCCCGAATCTGCCGGGACAGTCAGGGCATAGAGCACCATCAGAACCAGCAGAAGCAGCGGTGATCCGCCCGCGGCCAGGCCAATCGACAGCGCCACCCCCGCTGACAGCATCTGGATGACCGTGACGGCGCGATGGCGACCAAAGCGGATCGACAGCTCGTTGCCGGCGATGCTTGCCGGCATGGCCAGCAGCGTCACCAGCACGCTGACACCGATCGGATCCAGGACGGCGGCCTGAGCGCCATGGCGTGCGACCACGAACGCCCAGAAAGCGACCAGCCAGGTTCGCAGGGCGTAAAGCTCGAAACAGTGCGCGCCGTAACCCAGGATATAGCCCATCGCCGCCCGATTACGCAGCACCGGCTTGAAATCAAGCAAGGCACCACCGCGACCCGCGGGGGCTCTGGGCGCCATCCGCCACGCAACCGCCGCCATGGCCAGCGGGCCCAATCCGGTCAGCACGAAGGCCCATCGCCAGCCGAGGGATTGGGCAATCAGCTGCGATGCCAGAAATGACAGTCCAACGCCAAGTGAATAGCTCGAGGTATAGAGCGTGACGCTGCGCGAGGAATCGCCCGGATCGAGCCTGTCAGTCAGCGCCCGCAGCCCGGGCATGTAGGCCCCGGCAAAGCCGGCGCCCGCCAGTCCCCACAGCAGCATGCCCGACAGCAGCCCCTGCGCCAGCAGCCCGAAGGCGATCGTGGCGGCAGCGTTCGCAAGCGACCCGAGCAGCAGCAGACGTCTGGCATCGACCCGATCGGTGAGCGAGCCGAGCACCGGCACGGCCAGCATGTAGCCGGCGGCATAGGCTGATGCCAGAAGACCGGCCTGACCATTGCTGAGCCCCCACAAGGGAATCAGATCACCGACCATGACCGCGGGCACGACGACATGCGGCAACAGACTGCCGACCTGGCCGACACACATTGCAATCGTGAGCGTTTTTGCCTGCATCAGCCAAGCCTATCTCAGGCCCAAGCCGGCTATGCTTGGAGCATGACCATTTTCGACGACATTGCCGAGCGCCGAATCCAGACTGCGCAGGCTGAGGGCGAATTCGACCAGTTGCCGGGTATGGGTCGCCCGCTGGTGATCAGCGAAGACTTCTCGATGCCGATCGAAGTGCGCATGGCGCATCGACGAATGATGCGCGCGGCGCTCGAAAAAGATCGTTTCTCGCTGGCCGAGCAATTGCGGTTCAGAAAACTGCAGGCGCTGATCGAGATGCGACGCCGACGGTAATCACAATGCTGATTGCTCAGCTTTCGGACCCCCACGTCTGCGCCGCGGGTTTGCTTTACAAAGGTGTCGCCGACTCGAACCGACTGTTCAGCGACGCCATCCGGCATCTGCAACAGCTGGACCGCCAGCCCGATCTGGTGCTGATCACAGGCGATCTGACCGACGAGGGTCGGCCGCAGGAATATTCAATGTTTCGCGAGCTTCTCGGGGCACTCGAATTGCCGCATTTGCTGATGCCTGGCAATCACGATCATCGGGAAAACTTTCGCCAGGCGTTTTTCGAGCTCGGCTATTTGCCAACGCGGGGAGCGCTTCACTATTGCGTCGATGATCACCCGATCCGGATCGTGGCGCTCGATTCCTGTCAGCCGGGAAAGCATCACGGATTGATCGATGATGAAGGTCTGCAGTGGCTGGATCAAACACTTTCGCAGAACCGCGACAAACCGACGCTGGTGGCAATCCACCACCCGCCATGCAAATCGGGTATCAAATATATTGACGATTACCGATTATTCGACGCGGAGTCGCTTGAATCGATTGTCCGAGCTCACGACAATATCGAGGCGATTGTCTGCGGTCATGTTCACCGAGCGATCTTCCGACGGTGGGCAGGCACGCTGGTTGTCGCTTGCCCCAGCACTTGCACCGAAATCGCGCTGCGACTGGACCCGGCGGCCAAGGGGGCGTCTTTCATGGGGCCGCCGGCCTGCCTTTTGCACCTGTGGGAGCCGTCGGCCGGAATGGTGAGCCATATCAGTCATATCGGCTGCCATCCGGGCCCTTATCCCTTTTTCTAGCGATTCGAGCCAGGAAATATGAAAGCGAGACTAATATCCGAATATGCCCGACTGAAGCAGTCGCCATTATTGATTTCAAGCTCGGTAATTCGATATAATCAAATTACATAATTCTTTGGAGTCATCCTGATGAGCTCACTTGCGACCCTGATCGCCCAGCGCGAAGCCCTCGACAAACAGATTGCCGAAACCCGAAAGCAGGAAATTTCCGACGCGATCAAGCAGGTCAAAGCGCTCGTCGCCGAATATGGGCTTTCCGCATCCGATGTATTCCCCTCGTCGACCGGGGTAAAAGCCATGAAAGCGGCGGCGACTGGCCGCGGCAAAGTCGCGCCGAAATATCGCGATCCTGCAACCGGCAATACCTGGACGGGCCGCGGACGTACCCCGCTCTGGCTGGCAGGTCACGACAAGTCGAAATTTCTGATTGGCTGACCCGCAAGGACATCGCCCGGGTCAGCAGGG
>Ga0114972_10002318_pt1 | contig 14231 bp, 12 predicted proteins | sample M_140807_EF_Meta_FD_87354 | JGI IMG/M metagenome (GOLD analysis project Ga0114972, IMG submission 87354) | Freshwater microbial communities from Lake Montjoie, Canada to study carbon cycling - M_140807_EF_MetaG | ecosystem: Environmental > Aquatic > Freshwater > Lake | place: Lake Montjoie... | reverse complement strand
GAACTCGCACCTCTCGCAGCGTATGGGACCTGGCAAGCCGTTTATCCAGAGATTCGCTGCGGACTCAAGCGAGGCTTCAGTTATTCGGACATTCTCCCCACCAACCCTATCAGGATACCCCTGATCACGCGCACTCGATGCTGGTCGCAGCAAGCGCATCGGATGCTTGGAGCGATACCCAATGGTACAGGTCGGATGTCGATGCTTTCCTCGCTCGAAGTGCGTCCGATTCTGGAGCGAGATTGATTGAGCAGTCGTCGATCGAAGATGCGAACTGGGATCCCGGGACGAAGCGATGGCTCGTTAAAGTTAGCACCGATCACGCCGCCAATCCTCGCGCTGCACCTTCTATTGGTGCCGTCGATCGGGTTGAGACGAAGACGAGTGCGATAGAGCTTTTGGAAGCCAATTGGATCATCGATGCTTCGGGGAATGGGAATGCCACTGCCCGTTGGTGTGGGCACACCGACGATTCCGATTGGATGCGGACTCGATCGTCAGCGATTTTTGGCCATTTTGATGGAGTGGAGAGTTTTTCAAAATGGTACCAGCAAGCAATTCAGGATGAGCCAGAGATTTTCGATGCGGACGATGCGGCTCAGCATCACCTATGCGATCGAGGTTGGTTTTGGATGCTTCGTTTTCTCGGGGACCGAACCAGTGTTGGATTTGTGGATGCCAACAACGCGCCAACGTCACTGCCGGAAATTGCATCGAATGCCCAGCGGTGGAACTGGTTGATAAAGCGAACTCCGACAGTGGGGAAAATGCTAGAACGCGCCCGATTGGTCGCTCCCTGCGATTCGTCAAGCAGTGTGCGACTCGAATGGGTTTCGAGGATGAGCCGATGCCGATCGAAGGCCGTCGGCAGTGGCTGGATTCTGTTACCGGTTGCCTATGGATTTGTCGATCCATTGCATAGCTTTGGAATTGCGCACTCGCTCAGCGGTATCGCCCGCATTGCGGAGGCTTTGTTAGGGCCCGATTCCGATCGAGCAGGATTGTTGGAGGGTTATGCCAAAGATATCCGATCGGAAATCGATTGGTTTGATACCCTGATTTCTGGCAGTTATCTGGGGTTGCCGAGCGACCGCGATTTTCTAGCCTACGCGTCCCTCTACTTCGTCGCTGCGATCGATTTCGAAAAGCAGATGCTGGTCGATCCAAGCCATTGGCCCCATGGATTTTTAAATGCCGGGCATCACACGATGCGGCACGTTGCGTCCGATCTGTGGAGAATTGCAAAGACGCGACATCAGTACCGTCAGGAAGGCCCTGATCAGGCAGGGGAGGCTCCACGGACGGATCAGGATGACTTCGTCGACGCGGTGCGATTGGCGATTCAGCCATGGAACCATGTTGGACTTCTCGACCCGAGCCTGCGCCAACGCCTAAACCACACTGCCCCGCCGAAACGTTTTCGTGGGTTCACCACATCCGCGACGCAGGTGTAGCCTGGATTGAGAAAATCCAAAATGGAACCCCGTTGAGTGGGACCAGGTCGACGAGTTGTGGAACCGCTAATTGCCTTGGGGTAGCGTTGGGGCGGAGGCGATCCATGGAAACCGGATCGTGAATGCGGTCCCTTTGCCGACGGTGCTGTCGACACGAATTCGTCCTTGGTGCTCTTCGACGATCTCTTTGCAAGCGGCCAGCCCGAGGCCCGTGCCCCCTTTGCCGCTTGAATCCGGACCATCCTTGGTGCTGAAGAAGGGCTCGAAGATACGGGGTAGGATGTCCGGCGGGATGCCTTTGCCATTATCCCGAATGGTTAGCATCACCGATTGTGTGGATTCCTCAGGAGCGATTCGAATTCGAATGGTTCCGTTCTCCCCGATCGCTTGCCTAGCATTGGTGATCAAATTGAGGAGTAGGCGCTGGATTTGCCCGGGAGATGCCAAGATATTCGGGCTCGGCGCAAACTCTTTTTCGATATCGATCCGGTACTTCATCATTTCGCGTTCGAGAAGCATCAATGAGTCGTCAACGAGCGTCACCAGGTTGGTCGGTTCCATCTGCCCGGCGCGGTTTCGCGATAATCCAAGAATGGTGCTGGTGATCTTTGCTCCGCGATTGGCTGCATCGAGGATTCGCGTCAACGCCTTGTCTCGTGTCGCCTCGTCTTTATGCCGCAGTCCCATCTTTGCGTAATTCAAGATGGTCATCAGCAAATTGTTGAACTCGTGAGTCGTCGTGCTCGTCAGTTCGCCGATACTGGCCAGTCGTTCCAACTGAATCATTCGGTGCTCTAGCTGTTCGATCCACGCTTCCCGTTCGGCATTATGGGTGGATGGCATAGAGGACTTTGAGGAGGACAATGGCATCGGAGTCTATTTCTTGGTGTCTGTATTTAAGGGAGAGCTGTATTTAAGGGAGAGCTATTCTTGAGATCGGACCAGTTTTTAATGGTGTTCGATGATCTCGCCCCATTTTTGACTTGATCCTAGCACCTGAAAACCATTAAAGAGATATCGGAAAAGCTCGCCTAAAGATCAAGGCGAATCACGGGACTACTTCACCAACGGCTGCTGTTTCCTTATGAACAAATCGTCACTGGAATGCATGGAGCGATTGCTAGCAATCGCCGAATCGGAGGGGATTGCGGTGCGAAGTGAGTGGTTGGGTGGGATACGTGGTGGTTTGGTGCGAATTGGCAGAGAGGCGATTCTTTTCGTGGACGAATCGCTCGCTGTCGCGGAGCAGCTGGAGCAGACGCGGGATTCGTTGTCCCGATTGGATTGGTCGGAGACGCCTTGGTCGGACGAGATGCGCGAGTTGCTCGGATTAGGTGGATAAAGAATCGCTTGCGTTGATTGGTTCGACCGGTTTCATCGCGTTCCAAGACTCGAGATAGCGAGCGTATCCGAGGTGTTTATCGGCTTGCTGCTCGAGCATCAACCGCGTTGCTTGGATCAGTTCTTCTTCACGTTCTCGCGTAATGCGTCCCATCAAGACCTGGACTCGCAGGAAAACAAAATAGGTATCAAGCACGTCACAGCGACAGTATTCGCTGATTTCATTGAGCCGACCGGTGCGGTATAGATCGAGAACCATATCCCCTTGGACGTCGATTTTGCCGGGCTTATTGACCAGAGCGGCTGCCAGATTTAATCCACCACGGAACCAAGTGCTACCGTAGTTGGTGAGAACTTCGTGCAAATCGATATGCGATTCCAAGTTGTATCTATTTCTGTTCTGCGAATAAGTACGGTCGTGGAGGTTGAACCACGCTGGGACACTGATTCCGTATCGGAACGCAGAGAGTTCCATAAGGGGAAGGTCGAAGGTTCTCCCGTTGAACGTGACCCAGGTTGGGAACCCGTATCGCTCCCAGCCCAACCAGAAATTTCTTGCGATCATTTCTGGACGATGCTGGGGTTCATCGAGCGAGACGATTTCCATCAAGCTGAAGTCTTCACGCAGTTTTGCAATGACGACAACGATAGGCAAATGGTACGTGAACGGGATAAAATCGCGTCCCGACTCGTCGAGCAACTCTTGTCGAAACATAGCGATGGCTTGCGCATCGCTATACCCGCTCCCCGGATAGCGTGTTTTAGAAATCATAGCGCCATCGGCGATGCTTTCCACGTCGAAAAGCAAGTACTTCAATTTGTTCTGGGGGGAAGACATTTGCGTATAGGAGCCCGCCGTGAAATGAGTCGTTCCGGAATCCGGTTCTAAGGAAGAAGAACTGTTCTACCAACTCGGTCAAGGCTTCGCACCCGGGCGCAAGGATGGAAACCGGGTGGGATATTTGAAAAAGGGTTTTCCCAGTGAAAATTTCGCGGCGGGATCGCAATTGCTTGGTGCCGCACCGGGAAAACTACTCGGGAAAACTACTCGGGAAAACTGGCTTGCACCCCGAAAAGTTTTGCGAAGAGTTGTTCCCGTTGCGATTCGGTTTTCGAGCCCGACGAACAGATCGGCCAGAGTTCTGGATCGATGAATAAAAAATTCGGATCGAAAGCCCCATCCTCGGCGATTTGTTTGAGCAGAAGCCGCTCCGAGTTGGTTAAACGATGCCGAGAGCAAAGCTCTTGAAACAATCGATTGGGGGACTTGATGGGCTGGTTCCACCAACGATAAGTCATCAAACTAAGCCGCCAAACAGTGAAGATACTGATAATGGTCATGATCGCCATCGGACCCGTCCACCACGGCCAGTGGAACTTATCGTATCCTTGCAATCGCAAGATCGCGAGGCAACTCAATGCCATCGAGAAATCACCCCACATCATGAGCCTCGCAAGTTCTGCAGGGTTTCGTGGATGGCTTGAGCCACCGTGGGGCTCTGTTCCGACATCAGGGGATTCAGCAGATCGATTGCGTTCTGGTGGTTGCGACTATCCGACATAGCTCGGATCGCTTCGATCCGAACCTCTTCCACGGGATCATCGATGCGGCACGCGACCAGTTCCCATAGTGCTTGGTCGAGACCGAAGGCTCGGGCTGCCAATAAGCCACGTTGGCGTCGTTGAGGATTTTGCGAGTTTAGTTCGGTGATGATAAGATCGATGAAACTCGGTTGAGCTATTCGAGTCAGCTTTGCGAACGCTGCGAGATGTCCTGGAGGCCACTCAGCCGTTTTTTCGAAAAGTTTGTCACACTTAAACTCTTTCAGCATATTCACAATGGCGGAGCAAATACGCTTTCCGAGTGCATTGTGATTTTCGATTAGCGAGTTCAGCGCGTCTCGCATCGATTCCTTCCATGGTGACGGAGTAGAAGATTCAATATCGGAGCCACTCAAGCTGTCGCTGAGAGCCATCACTGCGATATCGGAATTGATGGGCCGTTGCTGCTCGAGAATATCGGCTAGGATTCCGACGATGGCGGGGTCTCGTTCTTTGAGCAAGTCACCTATCGGTGGCAATACTTCGTCTGGCGGAGCAACGCGCAGGGTAAGCATCTCAACCAAGCAACAACGTGTGAACAGCGACAGCTGCGGGTCGCGAATCACCTCGGTTGATAGAAATTCAAAGGAGATAGGTCGCATTAGATTGCGTTTTAGCTGTGCTGTTGTGCCTAGTTCCTTGAAGAGCTCTGAAATAGCGAGTAGGAAATTGTTATCCGTACGGCGGGATATGGCAATTAATACTTGGTCCGTTGCGCTTCGACTCCATAGGATGCCAGCAATCAACTGCATCGCCTCTTGGTGCGGAGAACGAAGTAGGTGCGTTTTCAGACGTGCGGTCGATTCATCGGTTTCCGCATTGGACAATATCTCGATCACAAATGGGTCTTCCCAGTGAGCCGCCGCAGCCCACCAGTCGAAGACGAGACCAATCCTGTGGGCTTGATAGGACTCAATGGCTCGCATCAAATCCATCAGCAATTGAGTCCTTTTCATGCGGTTGACGGAATCACCGCAGCGGGCATCGTCCCCCAAACTTCTCGCCAACCGCGAGAGCAACTCCATCGCAACAATTTGCTGTGGATCGTTGGTGTTGCAGACTGCCTCGACGAGATAGGAAAACCGCGATTCGATTTCGAATTTTCCGATCGCAATCAATGAGTTCTGGCGTTGATCCGGTTGTGGACTGATCAAGCCTTGGTCGATCGCATCCAGCAATTCAGGAATGTGGTCTCGAACCACCACGAGATCTGCGATGTCGCAATCGCTGACATGCTGCAGCACCACTTCTTGTTCAATCGCTCCACCCCGTTCTAAAAGTCCTTGTAGGCAAGCTGCTCGGATCGCGGGGACTTTGCTCTTTAGTCCATGCGCGAGAACGTCGATGCTTGCTTGATACCGAAGTTGCCTCAGGATCGACAGGGTCGTTTCCATAGACACCGGCAGCTTGTAGGGTTTGGTAGGGGATTGAGCCATCACGGACTCCAGATAGAAATCGATCGGTGTTCGCTATTTTTTCGGTTATGGCCCCCCCTTTTCTGCGACCTAGTAGCCGAACACGCCTCTCTGAACTCAATACCTTGAGGGTTTTGGCATATGGTCGGGTTGTAACAACGCTTCCTCGCAGGTTAACGTGAGCCGTGGTCCCTTAAAATTGTGGTCCCTTAACATGGTGGTCCCTTAGCATGAAGCGGAGGGTGGGTGGTTGCAGTACCGGTTTTCGATTTCCACGCGGCGAATTCCCCCCTTCCAGTGGAGTAGCCCATTTTCGACGGTCCATGGATCGGTGGTGAGGATCAGCGAGCGAGGTTGGGTGTATTGAGGAAACTGCTTGGCTGCGGATCTAGCATCACGGAGTAAGGCTTCGGGTTGGGCTTCTCGAGCGTCACCCTCCCATTGCACGATGAGTGTAGGGTAACGCTTTCCGTTACCGACGAGGATACAACGGTCGCATACCCCTGCCTCGCGCAGCGTTCGTTCGATAGGTTCCGGCGAGAACTTGTATCCATTGCTGAGGATCTGGACATCATCCAAGCGACCATGGATCTGAAGGGATGCAGGGGGCGTGTTGACTGCAGGTTCCGTAGGAGGATCCCTGGAAGGGACGGCCTCGAGTAGGGATGCAGAGTCGCCGGTATCGAGCCATCCATCGAGAAGCCGTTGTCGAGTTTCTGGTTCATTCTGCCAGTAGCCTTGCATCACACCAGGCCCGCGAACCCAAAGTCGGCTTTCGGAGTCGATTCGGATTTCAACATGTTGGACCGGCGGGCCTACGCCATCGAGTGTTGGCGAGTCGCCTGCATTTCCTTCGCGATTGGAGCAGACAACAGGAGACGCTTCGGTCATTCCGTAACCTTGAAAAATCGGTAGACCTGCCGCTGCAAAGGCTTCGCGGGTTGCAGCCTGAAGCGGAGCGCCACCGCTCGCTAATCGCCTAATCTTGTTTCCAAGCATCTCTTGCAGTGCAACGCGTGTGCGACCGTGATCGTGCCATCGTTGAATCAAGCTCTCGTAGAATGCCGGAACTCCGTTGATCAAGGTCGGGTGAAGGGTTGGGGCAAGTTTCAAGACTTCTGCCATGGACTGGACCGATGCCATTGAGCCACCCGCGATCGCCCATACGCTCAGCTCGCAGGTTCTCGCATAGGCATGCGCAAACGGCAGAAAGTTTAGTCGAAGGTCCTCGTGCGACTGTGGCATGGCGTCGAGTTTGGCCATCGCATTGCTCATGAGATTGGCATGAGAGAGCATCACCCCTTTTGGAAGTCCGCTCGTTCCGGACGTGAATAGGATGCAAGCGGTTTGCTCGTCCCGAGGTGTTTGCCTCCACGAGAGGACCATCGACTCGCTCGGCGAGTCCGAAAGGGCTCGAACCTGCGAAATCGGACTGAGGCCGCGAACACTCGGAGAAACAGGCGATTTAGCGGCTTGCTCCATCTCTTTCCGGTCGAGCGTTGAAAATATCCATTTGGGTTCTAAGCGACGGATCGTCTCCGAGAGAGTGGCAATAGGAAGCCGTCGATCCAAGGGGGCATGGATGGCACCGATTGCCGCGCATGCGAGATCGACGATCGCCCAATCGACTCCGTTGGCTTCCAGATTAGCGACCCGATCCCCCGGTCCGATTCCAGTTTGAAGTAACCAGTAGGCGGTTCGATGCACATGCTGCTCCAAAACCTGCCATGTCGATGCTCTCCAGCAGCTTTGAGGCCGAGAAGATCGGCCTTGGGCTGGTGAGAAGGTGGGTGCTTTGGGGGAGGGGGACGCGATGGATTCCGACGGTAAATCTGGGGCTGAATCTGTGGGTGCGCATTCCCACCACGCGGATGCGTTCGGAAAACGGGCGGCGTTTTCCGAAAAAGCGTGGTAGATCGATCGACCGCGCCAAAGAGGAGCCGTGGGTGTTGGTGGCATGAGGAAAAGGGCGGACGCTAAGTCGCGACGAATCTCAAGAAACCGCGCTAGGTTTGCGCGTTTGGCGATTCGCCATCGCAGGAGCTGGGGGCTCCTTCACTCGGACGCAATCAACGTAGTAATTGATCTTACCATCGGCGATTTCTTCAACCAAGCCATGAATATCTGTATCGAAGCCAGGGAACTTCTCGTTGAACATACGAGCGAATCGAAGGTATTCAACGATGGACTTGTTGAATCGTTCCCCTGGGATGAGGAGAGGAATGCCGGGTGGGTAAGGTGTTAGAAGCACTGCGGTCGCGCGTCCTTCAAGTTGGTCTATTTCGACGCGATCGATTTCGTCGTGAGCCATCATCGCAAATGCGTCCGAAGGTTTCATTTCCGGTTGCATCGGGGACAAGTACATCTCGGTGGTGACGCGAGCGACATCGTGCGCTTTGTAGGTGTCGTGGATTCTTTGGCAAAGGTCCTTGAGGCCGACGCGTTCGTACTGAGGATACTGCTGGACGAACTCCGGCAGGATCTTCCACATCGGTTGATTTTTGTCGAAGTCGTCTTTGAACTGTTGCAATGCGCTGACCAGCGTGTTCCAACGGCCCTTGGTAATCCCGATGGTGAACATGATGAAGAACGAATAAAGGCCGGTTTTTTCAACGATAACTCCGTGCTCTGCCAAGTAACGAGTCACGATCGAAGCTGGGATACCTGTTTCGGCGAATTGGCCGGAAACATCAAGTCCCGGAGTGACAACCGTGGCCTTGATCGGATCGAGCATATTGAAACCGTCTGCTAGGCCACCAAATCCGTGCCAATCCTCGTTGGGGCGAAGAACCCAATCGTCCCGCTCCCCGATGCCTTCTTCCGCAAGCCGATCCGGGCCCCAGACTTTGAACCACCAGTCGGTGCCCCACTCATCATCTACCTTACGCATCGCTCGGCGGAAATCGATCGCTTCCATGATGGATTCTTCGACGAGCGCGGTACCTCCTGGTGGTTCCATCATCGCAGCGGCAACGTCGCAGGAAGCGATGATGGCGTACTGAGGGGATGTCGATGAGTGCATCAAGTAGGCTTCGTTGAAGATATGGCGATCCAGCTTTTTGTTGGCAGGTTCTCGGACCAGGATCTGGGAAGCTTGAGAGATCCCCGCTAAGAGCTTATGGGTCGAATGTGTCGCGAAGATCATTGATTCGGAAGGTTGCGGCCGATCCCGACCGATCGCGTGCATGTCCTTGTAGAAGTGGTGAAACGCAGCATGAGGCAACCACGCTTCGTCGAAGTGGAGCGTTCCGATCCGACCGTCGAGCATTTGTCGCAATTCTTCGACGTTGTAGATGATCCCATCGTAGGTACTTTGGGTGATGGTCAAGATCCGGGGCTTGCGATCCGGGTGTTTGGCTTGTGCGGCTCTCGCAAACGGGTTCGCGTCGATTTTGCGCTGGATGCTCTCGGGAGAGAATTCGCTGCGAGGGATGGGACCGATAATCCCAAGGTTATTGCGCGTTGGAGTCAGGAACACAGGAACAGCACCGGTCATGATGATCGAATGCAGGATCGACTTATGGCAGTTTCGGTCGACAACCACAATGTCTTCATTGGCCACCGTGGAGTGCCAGACAATCTTGTTCGAGGTCGAAGTGCCGTTGGTCACAAAGAAGCAATGGTCCGCTCCGAAAATACGTGCCGAGTTTCGCTCGGATGCCGCAACAGGTCCGGTATGGTCCAGCAATTGCCCGAGCTCTTCCACGGCATTACAAACATCCGCCCGGAGCATGTTCTCTCCAAAGAACTGATGGAACATCTGTCCAACAGGGCTTTTCAGGAACGCGACACCTCCCGAGTGCCCAGGGCAGTGCCACGAGTACGAGCCGTCCTGGGCGTAATGAATCATCGCCCTGAAAAACGGCGGGGCCAATCCCTCGACGTAGGATTTCGCCTCGCGCAGAATGTGCCGAGCTACGAACTCGGGGGTGTCCTCGAACATGTGGATAAATCCATGCAGTTCGCGGAGAATATCGTTCGGGATATGCCGCGAGGTGCGCGTCTCCCCGTAGAGGAAAATGGGAATGTCTGCGTTCTTAAAACGAATCTCCGCGATGAACTGGCGCAAATTCTCGAGGGCGGATTTCATCGATGCGTCCGACGCAAACTCGTCGTCGTCGATCGAGAGAATAAACGCCGAAGCTCGGCTTTGCTGCTGTGCGAATTGGGACAAATCCCCATAGTTCGTGACGCCGGCCACTTCGATCCCCTCGCGCTCGATGGCGTCTGCCAAAGCGCGAATGCCTAGACCTGAGGCGTTACCGGAACGGAAGTCCTCGTCGATGATGACTACGGGGAATTTAAATTTCATAAATTCTTTATGGAGCGGAGTTAAGGCCAAAGAGAAGTCGTATAGAAACGGTCGTTGTTGGATTATTGTCGAGTTTTTTGGCGAATGGACCCGTGGGTCCTGGTTTTTTGGCGAATGGACCGGTGGGTCCGGGCGACACTGTTCGGACAGGCATTTGGTCGTTGGAGCGTGCGGTCAGGTTCAGCGGGTTCACTTAGATCCGATAGCAACGCACAGCTGCAGCTGTAACCGTCAAGTTACCGTTTGCGAATGGAATCGCAAAGCGGCAACCTGTCTCAAAATCGCTTAAACATCGACAACGCGACATCAGGAGCTGTTTGCTGGCAATAGGTCGGTCGGACTGCATGCCATCCATTTTGGGAGAACACGCCTATCGTCGGGGGGAGCGGTTTCGGGTCCAACGCTCGATCTTCGGAGGCCGCAGCCGCTCCCATGGAGCACGCAATCATGCTTCATCCAAGTTGCACTGCGGGGGCAATGGATGGGATTTTGCCCTAGCCGAAACTATGGAAATCGCGACAATTTCAGCGAGTTTCGAAGGGATCGTATCGTTGTTATCCCTTTTTGGTACCCACCTATCCTCCCTTAATTGGTGACTTGCAACATGGAAACGACACTTGTATTGCTGAAACCCGACTGCGTCCAACGCCGGCTGATCGGCGAAATCCTCAGCCGATTCGAGCGCAAGGGCCTTAACATTGTCGCGATGAAGATGCTGCGTGTGACGCCGGAACTATCCCGCGAGCATTACGCCGAGCACGTTAGCAAGCCGTTTTACAAGAACCTTGAAGAGTTCATCACCTCTTCGCCGATTGTGGCCTTGGCCGTCGAAGGCTTGGAAGCGATCCGCGTCGTCCGCGAGATGTTGGGTGCTACCAACGGGCTCAAGGCGGCTCCCGGTACCATCCGAGGCGACTTCAGCAGTTCCCGTCAAATGAACTTGGTCCATGCATCCGACAGCCCAGAGTCGGCAGCACGAGAACTCGCTTTGTATTTTCCAGGCGACCAGATTTGCCGATACACCCCGACCTTGGTCGGTAGCTTCCGTGCGAGCGACGAAGGCTGATCGCTTTCGTCACGCTCACACCTCAACTTATTGCATAGGTAATCCCCGTTTTTATGCGTCGAAACGACATCCGGAACATAGTCATCATCGCTCACGTTGACCACGGCAAGACCACCATGGTCGATTGCTTGCTCAAACAGAGTGGCCAATTTCGAGACTCCCAATTGCAGGGAGAACGAATCCTTGATAGCAATGACTTGGAACGAGAACGGGGGATCACGATTCTCTCGAAGAACATCGCGTTGGAGTACAAGGGGATTAAGATCAACTTGATCGATACCCCGGGTCACGCGGACTTTGGTGGTGAGGTAGAGCGGGTCGTCCGTATGGCCGATGGTGCTTTGGTGCTGATCGATGCCGCAGAAGGAACCATGCCTCAGACGCGATTTGTGCTCTCCAAAGCGCTCGAATCGGGTGTCAAGCCCATCGTTGTAGTCAATAAAATCGATCGTCCCGATGCTCGCTGCGACGAAGTCGTCGAAGAAGCATTGATGCTATTGGTCGATCTCGGTGGTGGGCGTTGCATGGATCACTTCGATGTGATCTACACCTCGGGCCGATCGGGATACGCGACGCATGATTGGAAGGTTCCCGGCGAGAACATGGTCCCATTGCTGGACTTGATGCTCGAAAAAATCCCCGGTCCAGACGTCGAGCCAGATGCCCCGCTACAACTGTTGGTAACCAACCTCGATTGGTCGGATTATGTGGGAAGAATCGCGATCGGCCGGATTCAGTCTGGAACGATGCGCAAAGGGCAACAGCTCGATATCGCTAAAGATGGCAAGGTAATTCAAGCCCAAGTCGCTAACCTGCAGTTCTTTGACAAACTCGGGCGAATCGACACCGAGAGCGCATCGGCGGGCGATATCGTGGCCGTCATCGGACTCGAAGATATCGATATCGGCGATACGATCTGCAACCGTGGCCAAGTCAACCCGCTGCCACGATTGAAGGTGGACGAGCCGACGCTCGAGATGATTTTCAGCATCAACTCGTCACCCCTCGCTGGTCGCGATGGCAAGTACGTAACCACTCGGCAATTACGGTCCAGATTGGAAAAGGAGCTCGAGCGCAACGTCGCGTTGCGTGTGACTCCGATCGAGGGTTCTGAGGCATTCGCAGTTCGAGGCCGAGGCGTGTTGCACCTCTCTGTCTTGATCGAGACGATGCGGCGCGAAGGTTACGAAATGAGCATCAGCAAGCCACGCGTCGTTCTCAAGAAGATCGATGGGGAATTGCACGAGCCATTCGAAGTTCTCAACATCGAAGTTCCCACCGATCGGGTTGGGCCCGTCATGGAAATGGTCGGCAATCGACGTGGATTGCTCGAATCGATGACGCCGCGCGGGGAATATACATTGCTCTGTTTTTCTATACCCGCTCGTGGGCTCATCGGACTCCGAACGCGAATGCTCAATGCCACTCAAGGAACAGCGATCATCCACCATCGCTTCTCTGGCTATCAGCTAGCGGGGCAGGAAATGCCGCGCCGAAGCAACGGCGTGTTGATCTCGATGGTTCCCGGCAAAGCGGTCGCGTATTCCTTGTTCGCACTCCAAGAGCGATCCGAACTCTTCGTCTCGCACGGCGATGACGTCTACGAAGGGATGATCGTCGGAGAGAATGCTCGGGATAACGATCTTGTTGTCAATCCGACGAAGGAAAAGAAACTGACCAACATCCGAGCTGCAGGGAACGATGAGAACATTGTTCTGAAACCACCCCGGGATTTGTTCCTGGAGGCAGCCCTCGAATACGTCGAAGACGATGAGCTGGTGGAAGTCACCCCGAACTCCATCCGTTTGCGCAAGGTCTACCTCAAGGAAAGCGATCGCCGACGAAGCTCCAGCAAGTCCTCGAGCGAGCTTGTGGAAAAATAGTCCATAAGGCGCTCACGGAAGTTGTAAAGTCGAACGTAGCATCGCCGGGCAAAATCCAAAACGCGCAGATCCGCGACCCTTCGGGAGGGATACGGCCCAAAATGCAAACCGACCCTCCATCCCCTAGCGAAAATCCAGCGTCTCGACAGGAAACTGCCGAGGCACTGGCAAAAGCTAGTCCTCTGCTGAGTCGCTCTATTTGCCTCCAATGCGCGGATTCCCGGATTATCCTGAGCGGCAAGGGCTCGGTTTTCTTGCTCTGCCAATCGGAGGCTGTGCCGGAAGAGTGGCCCAAATACCCTCGCCAGCCATTAGCCCGTTGCCCGTTTCTCCGGGCGCGTTGATCCGGGCTCGCCCCTCCGTGAGCCCGTTTCTCCCGCCGATTCCGCGGAAAAACCAAGTAAATTGGGCAAAGCTGGTAAAAAATAGGGCTGCGTGATTGAAAACCATCCCGGTTGTGGGGTATTCTTTCATGACATGAGTGTTTTTGTGCACGTATCGCCATTAAATAATGTTATTCTGGATGTTTTCATTCAGGGTGTGAAGCAAAGTTATCAGGTTTCGGATGATTCCTCCCAGTCATCTCAATGGGTCGTTAGCCCGGCGGGCCAAGTTGCGCGAATTGATTCGCCAGCATGGTTTCGTTTCGATCCCTGATTTGCGGGATGCGATGGAGGTGAGCGAGTCGACGATTCGCCGAGATTTGGAGTCGCTCGAGGAGAGTGGCGAGGCGAAACGAACTCATGGCGGTGTCTTTTTCACGGGTCCTAGCACGACGGTTCGCCAGTTCGAGTCCAAGAGGGACGGTGGGGATGCAACGTGGGAAAAGAAGCGTCGCATCGCGGTCGCCGCGGCTCGGCTCGTGGAAGACCACGACACGGTCCTGCTCGATGGCGGAAGTACGACGTACGAGTTGGCTCGGCAATTGGTCGGGCGTCCCTTGCAGATCGTGACCAATTCCTTGCCTGTGGCGAACTTGTTTTCCGCGAGCGATTCGGTCGATTTGGTGCTGCTGGGTGGTGCGATTCACAACCGCACAGGAGTCACCCACGGACCGTACACCGACCACATGCTCGAAACGATCAATGTGCAAAAAGCGTTCTTGAGCGTTGCCGGAATCAACTCCAAGGGTTTCTTTAACAGCAACATGCTGTTGGT
>Ga0114972_10002316_pt1 | contig 14239 bp, 16 predicted proteins | sample M_140807_EF_Meta_FD_87354 | JGI IMG/M metagenome (GOLD analysis project Ga0114972, IMG submission 87354) | Freshwater microbial communities from Lake Montjoie, Canada to study carbon cycling - M_140807_EF_MetaG | ecosystem: Environmental > Aquatic > Freshwater > Lake | place: Lake Montjoie... | reverse complement strand
GCCCGGCCGAACGAGAGCCGTCAACTGGAGGCCTCCCGTAAGGATTGATGGAGGGGCTGGCGTAGGAGGCACACTGGCACCGTGGCTGGCAGTGTTCCTGAAGAAGAGGGTGTTGCAGAAGTACTCGCCGATGAAGAGATCGAGATCGCCATCACCATCGGCATCCGCGAAGGCCGGTTTGGCGACCCAGCCAACATCGGTGATCCCGAAGGAATTGGTAGCGGCGGTGGCGTAGGCAGGAGCGGTGGTCGCTGATGTGGCGGTGTTAAGCGCCTGCGCTGCCACCTGATCGAGCGCCACGTCACCCCTGTACGACACCGCCGCCTGGGTCGGGCACCTGGAGAGCCTTCTGGAGCAGCTGCTAAGGGCGGACGACTGATCCGCCGCGGGCTCGAGTTGGTGTGGCGGCCTGGCATGGAAACGTCATCGCCCTGGTGCATGGGCTCACCGTGATGACGCGCAACGCAAAAGACTTCAAGAACGACCTGACGTGGACCCGACAACCGCTCCAGGGGGAATGAGAGTCCCTCATGCGGGAGCTGGTCGACAATCAGAGCGTGAGGTGAACCCCCGCCAGCCCACATGCGTTATGGGGCAGGAGCTCGAAGCCGCACTCCTGAGCCCACGGAATCGCCTGGGCGGCCGAGAGCGGCATGTCGCCTCGGGCCAGGGCGTGCTTGATGGCGATCTCCAAGAGCGACACATGGCTGATCAGCACGCTGCTGGCCTCGGTGGTGATCAGGTCGCGGCTGCGGGGGCCCAGCCGTGGTTCATCGCTGATCGCCCAGAGGAAGGCGTGGGTGTCGAGCAGGAGCCGCATCAGGGCTGCTCAAACAGCTCGGCGATCAGCGGATTGGCAGCATCGATCGACTCTGGAACCGTGAACTGGCCGCGGGCCACCCCCAGACGGCGGGGCCGCTCCGGCCCGAGCAAGGCGGTGAGGCGCGCCACCGGTCGGCCGTTGCGGGCGATCACCACCTCACTTGCCGCACCGGTTTCGATGGCCTCCACCAGGCGCGAGAGGTGGGTCTTGGCCTGAAGCATATTGACCATGCGACGACCAGAGTCGCCCGCGGCCCAAGGAGCTGTCATCCCTTGCAGCAGCCAAGAACCATCACAAGGTAGACCAGACCAGACCAGGCGAACACGGCCCAGGACTGCCCTTAGGGCTGCACCACAGCGACCGTAGAAACAGCTCTGGAAGGCGGCTGGCCAGTCGCGCCCCATCGCTTCCAGCCGCTAAAAGCGCTGGGGGCGCAATAGAGAAACATCCTCCGCCTCAGCAAAAGCCCGGATAGACCCTCCGAATGCGGAATGACTACAAGCCATGGACACAGAATACAAGCATGGATTGCAATCAAATTTGGATTCTTTATTCGGTCGCCTGGGAAGATCCACGGGCTGTCCTGAAAAGTGCCCTTGCGGAAACCTTGGCCTTAACAGTGTCCCTGGCGATCCCGACATCGCTGAGATTCGACTCCTGGTTGCAGACGCTGGGCGTTCCGCTTGCCTTCTCCACCTATCGCGCCAACCGGACGATCTTCCTCGGCACCGCCGCGCCGGCAGATGGCAGCACGGATCCTGGCCAACCCATCGCCCTGCACCAGACATGGAGAAGTGAATCTCCCAAAGAACCTAAATCGGCCAATTCAGCACAAATCAATCCTAAATGTTCATGGCGAACAGACAGGAGAGCACTCCTGAGGGCTCAAGCCAGCATTCCCAGAAGGCCTCCCCATCAGCGCCACCTTTTCGAGCGATTGTTGCGGCACCCTTCATCAAAACTTGCTCTTCCATTGGTGCGTTCAATACCAGCACCGCCTCAATCGCCGGCGATGCGATCGGCTTGAGCGACAACAAGGCATACGGCATCTTTGGTGGCTCTTCAGGCGTAGCCGACACCATCAATGTCAGCGGAAATGTGACCGCCATCGCGCAACTCTCAAACTCCGTATTGGCTTCCACCGTGGCCGGCAATGCAGACTCTACGGGCGACAGCTCAGCGATTGGTCTATCGAATTACGATGTCACCATCATCCGCAACGGCATTATAATTGCCTCAGCAATTAATATCAGTAAAAATAACGCTTCTTCTGTCTCCGGCAATGCCAACGCCTGAATCAGGGGTTCGTCTAGTAGTCAATTCTTTCTAGTCGGTTCCGCTCAGCGGTATGGAATCTTCAGTCGCTGCATCGAATCTCCGATCGCTAACGCTCTAAGCGCCCGCCAGGCGCACGCCCCGCTCCAGCACCATCACCAGCAGGGCACTCTGGACGTTGTCGAAGCGTTGAATCCAGCAAGATCTGGCTCTGCCATGGCGTTAAGGGTAGGAAGAACGCCCGCCCAAACCTCTGGCGGGCACGGTCTCAGGGGCGGCCATCCACGGCTTGCCGCAGAACCTCCGATCGCCCACCGGCCGCCGCAACCTAGAAAGGGGGTCCAGCCCCCCCACCAGCCATGCCCTTTCCGCTTCCCCTCTCCGAGTTGCTCGCTGCGATTCCGCTGGCGGTGGAGGCGGCTGCATCAGGAAGCGGTGCCAGCGAAACGGCAGCGGCCCTTCACTCCGGGGCCCCCTTCGCCTGGTCGCTGGTGCTGGCCGGTGCCGTGGTGATGGCCAGCCTCTTCCCCCTGGCCGCCGCCCGCTCCAAGGCCGATTTCACCCCCGCCGATCTGGCGGCCCCCCGGGCGATGTTTGAGCGGCTGCCGGCCTGGGGCAAACGGGCCAACTGGGCCCATCAAAACAGCTTCGAGGCCTTCAGCCTCCACGCCCCCGCCTGCCTGCTGGCCCTCTTCGCCGCCCACACCGGCAACGCCCCGACCGCCCTGGCCGTGGCGGCCGCCTGGCTCCACCCAGCCCTGCGCCTCGGCTACATCGGCGCCTATGTGGCCAACCTCCCACCCCTGCGCAGCCTCTGCTGGGCCGGCGCCATCCTTTGCACCGCCCTTCTGTACAGCGAAGGGCTGCGCGGCGTGCTGGGGGGCTGATCAGCCCTTCTCCTGCAGCCCCTTCAGCGCCGCCAGTAGACCGGCCGGGCTCTGCGGATCCACCATCAGCACGCTGCCGGCCGGAGCGCTGCCGAGCTTCTCACCCATGGCCATCCAGTCCTTGGCCAGCAGCAGCCGCAGGCCCTCAGCGGCCGCAGGATGGGCCTCAATCACCGCCGCCAGCTCCTTGGCGGAGGCGGCCCGCGCCTGGGCCAGCAGCAGCTGCTGCTTGGCCTGGGCATCGGCTTCCAGCAGCAGGGCCTCCTGCTTGGCCTTCGCATCGAGCACCAGAGCCTCGGCCCGGCCCCGGGCCGCATTCACCTGGGATTCCCTCTCCCCCTCGGAGCGCAGCACCGCCGCCCGCTTCTCCCGTTCGGCGGTCATCTGCTGCTCCATCGCCTGCTGCACGCCGTTGGAGGGCTTGATGTCGCGCAGCTCCACCCGAGTCACCTTCACGCCCCAGGGATCGGTGGCCTGATCGAGCTCCTTGAGCAGCACGTCATTCACCTCGGAGCGGGTGGTGAAGGTTTCATCGAGGTCGAGCTTGCCCATCTCGGCACGGATCTGGGTGAGCACCAGGTTCACCATCGCCGCCTGCAGGTTGTCCACGGCGTAATAAGCGCGGGCATGCTCCAGCAGCTGCCAGTACACCACCGCATCCACCTCGATCGACACGTTGTCGCGGGTGATGCATTGCTGCGGCGGAATATCGAGCACTCGTTCCTTGAGCGATTCGTGGCTCACCACCCGCTCCAGCCCCGGGATCACCAATGAGAGGCCCGGTGAGAGCTGGCGGTTGTACTTGCCGAGGCGCTCCACCAGCATCGAACGGCTGCTACTGGTCACCTTCACGCCACTGATGCCCAGCGCACCCAAGGCGATCAGCACGGGAATGAACAGGCCTTCCATCGGGGCGGCACCACTGGCCTGAGCGTAGGCAGGATGGAACCGATCCACCGCCGCGGCCCGTTCGGATGCCCCCCCTGCCCCTGCTCTGGCTCGGTCTCGGTGCCCTGCTGCTCACGCTGGTGCTGATCGGGCTCGACAGCGATGGCCTGCTGCTGGTGGGGGGGCTGGCTGCCCTGCTGCTGGTGCTGCTCGCCAGTGCCCTGCCCCAGCTGGCGACGGTCCCGCAGCTGCTGATCTTCGCGACTCTGGTGGGGGGGGCGTACACCCTGGTGCGGCGCTGGTCCCGACGCCATGGCGAGCGGGCGATCCCACCGGCGGCCGGTGCCGAGTTGGCCGAGGTGATCGCCCCCTTCGATGGCCACGGTGAAGGGCGAGTGCGCTGGCAGGGCCAGAGCTGGGCAGCCCACAACCTCGAGCCTTCCCGTCGGCTCGCCAACGGCAGCACCGTGACAGTGATGGGACGCGAGGGCACCCGGCTGCAGGTGCTGCCCCGCAATCCCGAGCTCGAGGGCTGATGACGTCCTAGCCCTAGGACGACGTGGCCGAGCCCACCGACCATGGATCGTACGTCGTGAATATCACAGCCTGCGTGATGCCTAACGATGGATTGAGACCCGATCAGATTTGATCGATTCCATCACCGTTGATGGCCGCAAATTCACAAGAGCGGCACGTTCAACTAGGTGCCTGACTTGAACGCCAGCCCCTCAGTCGAAGAACATCAGGCTCACCACCTTGCCCATGTCCTCGGCGGTGCGGCAGCTGGAGAGGAGGGTTTCGCTGTCGTGGAAGGCGTAGCAGATCAGCTGGTCGCAGCGGCTGATGATCTCGTGGTTGCAGAGGCTGCTGGCGATCGGCAAGGGCAGTTCGTCATGCTCCGGCTTCTCCACCAGGTGGAGCACCTGCTCCAGCTGGTCGCGCGATTCGATCGGCTGGCGCTCCAGGCTCTGGGGCAGCAGCACGGTGAGACGGCTGGGGTCCACCTCCAGCACACTGCGGATCACGGCGGAGTTCACCCCCTGGGCGCCCGAGGTGATCAGGCTGTGGCCTTCATGGGCCAGGGCGCGGGCCACCAGTTCCACCAGGTGGATCGCTACCACCGGAACATGCCGGCTGCCCAGGATGGCAATCCGGCGTTTGCCCCGGTCCTGGAGCATGGCCAACTCCTGGGCGAGCGTGTCGATCCGGTCCAGTGCCGGTAAATCGAGGGACCGGGTCACCCGTTGACCGCAAGCTTCCCAGAGAACCTAGCAGCGGCGAACCACCGGAGCGGGCGAGCGGGTCAGGCCCGCACCGGCAGCCGCAGCCGCTCGAACAGACGGGAGAAATTGCAGTGTTCCTCCACCAGCCGGATCGCGTAGGTGGCCTTCACGGCTTCATGCAGCCGGCCATGCCCGAAAGCGGCATCGATCGTTTCCACCGTGGTGAGCGTGTCGTGGTCGACCTTGAGCACGGGCACCTCCAGTTCTTCGGCCCGGCTGATCAGCTGGGGCAGCGGATCACCCACCCCGGTGAGAATCAGACACTGGGTGGAGGCCTCAAGGGCCGCCAGCTGGATATCGGTGCGGTCGGCGCCTGTCACCACGGCCATGTTGCGGCGGCGCCGGAAGAACTCCATCGCGGAGTTCACATTCATCGCGCCGATCGAAAGGGTTTCCACCAGCAGATCGAGGCGGTCTTGGCAACAGAGCACCCGCGCATCGAGGCGCCGCACCAGCTCCTCCACGGTCACGCTGCGCAACAGGGGGCTGCGGGGCATCACCCCGAGCACCGGCAGGCCCAGGCGCTCCAGGGCGGGCTCCACCTCCGCCCGCAGGGCGGCAAGGCCCTCGGGCGCCACACCGTTCAACACCACCCCGGCCAGACGATCCCCCAACTGCTGGCGGGCCTCCAGCAGGGGCTCCACGCTGCGGCTGTCGGTCCAGGGCTGCACCAGCACCACCTGGGCATCGAGGCCGCGGGCGAGCTGCGCCAGGGACAGCCCGAACAGCAGGCCTTCGCTCAAGGTGCCAGCCGCCTCGAGCAACACCAGCCCCTCGGACTCCGCGGCGATGCAGCGACGCAGGTCGTCCAGCACGTCACCGGCGTCCAGATCGGCCGCCAGTAACCGCTCCTGGGCCGTGGCCGGCTCCAGAACCCTCAGGGAAGGCAGCAGATGCTCCTCGGGCAGAGCAAGGGTGGTGCCCACGAAGCGCACCTCGGGATCCATCGGAAAGTCGACCACGCTGGAGGCCAGGGGCTTGCCGAACAGCACGGGCACGCCGTCCCGACCCAGCTGGCGGGCCAGACCCAGTACCACCGCCGACTTGCCGCTGAAGGGTTCGCAGGAGCCGATCAGCAACGGGGTGGGCATGGCAATCCTCGCCAGGATCTGCGGATCCGCGCCAATCTAGGCAGCGGCCCGCCGCGGGCTCCCATGGTGGCGAAGGAAGCCCGGAGCCAGGGTTCACAGCGGACGCCGCTACGGCGAGCTCCACCACGACGGGCGCCGGCACGACAAGTCTGCGAAACGGGGGAACGGGAGCAACCACCGCCGCGCCGAATGTGGCCCGAAGCAACGGCAGAATGCGCCCTCGCGCGGGTCCGCTCGCCCCGCAGAGCCACCATGAACGCCGCGGAGCTCCCCGCCAACCTCGATCCGCAGCCCCCCGTGTCAGCCCCCCCTCAGGACGTCTCGATGGCACCCCTGAGCGACCCGGCGGCGCCATGCTCCGGACTTGTGCTCCGCCCCTGTGTAGCGGTGACAGGCGCGGGGGGCAGCTTCGGCAGGGCCCTGCTGCGCCGCTGGCATGCCCGTGGCGCCCAGCTGATCGCCCTCACCAGCGGCGATGCGTCCCTGGATCTGGTCGATGGCGAGGGCCCGACCATCCCCCTGCGCCAGGTGCGCTGGCGGGTGGGCGAGGAACACAAGCTGGCCGGGCTTCTGGCCGAAGTGGACGTGCTGGTGCTCAACCATGGCATCAATGTCCACACCGCCCGCGACCGTGCCGCCGTGGAGCAATCCCTGGAGGTGAACGCCCTGAGCAGCTGGCGCCTGCTGGAAGAATTCGCCGCGGTGGCCGGGGAGCGCCGCAACGCCGTTGGCCCGCAGGCTGCCTCCGCAGCGGCCCGGCCGCTCCCCGAGGTGTGGCTCAACACCTCGGAGGCGGAGATCCAGCTGGCGGTGAGCCCGCTCTATGAGATCAGCAAACGGCTGGTGGGCCAGCTGCTCAGCCTGCGCGCCCTGGATCTGGCCAGCGCGGCCGGCGGCCCGCTGCGGCTGCGCCGGCTCGTGCTGGGCCCGTTCCGATCCGGGCTCAACCCGATCGGCCTGATGGGCGCCGACTGGGTGGCTGGCGAGGTGATGCGTCAGGCGGTGGACTGGAACTGCGGGTTGGTGATCGTGACCCCCAACCCCCTCACCTACGTGCTGATGCCGCTGGCCACCCTCAGCCGCTGGGCTTATTTTCGGCTCACCAGCCGCGCGCCGGGACGCTGATTAGAAATCCCGGTCCGTGAGGATCTCGCAGCCGTCGCTGGTCACCACGATCGTGTGCTCCCACTGGGCCGAGAGGCTGCCATCCACAGTCACCACGGTCCAACGGTCTTTGAGGGTGCGGCAGGCCCTGCTGCCGGCATTGAGGATCGGTTCCACCGCCAGGGTCATCCCCGGCCGCAACACCATGTTGGGCAGGTCGCGGGTGCGGTAGTTGAACACCGAGGGCTCTTCATGCAGATTGCGGCCCACGCCGTGGCCGGTGTAGTCCTCCACCACAGCGAAGCCGTGGGCCTCCACGTGGTCCTGCACGGCGCCGGCCAACTCCAGCAGGGTGCTGCCGGCCTTCACCGTGGCCAGCCCCTTCATCAGCGATTCCTGGGCCACCCGGCTGAGGGTGCGGGCCTCCTCCGGCACCCCTTCACCCACGCAGATGGTCACGCAGCTGTCGCCGTGATAGCCCTCGAAATAAGCGCCCGTGTCCACCTTGAGCAGGTCGCCCGCCCGGATCACCCGCTTGCTGCTGGGAATCCCGTGCACCACCTCGTCGTTGATTGAGGCGCAGATGCTGGCGGGAAAACCGTGGTAGCCCTTGAAGCTGGGGGTGGCACCCATCTCGCGGATCCGCTTCTCGGCCTGGCGGTCGAGATCGCCGGTGGTGAGTCCGGGGGCGGCCATGGCGATCATCTCGCGCAGCACCGTGGCCACGATGCGGCTGGCCTGGCGCATCACGGCGATCTCCCGGGCCGACTTCACCTCCACTCCCCGGCGGCTCTTCTGAATGCGGGGTCCGCTTTGGGTCACGGTGCCATTGGGAGCGGCACCGGGCTGCGTGGCGGCCAGGAGATCGGCGAAGAGATTCATGCGAGGCCGACTCCGGCAGATCGTTCGGGGCCGTTTCAAGTTATCAATGGCGCATGCTGGCCGCCGTGTCGCCATGGCCGATCCCCACCCGAAGGAGCCCTGTGGCACAACCCCAGGCGAAGGCTTGTCGGCCCATCCCGAAGCAGGCCCCCAGGACAATCCCGGCGCCGGGGCCGGGTTGCCCCCCGACCCGCCATCCTCCGTCGACAGCCCTGCGTCGGACATCTGCCCCGAACCGGAACCCCAGGCGACTCCAGGCGGCGGCCCTCCAACCCCGGGCAGTCCCGCCCGCCCGGCCGTGACCGGCCGGCGGAGCTCACCGCCGTGGGCCCTGCGCCTGCGCCGGGCCCACGGCGCTCTGGCGCCCTGGGTGCTGGCCCCCCTGCTGCTCACGGTCAGCACCGGCCTGAGCTACCGGCTGCTGCGCGACTGGGGCGGCCTGGGCCGGGATCAGGCCCATGGGCTGATGGTGCTGCACGAAGGGGAATGGCTGCGCCAGTGGTTTGGCCCCACCGGGGAAACGCTGTATGTGCTGGCCAACGGACTGGGTCTGCTCTGGATGCTCGCCAGCGGCGGAGCGATGCTCTGGGAACGGCGGCGCCGTCAGGTCGACCCGGACAAGGGGTGACACATGAGCCGGTACACTGGCTGTTTGGCCAGGCACTGGAGAGCTGGGATGGCAGCGGAAACCGCCGAATCAACAACAGAACCGACATCCGAGTCGACAACAACGGACGTCACCGTGAGCGAAGCGAGCGGTGCCTCAACAGAGGCTGCAGCCGCGGTGGACACCACCGCCGCTAGCCCCACCGTGAAGGTCACCACCGGCCGCCGCAGCGCCCGCGAACTGCTGGATGCCTTTGAGGCCGAACAACTCAAGGCCGACCTCCCCGAGATCTACGTGGGCGACACCGTCAAGGTGGGTGTACGGATCCGCGAGGGCAACAAAGAGCGGATCCAGCCCTACGAGGGTGTGGTGATCGCCAAGCGGCATGGTGGCCTCAACGAGACCATCACCGTGCGCCGCATTTTCCAGGGCATCGGTGTGGAACGGGTGTTCATGCTCCACAGCCCCCAGGTCGCTTCCATCAAGGTGGAGCGGCGCGGTAAGGTGCGTCGGGCAAAGCTCTTCTACCTGCGCGACCGGGTGGGGAAAGCCACCCGCGTGAAGCAGCGCTTCGATCGCTGAGCCACGCCTCCGTCAATCTTTCTAAAAGAAAGATTGACGGAGTCTTCCCAGTTCCCTGGGGCCATCGCCTTGCGCCGTTAGTTCAGTTGGTAGAACGCAGGTCTCCAAAACCTGATGTCGGGGGTTCAAGTCCTCCACGGCGCGTTCGATGGCCTCATTTGCAGTTTCGTGGTTCCGAGCATGGAGTTGGATCTACAACCCGGTGATGTGGTGAAAGTGCTGGAGTCCGCAGCCCTCGGCTGGGTTCGTGCACGCGTCATTCGCGTCAAGTCAGGTGGGCGGGTTGTTGTGCAGAGCGATCAGGGTCGCGAATTCACTGCCCGGGGCAATCAGGTCCGCCTGATTGAACCGGCCGGTTTTCGTCCTTGAATACGGCACGACTTCAGTGCTGACACGCGCTGAACGCCCCATAAGAACGGGCATTCCTGAACGAGTTCCAGATCCATTGATTTCACAAGTTGTTCAGATCTTCTGAACATCGCGCGCCAGCCATTGATGCCAGGATCTCCACACGAGGTCTTCCACGCTGTGGAAGACCTTTTTTTGGATTGAGCCTCTGGCCCTAGCCATGCAAGCTCCCAAGCCAAAAGCCACGCAGGCGGTCCAAAGCCAGAACCGCCCGGCTCCCACCACCCGGCAAGCGACCGATCCCTCGGCGCCCTCCGGCAGCGCCGTTGACGGAGGGACCGGTGACGGTGGATACTTCCTTGGTCGGCAGAAACGTCGGCGCCGCCAGTTCGCAGGCTCAACAGCCTGAGTGCACAGCGGGGGACTGTAGTTCAATCGGTTAGAGCACCGCCCTGTCACGGCGGAAGTTGCGGGTTCGAGCCCCGTCAGTCCCGTTCACGTCTCTGGAGCCCCCCACCGTGGCAGTCGCTGGTCCGGTCAGGGTTCGCCTGGCCCCAAGCCCCACGGGCACCCTCCACATCGGCACCGCTCGCACCGCGGTGTTCAACTGGCTCTTTGCCCAGCGCCACGGTGGCCAGTTCCTCCTCCGCATCGAGGACACGGACCGCGAACGCAGCAAGGACGAGTACACCGCCAACATCCTCGAGGGCCTGCACTGGCTGGGCCTCCACTGGGATGGCGAACCGGTGATCCAGAGCGCCCGGATCGCTGCACATCGTGAGGCCATCAAAAAGCTCCTGGCCACCGGTCGGGCCTACCGCTGTTACGCCACCGAAGCGGAACTCTCGGCGATGCGGGAGGAGCAGACCGCCAGCAATCTGCCCCCCCGTTACGACAACCGGCACCGCCAGCTCAGCCCCGAGCAGGAGCAGGCCTTCATCGCCGAGGGCCGCGAGGCCACAGTGCGCTTCCGCATCGACGACGACGCCACCCTCACCTGGCACGACCTGGTGCGGGGCGACATGCGCTGGTCCGGCGCCGACCTGGGCGGGGACATGGTGATCGCCCGGCGCGCCCCAGCCGATCAGATCGGCGACCCCCTCTACAACCTGGTGGTGGTGGTGGATGACGCCGCCATGGCCATCACCCACGTGATCCGCGGCGAAGACCACATCGCCAACACCGCCAAGCAACTACTGCTCTACGAGGCCCTTGGCGCCCCCATCCCCCAGTTCGCCCACACGCCCCTGATCCTGAACCAGGAAGGCCGCAAGCTCTCCAAGCGCGATGGGGTGACCTCCGTCAGCGACTTCCGCCGCATGGGTTACATGGCCGAGGCCCTTACCAACTACATGACCCTGCTGGGCTGGTCGCCGCCCGAGGGCATGGGAGAGCGCTTCAGCCTCGACGAGGCTGCCCAGGTGTTCGATTTCGAGCGGGTCAACCGCGCCGGTGCCCGCTTTGACTGGGACAAACTCGACTGGCTCAATGCCCAGGTGCTCCATGGTCTGGCTCCGGGCACCCTTCGCGAACACTTGCTGCCGCTCTGGAAGGCGGAAGGCTGGGCGATCGAGGCTGCGGCTGCGGATCCCGCCTGGCAGGAAGACCTCTGTGCCCTCCTCGCCCCCTCCCTCACCCGCCTGAACAATGGGGTGGAGCAGGCCGCTCCCTTTTTCCAGCGCCCCGTGGCAGATCAGGCCGCCCAGGATCAGATCCGTTCCGAAGGGGCCAAGGCCGCCATCACCGCGCTCCGCGATGGCCTACTGGAAGGCCCCCTACAGCTCGATGCCGCCAAGGCCCTGCTGGACACTGCCGCCCAGGCCGCCGGCGTGAAGAAAGGCGTCGTGATGAAGAGCGCCCGGGCCGCCCTGCTGGGCAGCCTGCAGGGGCCCGATCTGCTCACAACACTTGTGCTCCTGCACCGTCTCGGTGAAGCCAGGCCCCGGCTGGAGGCAGCCCTGAACGAAACCCTGATCTGAACCTATTCCTGCAGGCTCGCAAACACCGGCTCCACCCGGATGCCAATCACACTGCGGGCCCTCACTACCATGTACTCAAGTTCGAGATCTTCGTGGGGCACGTTCACGAAGGCCTCCGGTGCCGCTGAGGTGAGCACACCGCCGTACCACTTCTGGAAGTCTTCGAGGGTACGGAAGTCCACCACATGTTCATGGCCACCTTCAAGCATCAGGTGTATGTGAAAACGGCGAGGGATGCGGGCCATGGGCGAAAGGTTCAGGGTCACCGAACTCACTACAGGATGGCGCATAGGGCGCCAATGTCATCGATGCCGAGCAATAGAGAGGGTGACGGGGTTGTCCGGCGGCGGTCCGGCCCAAGGCCAGGGGCGGCAGGTCCAGCCGGGCCAGCAGATCGAGCATCCACCGATCCCTTCCCTGCCAGGCTCCGCCATGACCCCAGCCCAACCAAAGCATCGCTGAAAGGGGCTGATCGGCCGGGCATCGGTGCTGGTCTGAAGGAGGAATCGGCCCTGAGCACCAGCGAATCGGCGCTGACAGGCGCCGCTGAATCCAGCCCTCGTTCTCCGTTCCCACTGGATCGGATGACCGACGCAGAGCGGCTGGAACCGGGGCCACCAGGCCAAACAGATTGAGCACCTCCAACCGCCCGCAGCCCCAGCGGCGGCCGTAGGCCTGCAGCCGCCTCAGGGTGGGATCGTCCCGCTGGCCATCCGCCCGGGAGGGATTCAGGCCCACAAACACCAGGGTGGGCAATCCGGGTTGCCAGGTGCGCTGGAGCCACCACCGATAGCGACCGCAGGGGCTGAAGGCCGCTGCCGCGGCCGTGGGCGCAGGCGGTGGGGACACCTCTGGCAGGCTGTGGCCACGGACCGGATCCAACGGGCGGGAGAGCATGGCGAAGGACAAGGGGGAGACGGCGGGCACGGTTGCCGTGGATGGACTCGGGGGGCCTGGAGAGCCTGAGACCGCCCGAGTGACCAGCCCCAGGAAAGCAGTGGCCAAGGAGGCCCCAAAACCCCTGCTGCTGCTGGTGGATGGCCATTCCCTGGCCTTCCGCAGTTTCTATGCCTTCGCCAAGGGGGGCGATGGGGGACTGAGCACCAAGGCGGGGGTTCCCACCAGCGTGACCTACGGGTTCCTCAAGGCCCTGCTCGACCACTGCCGCGGTCTCACCCCCCAGGGGGTGGTGATTGCCTTTGATACGGCCGAACCAACTTTCCGCCATGAGGCGGACGCGGCCTACAAAGCCCACCGCGACGAAGCCCCCGAACACTTCTTCGAGGACCTCGGCAACCTGCAGCGCATCCTCGCTGAGGCCCTCGACCTCTCCCTGTGCCAGGCCCCCGGCTATGAAGCCGACGATGTGCTCGGCACCCTCGCCAACCGAGCCGCCAACGCGGGCTGGCGTGTTCGCATCCTCTCCGGCGACAGGGACCTGTTCCAGCTGGTGGACGACGAGCGGGATATCTCCGTGCTCTATATGGGCGGCGGGCCCTACGCCAAGAACAGCGGCCCGATGGAGATCCGCCGCGAAGGAGTGATCGCCAAACTCGGCGTGCCCCCGGAGGATGTGGTTGATCTCAAGGCGCTCACAGGCGACAGTTCCGACAACATCCCGGGGGTGAAGGGGGTAGGCCCCAAGACAGCCATCAATCTGCTGCAGGAGAACGGCAGCCTGGAGGGGATCTACGCCGCCCTCGAAGCCCTGGAGGGCCCGAAGGCCGCCAAGGGAGCCCTGAAGGGCGCGATCCGGGAGAAGCTGGCCACCGACCGGGAGAACGCCTTCCGCTCCCGCATGCTCGCCGAGATTCTGCTGGACATTCCCCTGCCCAGCGAACCGAGGCTCGAACTCGGCGCGGTGAACAGCGAAGCCCTGGCGGGGAGGCTGGAGGAGCTGGAACTGTTCAGCCTGATGCGGCAGACGCCCACCTTCACGCGCCTGTTCTCAGCCCACCCACCCGACGACACCACCCAGGCCGGGGGCAACAGCGACGGAACCAGCAGCCGGCGGCAGCCAGCAACCGCCGATGGGGCTGCATCGGTCCCGGTCGGCCCCGAAACCTCCACCCCGGCGGACTCCAGCGCAGCGGCGGCGGTCCACACCACGCCTGCAGGCAGCGCAGCCCTGCATGACACCACCCCAGGGGGCGCGCCCGGTCCTGCCACCGGAGCTCCCACCCTGCAGCCGCAGCTGATCACAACCCCTCACCAGCTGGCCGCCCTGCTGACAAGGCTTCAGGCCGCCACCGATCCGGCCCATCCCGTGGCCGTCGACACTGAAACCACCGCCCTCAATCCCTTCCAGGCCGAGCTGGTGGGAATTGGGCTGTGCTGGGGTGCCGAAGCCACGGATCTGGCCTACATCCCGATCGGTCATACCAGCGGCGAGGCCCAGGGACGGCTGGCGGGCCTGGGCGAACCCGCGGAGGCTGACACCCTCCCCCAGCTGCCCCTGGAAACGGTGCTGCAGGCCCTGGCCCCCTGGCT
>Ga0114972_10002315_pt1 | contig 14240 bp, 15 predicted proteins | sample M_140807_EF_Meta_FD_87354 | JGI IMG/M metagenome (GOLD analysis project Ga0114972, IMG submission 87354) | Freshwater microbial communities from Lake Montjoie, Canada to study carbon cycling - M_140807_EF_MetaG | ecosystem: Environmental > Aquatic > Freshwater > Lake | place: Lake Montjoie... | reverse complement strand
GGGCGTGGCTCGACGTCGACGGCAAGCCCCGAACGAGCGTCGAGATGGCGCAGGAGCGGGTAAGGGCACGCGCCGATGCAGAGCTCGCCCGCTACGAACCCGAGTTGGGATGGACCGAGCGGAGTGCGCTTCGTTTCATGGTCGAGCGCGCGCGCGCGTTTGCAAGGGCCCGTGCGGGTTTGGATCGCCTCGTGTGCCGGGTGTTGGCGCTCTTTCGAACCGTGGTGAAGGATGCCGATCGGCGCGTGCTGCGAATCGACGCAAGCGGCCGGGAAGGTGCGGCTTTCAGCTGCTCGTTCGAGCGACTTGTGGCGTCGTTTCGCACCGGGCGCCCGGAGCTTCATCGCATCGTCGCGATGCACGACTTCGAGCGGGAGCTTGAGGCCAGCGAATCGCCTCCGCCATTTAGCTTCATGGGGTCTCCCCCACGAATCTCCGCGCCGCCGCTCATGGGCGATGCGTTGAGGGGCGCAGGAGTCAGCGGCGGTGTTGTCGATGGTCAGGTTCGTTTGGTGAAGCCCCCCCAGAAAATCCCCTTCGAAAGGGGCGCCATTCTGGTCGTGCCAGCGCTCGACCTCGCCCAGTTGCCTCGCTACTTCCAGGCGAGCGGCGTCGTTTGCGAGACAGGCGGCCTCTTTTCTCCGGTCGCGGAAGCGCTTCGAGAGCTCGGGACGCCCGCCGTGCTGAGCGCGGAGGGCGCTTTGGCTTCGCTCTCGGAAGGAGAGCGGGTGCGCATCGATGGCGAGCGTGGCTCGATCCACCGGATGACGGAAAGTCTTACCCCGTGAAGCCTTCGATGACGTGGGTCGTGCAGGCGGGTGACCCCTGCACCGTGGCCGCGATCGTCGCGGCGTTGCCCGCCTTCGATGCGGCGCGAATTTTTCTCAACGGTCGCCCCGCCGCCCTCGAAGACGAGGTCGAGCCCGGCGACAGGATCGATCTCTATCCCCGTCGCGAAGTGAAACGAGGCGCGCTCGTGGTGCTGGCGCAACGTGACGGCATTCTGCTCGTCGAGAAACCCGCGGGATTGCCGTCCGAGACGACGAAGCTCGGCGAGGACTCGGTCGTGAGCGAACTCTTGCGCGCGATGAATGGCGGGCATGTTCATGCGGCGACGCGCCTCGATGTCGCCGTCAGCGGTGTCGTCGCGTGCTCCTTGGGTCGTGACGCGAGCCGCCGGTTCGAAGAGTGGCGTGAGAACGGCCAGGTTCGCCGCACCTACCTCGCGGTCGCGCGGGACCGCGAGCTCGCGTCCGAAGGTGTTTGGGATGTTGCCCTCGCGCGTGGTCGGGACCGAGCGGGTCGCGACATCGCTCGGGCGAATGGTCCGGATGCGGTGACTGCGCGGACCCGCTACCGTGTCCTGCGTCGCGCGCGCGGCCTGCTCCTCGAGCTCACCCCGGAGACCGGTCGAATGCACCAACTTCGCGCTCACGCCGCCATCGCCGGAGTGCCCCTCTACGGCGATCGTCTCTACGGCGGACCGTCGAGCATCGTCGGCGCCGACGGACGCGTTCTTCCTCTGGATCGGGTCGCGTTGCATTGTGTTCGCATCGAGCTTCCGGTTCTTGAGGCGACCGCACCCGTGCCCGAAGCGCTCCGCCAAGCGTGGCGCGCTCTCGGCGGCGAGGATGGCGACTGGCCGATGGGGTAAGCCACCCGCAGGGCGGATCCATGTGCGCGCTCTGGTTGGGTTGAGCTTCCGTGATCGAGGCCCGATGTTCCGAACCACTGGCCTCCGCGGCGGGCTGGAGTACGCTCGCTCCATCATGGATGCGAAGCGCGAGCTCGCCTTACCTTGGCGCCACCGGATTCATCCGCTGTACGCGCTCTCTCTCCTCGGCTTTGTGACTGTCCTCGCGACGATCGCGTCCCGATCCGGGCAGTTCCAACCGGTCCATCGCGCGACGATGGGCGCGGCTGCCGTGCTGCTTTTTTACTCGCTGCTCGTCCAGGTGGTGAACGCGACACGGATGACCATTCTCGGCTCGTCGTTGCGGCTCGCGCACGGTCCGTTGCCGTGGCGCGGGTCCGCCGAGGTGCCGCTGGAGGCCATTCGAACGCTGCGCTGCGACCCCCACTCGAGGCGTCTGATTCTGCGCACGAAGCTCGGCGAAGAGCTGGTGCTCGCCGAAAACCTTCCCGCCTCCGAACTCGTGACGATCGACGGGTGGATTCGAACGTCACTTGTCATCGATCAAGCCGCGTGAGCTTCGCTTCAGGGCTCGAGCAGGTCGACGCGATCGTCGTGCTCGGCTGTGCCGCGCGCGGCGGTAGGGCGTCGCCTGCGCTTCGTCGGCGCATCGCGCTCGCAGTTCGTGCGCATCGCGAAGGTGTCGCCCCGACGATCGTCGCGGCGGGTGGCAGGGCATGGGACGGTCATCTCGAGGCGCATGTGGTACGCGACGCCTTGGCGGAGCTGGTGCCCGACGCGCACGTTCTTCTCGAGGACCGCTCTCAGAATACGGCTGAAAATGCTCGGTATTCCGCGTTTTTGTTGAGGGAGCGTGCGCTCGAACGCGTGATGGTGGCGACGTGCCGTTGGCATCTTCCGCGTGCGCTCGCCAACTTTCGAAGGTGTGGCGTGGTCGCGGTGGCACCGCCCGTCGCTTGGCTGGAGGGTCCTGAGGTCACGTTGGTGCGCTGGCTTCGGGAGCGAGCGAGCGACTGGCTGGATGCTCGTCTCTTGGCGAAGACGCAGAAATTAGAGTAGCAGGAGAGCGTGCGTGCGTCGCTCGGCGTCCTCGGGTGTCTCTTGGTCGCCGTCGGCTGCCGGTCGCACGACGTAAGCCTTATGGCGAGCGAGAGTGCCTCCGCGGAGGCTCGTCCTCTCGCCACGCCCCTTGCACCGGAGCGCCGCGTCGGAGAGCTTCGGGCGGCGGAGCTGACCCGCCGCGGCGCGGAGTTTCGCGATGCGGACGGTACCGATCACGCGCCCGAGATTCGGCGGGCCGCGGCCCGAGGACTCGCGCGACTCCGCGATGCTGCGATGCGGCCGCGGCTGCTCGCGGAGCTCTCAGACGAGGACAGCGAGGTGGTGGCTTGGGCTGCCTATGGTCTCGGTGAGCTCTGCAGTTCGGCTCGCGAGGGGACCGTCTCCGCGCTCGTCGCACGCGGCACGGGCTTCGTCGATGCCACCGAGGAAACGCCGCTTCGCGCGTTCGCGGCCATCGCGCGGGCGCTCGGACGTTGCGCGACCGATGCTGCGGAGAAAACGTTGCTCGAGTGGGCCACGGGACGAGGACCGCAGGCGGCTGAGGCCATCTTGGGCCTTGGCGACGTTGCGACTCAGCGAGGCCGCCTGCGCGAAGAGACGTGCGTGGCGTTGCTCGAACTTGCTTCAGGTAGCGCGAGCACGAAGCCTTGGAGTTTCGCGCTTCAGCCGCTGACTCGGACCACGAGCTTGCCGCCAAGCGTCATCGAGCGCGCTCGTGAGGTCGCGTCGCTTCGACTCGTCGATGGTGGCGTCGACCGCGTTCATGCGCTGCGAACGCTTGGAAAAACCGACGAAAAAGCGGTCGCACCACTCGCCGCCGAGCTCGTCGCTGTTGGCAAGGCGTTGCCGAGCGAGCGCGTGGAGGCTGCCCGCGGACTTGCGCGTTTGGGGGCACCAGGGCAGCGGGCGCTGCGGGATGCGCTCGCGGTGCTGTTGCAGGGCGCGGGCGATGCCGAGAAGGCCGAGGCGCTCCGCGGTGCCGACTTCGGGCCGCTCCTAACGGCGCTCGAATTGCTGACCGATTCAACGGGTGCTCGCGCGATGCTCGAGCGTTGCGCGAGGCTCGACGTCGCAAAGGACGCCGCGCCGACGTTGGTTCGTCGCGCAAGCCAGCTCCGCTGCACCGCCGCGCGTCTGGTGGCCGAGCGTGACTTCGAATACCCGCGGCTCACGCGCTGTGACCTGTCGGCTCCGGAGGGTGCTGAGGGAGCGGGCCCCATCGGCGGGCGTGCGATGGTGGCTGCGATTGGCATCGAGGGGACGAAACTTGTCGCGAAGCGGTTGCGTGTCTGGAAGCGCTATGCGGAGGGGACGGACGCCCTCGCGCGCGCCGACGCGATCCGCTTGATCGGTGCCCATCCCGAACTGGAGGATCCCGAAACGCCGCTCGGCGCGGCCCTCGAGTCGAAGATAGGCGGCGTCGTGGCCGCCGCAGCCGAAGTCATCGCACAACATCCCGACCGAATCCGCCGTCGGGACGAGGGGCCGCTGCTCCGCGGAAAAGCGGACAAGAACAGGAAGGCGCGGAGCGGGGACGCGCGCGTGGGCAAGGCTCTCGTCGCCTTGCTCGAGTCGGTCGATGCAACCTCGGATCTCGAGGTGACCGCGCACGTGATCGATGCCGCCGGAGCGTTGCTCCTCGATGCCGCACGCGAGCCGCTCGGTCGCCTTTGCGCCTCGCCCCATGGCGTTTTGCGTCACCATGCGGAGCGTGCGCTCGCCTCCCTACTCGGCGGTGATCAAAAAGTTACCTGCCCGCAGCCCGAGGGTGGCCTGCCGGCGCCCGAAGAACTCGCGCGCCTCGGGACGGGGTCGGTGAAGCTCGTCTTCGAGAGCGACGCCGGCGAACTCGGACTCGAGCTCGATCCCGCCTACGCCCCCGCGGCGGTTGCGCGGGTGGTGGGTCTCACGACTTCCGGATTTTACGATGGGATCGTCGTTCACCGCGTGGTCCCTGGCTTCGTCACCCAACTTGGCTCGCCGACAGCGGACGGCTTCGGCGGGGCTCCCGGCAAGCCGCCGCTTCCCTGCGAGACCTCGCCCTTGCCCTTCCGGGCAGGCACGGTCGGCATGGCGCTCGCCGGGCGTGACACGGGGTCGAGCCAGTTTTTCGTGACGCACGGAGATTTCCCCCATCTCGACGGGCAATACGCGTGGCTTGGCACGAGCACGGGGCCGTGGTCCTCCCTCGTCGAAGGGGACCGCATCGTCCGCGCGCGGGTGGCTCCTTGAGTGGCGCCGTTGGTCCGAACCCACCTTCGGCGCGCCGTCGCGAATGCCTTCGTCTCGCGACGCGATGACGCGCGGGACGAGGTCCGTTATCGTCACGCGATGAGGAAGAGCGCTGCCTTGCTTCTTGCGGGTCTTGCTGTGGCCTGTGGCTCCTCGTCGAACGACACGTCGACCTCCTCGGCGGCGAGCGGCCCCGGACTTTCTGCGCCGCGTTCGACAAAGCCTGTGTGCATGTCTGGCGTCCTTCCGACCGGCGGGATCCCTTCGGCACGCGCCGATAGCGGTGGGGCTTTGCGTGAGGACGGCCTCGAACTCGTGATGTTCGGCGGCGACGAGGCTGTCGTCGTCTGCGGCGATACGCCGAAGCGCAGCCATGTCGGAGACAGTTGGGTGCTCGACACGGCCTGCGGGGCGTGGACGCGACTCGATGTTCCGGGGCCCTCTCCGCGTGCGCGGCACTCGATGGTCTCCGATCCCGCTCGAGGCCGGGCGCTGCTGTTCGGCGGTCGGTTTCGAGAGGCGGGAAAGACCGGAAATTACACGCTCTACGACGATGTGTGGGCGTTCGACTTCGTGCTCCGCACGTGGACCAAGCTCGAGACCACCGGCACCGGGCCGTCCCCGCGCGCGAACTCTTCGGCTATTGTCGATGGGGACACGCTCTGGGTGTTCGGCGGCACGACCTCGCCCTCTTCGTTGGCCTTCGCGCCGACCAACGACCTCTACGCCCTGAATCTCGTCACGAACGAATGGCGCGAGGTTTCCGCAACGGGCGATGTCCCCGAGAAGCGGCTCTTTCACGCGCTGACCGTCGACACGCAGACGCACCGTGCCTTCATGGCCTACGGAGGCGATGCGAACGCGTTCGTCGGACCGTTCTTCAAGGACTTGTACTCGCTCGATCTCGGGACGGCCGCATGGACGAAGCTCGAGGTCACGCACCCCGAGGGCTTCGACTTCGGACGCATCAAGCTCGGGATGGTCGTGCGCCGTAGCGAGGGCACCGAGGCCGCACGGCTCTTGGCATTCGGTGGTCACGATGACGTCAACGGCGCGTCGGCGCTCGGCAACCGCAACGATCTTCTCTCCCTCGACCTGGCGAACGACGGCCCGTCGCCGCCCTCGAGTCTTGCGTGGCAACACCCGATCCAGGGAGACACTTTCAACAAGGCGCCCAGCGCGCAGTGCAATTTCCCCGCCGATTTCGTCCTGCCGGACGCGGCGAGCATCGAGCGTCGCAGCGCGTTTGCGTTTGCGCCGCTGCCAACCGGTGAGGCGTTCGTCGTGTTTGGTGGCGACAGCGACTGCGGTCGCCTTAGCGATGCGTGGTGGTTCGACTCCCGCAAGGGCACGTGGACGGCGATCGTCGAGTCCCTGCCGGGTCTCACGTGCCTGAGGACGGGCAACGTCGACTGCAACTCGCTCTGCAACTGATGGGCACTCGCCCGCCTTGAAAACCGGAATACTTTCCCGCGGCTCCGCGCCGTGCCGTTTCGGTCAGCGCAGCGCCGCGCCGAGTTCCGCGCCAAGCGCGACCGCCACCGCTCGAGCTTCGTCGGCGTTCGAGGGCCGCTGCGCCCGTCGTTCGCCGGTTCGCAGGTTGGTCCCGTCCGGGTCGGCGAGCAGGCCACGCAGCCACAGTTCGTCGGTGCCGAGGATGCAGTACGCGGCCACGGGCAGTTGGCAGCTGCCGCCGACCGCACGCATGAACGCACGCTCACCTTCCACCGCGATGCGCGTGTCGGTGTCGTCCGTCGCAGCGAGCAGCGATTTCATTCGCGAGTCGTCGGCCCGACACTCAATGCCGAGTGCGCCTTGGCCGACCGCCGGAAGCATGAGCTCCGGCGTGAGCACCTCGTCCACGCGTGCACCGAGGTCTAAACGGCGCATGCCCGCGTAGGCGAGGACGATGGCATCGAGGTGCCCCTCTTCGAGTTTCCGAATGCGGGTGTCCACGTTGCCGCGAAGCGGTTCCGTCCTTAAATCCGGCCTGTTTTTCTTCAGCTGCAGGGCGCGCCGCATGCTCGACGTGCCGATGAGCGCGTTTTCCGGAAGCGCAGCGAGACCGCCCCCGCGCGTGATGAGGACGTCGCAAGGGTCCTCCCGTTTTGGAATCGCTGCGAGAAAGAGTCCGTCGGCGAGCTCCGCCGGTACGTCCTTGATCGAGTGGACGGCGAAGTCCGCGCGACCGTCGAGGAGCGCCTCCTCGATTTCCTTGATGAAGAGGCCTTTGCCTCCGATCTCTTGCAGAGACCGGTCTTGGATTCGGTCGCCGGACGTCACGACGTGAAGCTCCTCGACCTCGAGGCCGGGATTCTTCTCGATGAGGAAGCGAACGTACGCGCGCGCTTGCGCGAGGGCGAGCTTCGAGCGACGCGTTGCAAGCACCGCCTTCATCGGACCGCCATCCGCGACGTTCCTTGGCTGCTAGGAACGGCGTCCTCGAGGCCCTGTTCGGCCTCGGACGGTGAAGGGCCTCGGCTCTCGGCTGCGGGGTGTGCCGCGGTAGGTTGAAGTCCGAAGAGCGTCGTGACGAGCTCTGCAGCTTCGTCGCTTCGTTGCTGCATGGCGAGCGCCTTCAATTGCGCGGTCGGCGCATGCAGGAGCTTGTTTACCGCGGCTTGGGTCATCGCTTCGAGGCCCTCACGATCCGCCGCCGTCAAGTGCTTGAGTCGACCTTTGAGGCTGCGCTCGAGTTCGGAGGCGAGGACCTCCTGCACCCGTTCTCGCAGCGCCACCACCACCGGTGTGACGGCCTCTTGAGAGCGGCGGACCGCAAAAAGCTGCGTTTCGTCCATGACGATGGCCTCCGCGCGCTCTGCCTCGACCGCCCTGACGGCGAGCGTCTGCGAGACCGCGCGCGACAAGTCGTCGATGTCGTAAAGGTACACGTTCTCCAGCTCGTTGACGTCTGAGGAAACGTCACGAGGTACCGCGATGTCGATCAAGAAAAGGCTCCTTCCCCGTCGTCTCTTGCAGGCCGCCTTGACGAGGTCTTTGGTGATGACCGGCATCGTGCTCGCGGTCGAGGACACGACGATGTCGGCTTCGGCGAGGCTCGTCGCGAGGCTGTCCCAGCCCCGCGGCTCACCGCCGACGCGGGCCGCGAGTTCCGCGCCGCGTTCGAGGCTTCGGTTGACCACCAGAAGCTTTGCGCCGTGGCGCGCGAGCAATTTTGCGGCCGCCTCCGCCATCTCTCCTGCACCGACAAGCAGCGCGACATGGCCTTCGAAGCTCTCGAAGATGCGATGCGCGAGGTCGACGGCGACCGAGGGGACCGAGACTTGCCCGCTGCCGATTTCGGTCTCGGTTCGCACCCGCTTGGCAACTTGCATCGCGTGCCGAAGCACGGGCGCGAGGCGTGGTCCAAGCGTCGACCGCTGCTCGGCGAGGTGCACGGCATCTTTCAGTTGGCCGAGAATTTGAGGCTCACCGACGACGAGAGAGTCAAGGGAACTCGCGACGCGGAAGAGGTGCTTTACCGCGGCGTGCCCGTCCGTTGCCCTGAGGTGCGGGAGGATGTCGCGGCCACCGAGTTCGGCGAGAACCGAGGTGATGGCGTCGGTTGCGTGGTCGACGCTCACGTCGGGTGCTGCCGCCGCATAGACCTCCACGCGGTTGCACGTGGAGAGCATCACGACCTCCCCGATGGCGTCGAGTGCCCGAAGCTTGTCGAGCGCGCGCTCGTGCGCCTCACCGCTCACGGCGAGCCGCTCCCGTATGGCGATGGGCGCGGTGTGATGCGAAAGACCGACGATCAGCAACTAAGTCGCTCCATGCGAAAAGAGGGGGCGGACGACGTAGAGGGCGAGCACCATCACGACGCAGGCGAACCCTGCGACCGTGCCGTAAGCGGCTCGTCGGCCGCGCCAGCCGCCCACGATTCGAAGGCCGAGCACGGCAGCGAAAACCAACCAGGTTACGTAGCTCAGGACGTTCCGCAGGACTTCCTGCGGGGACGCTTGTTCGAACGTTTTCGCCCACACCGTCCCCGTGGCGACCGCGAGGGTGAGCAGCGGGAAACCGGCGATGAGGAAGTGGTGCACGGCGCGATCGAGGGAGTCGAGCGCTGGGAGTCCACCTTCCGGTAGACGCTTTGATTTGAGGCGTTTTTCCTGCAGGAGGTAAAGGACGGCCGCACCGCACGCGAGCAGGAACATTGCAAACCCAGCCAGGCTCGCCAGGACGTGCAGACCGATGAACGTCGCTGGGAGGCGTCGTGCCGGGTGGGCGTCGGTGACAAAGAATGTCCCCAGCACGACCACGAGGCCTAGCGGTGCAACGAGGAGGCCGAGGGCGTCGATCCGCGCGGACCTGCGCGCGACGAGGTAGGCGACCGACGCCAGCAGAGAGGCCATCGACAGCATGAACTGAAGCGAGTGCACGGGGCACACGTGCGCCACGACGCTCGCCAGGGTGACGTACCCGCCATGGGCCGCTGCGGCGAGCGCGAGGAGGGCGGGCGCGAGCTTCCGATCACGTGGTTCGCGCGATTTCGCGACGTCCCAGTAAAAAATGGCGGTCGACGCAACGTAGGTCAGCACCGCGGCGCTGAAGGTGACGAGGCTCGACGACGGCATGTTCATGGAGCGTACTCGGAAGGTGGCCGAGGCTCAAACCCGACAGAGGTCACGACCCAGTCCGATGAGGCTGGCGCGCTCTCCGCGGCCTTCGGTCGTGCCGGACGACGACCATACGCCCAAAGGTTCGGCAAGGATCCCGGACGCGATGGCGTACGCGGCTTGGTCCAGCAGCATCGACTCACCGAGGATCTCTGCGCCGAGCTCGTCCGCCAAGATCGACCGGAGCTGGACGGTCCCCACGAGCCGCCGAGCATCCTCGCCGCCGGTGACCTCCTCGAGCACGTGAACGGCTTCCCGCACACCGTAGCGCCCGAGCCCGCCCCCAAGGACGAGAACGTCGCCACTGCGCTCGAGGCGTCCTTCGGCCTCGAGCGATTCGATGCTGTCGTGAGGGAAAAAGATCGCGGTGCTCATGAACCCGGTTTGATGGATGGGCGATCGCCGTCGCTCGATGCTCGGAGCCACTTCGAGAGTGCCCAGACCGACTCGGCGATCCCGATAAATACGTAGAAGCCAAGCAACCAGACGAGAACGAAAGCGGCGCTCGTTTGGGTCAGGATGACGACGCTGGTGCCGAGGACGAACGCGACGAGCAGCATCGTCCGCGCGTTGAGCTTCACATCCTTGAAGCTTCGGAAACGTACCGTCGAGACCATCAAGAACCCGAGCAAGAGCGTCACCGCGAGGATGGTGCCGGCAAAGCGAGGCGCGCCGATTGCCCCATGCACCGCGTTGTTCGCGACGACGAGCGAGACGAGGATCCCCGCGGCTCCTGGAATCGGCAGGCCAACAATGAAGGCACTCGGCTTCGTCGGCGCGCCGCTCGTGTCCATCGACAAGACGTTGAATCGCGCGAGGCGAATTGCGCCGCAGGCGAGAAAGAGGAAGCTCGCGAGGAGGCCAACCGCGCCCAGCTGGAACAGCGTCCAGTGGTAGATCAGTAGCGCTGTCGCGCCGCCAAACGAGACCACGTCGGCCAACGAGTCGATCTGCAGACCGAAGGCGCTCTGCGTCTTGGTCATCCGGGCAACGCGGCCGTCGAGCATGTCGAAGAACATGGCGAACACGATCAACAGGGCTGCCCGGTAGAAATCGTCTTCGTGTTTGGCCTGACTCGAGACGACCATTGAGTAAAATCCGCAGAAAATACTCGAAAGAGTGATCATGTTCGGGAGCAGAAAGAGCGTCTTTTTGAGGTCGAGCCGGCGGCGTCCGCCACCCAGCTTGCGCACCATATTTCGCATCGCTCTTCGGCTCCTATCCCGATCGCGCTCGAGCTCGTCGCTCATGCGCGGACCCTACTCTTGGGCTGGCCTAGCGGTAAAGCAATACGCGGGCTCAACGCGGCGACCCTCCGTGCTTCGGCGCGTCAGCCGATGCGGCCCGAAACGATGCGATCGCGACCTGCGTAGTCGCGGGTGACGGCGATCGCCTCAAAGCCGGCGGCCTCGAAGAGGCGTGTTACCGCAGCGCCGCTCGGCGCATCGATTTCCACCGCGAGGACGCCTTGCCGCGCGAGCATCGCCGGAGCTTCGGCCACGATACGGCGCGTCAGGTCGAGCCCTTCAGGACCCGAGGTGAGCGCCATGCGGGGCTCGAAGCCTCGAACGTCCAACGGGAGCGTCGCGTGATTTCCGTCAGGAATGTACGGGGGATTGGCGGTGATAAGGTCGAGTGTTCCACGCCAAGGGTGCAGCCCGTCGAAGCCATCGGAGCGGACAAAGCTGATGAGTGCGCCGAGGCGGAGCGCGTTCTCCTTGGCGACGGTGAGGGCGTCGCCGGAGAGGTCGGAGACGATCACTTGGTTCGTCGGGCGCTCCTTTTTCAGCGTGATTCCGACCGCGCCCGAGCCTGTGCAGAGGTCGAGCACCCGGGCACACAAACTTCGCGAACGGGTGCGCTCGAGCGCGACTTCGACGAGATGTTCCGTCTCGGGTCGCGGCACGAGGACGCGTGCGTCCACGACGAAATTGCGACTGTAAAATTCACGCTCGCCGAGCAAGTAGGCGACGGGCTCCCCGCGGCGCCGCCGCTTGTGAAGTTCGCGGTAGCTCCGAAGTTCCTCTGCGCTGAGCGGCTTTGCCCCATCGAGAACGAGACGAATGCGATCGCAGCCGAGTACCCGCGCGAGCAGCAATTCTGCGTCGAGCCTCGGACTCGTCGAGCCGCGCTGCTTGAGGTCGTCGGTCGACCAGCGCAGCACCCGTGTGATCGTCCACGTCTCCTCGGCGACGTCGTCCGCGCCGGGTCGCTCTTCGGTCACGTACCGAGCTCCCGGACCGCGATGGCGACGACCGCCTCGACCTCGGCTCGGATCGCGGCGAGTCGCACGTCGGATTCCGCTTCAAAGCGCAGCACGAGGATAGGTCCGGTGTTCGACGCGCGGCAGAGGCCCCACGCGCCATCGCCGAAGAGGATCCGAGCCCCGTCCACGTCGATGACTTCGTGCGTACGTCGGAAGTGTGCGAGCACCTTCGCGACGACTTGAAATTTGATGGCGTCGGGACAGTCAACGCGCAGCTCCGGGGTGGCGGAGGTCACGGGGACGTCGGAGAGCAGCTCGCGAGGGCTCTTCCCTGAGGCCGCGATGATTTCGAGCACGCGCACCGCGGCGTAGATGGCATCGTCGAAGCCGAAGTATCGATCCGCGAAGAAGATGTGGCCGCTCATCTCGCCTGCGAGCAGGGCCCCTTCTTCCTTCATCCGCTTCTTGATGAGGGAATGTCCGGTGCGCGAGACGATGGGACGTCCGCCGTGCTTCGCAATGTCGTCGAACAGCGTCTGGGAGCACTTCACTTCGCCAAGAATCGCGGCGCCTGGGTGCTCGGCGAGCACGCCGCGCCCGAAGAGCACCATCAACTTGTCACCCCACACGACGCCACCGGCTTCGTCGATCACACCGACCCGGTCGCCGTCTCCGTCGAATGCGATGCCGAGCTGCGCGCCATTCTCGAGCACGCGGCGGCGCAACGCGACGAGGTTTTCCTCGACCGTTGGGTCCGGGTGATGGTTCGGGAAGCGTCCGTCCATGTCGCAGAACATCGGGTCGACCTTGATGCCAAGCGCGTCGAAAACCCTCAAGGACAGCGGGCCTGCGGCTCCGTTGCCGGCGTCGAGAACGACCCGCAAGGACTTGGGGGACTCGGCGAAGCGGCTTCGCTCTACGATCGCGGCGATGTAGGCAGGCTGCACGTCTTCGGAAGTCATGACCCCGGCCGGGCCGGCGGCGAATTCGTCGCGTTCGATGCGCTCCCGCAGTGCGCGCACGGCATCGCCGAAAAGCGTTCCCTTGCCGCGCATCAGCTTGAACCCGTTGTCTTCGGCTGGGTTGTGGCTTCCGGTGATCATCACCGCGCCGTCGGTCTCGAGATGGTGTGCCGCGAAGTACAACATCGGCGTCGGTCCAACGCCCACGTCGATCACGTTCGCGCCCGACGCCATGAGGCCGTGGGTCAACGCGGCGAAGAGGCGAGGGCTCGAGAGCCGGCAGTCGCGTGCCACGGCCACTCGTAGGGGCTCTGCGGCCGCCTTTCCCGCGACCAGGCGCAGGTCGGTGGCGAGGGCGCGTCCGATCGCGATCACGAGCTCATCGCTGAGATCCACGTCGGCCACGCCGCGGATGTCGTATTCGCGGAACACGTGCGTCGGCGTCTTCATGGGATCCGCCATAGCACCGCTCGGTGTCGGGCTCCTCATCTGCGGCTACTTCCCGCAGCGGATCCTCGCGCCGAGTTTTCCCGCCTCACCGTCGACCGCGCAGCGTGCCTCGCAGGCAGGTGTCGCTTCGCCTTTCGCCTTGCACAGCGCAGCGCAGCCGGCACGTAGCGCACGCCGTCTTACCGCGGCCTCCGCTTCGTTGCCTTCGGCGCGCACGCTCGCGCGGTAGGTGCCGCCTCCTTCGGTGACTTCGCTCGTGCACTCGAGAGGTTTTTGGCAGCCGGTAAGGAACAGAAAACCGAGCGTCGCGGAAGCGCGTCTCATCGTGCGTCCTTTCGTTCCGACGGCAGCGGCTCGCCATCGGCGCGGTACCACCGCCCAGGGTAGAAAAAGAGGGCCCCGCTGGGGCTTCGAACCGTCGTGGCCCCCGCGTAGCGCGCCTGCGGAAAAGGAGGCCGCTGCCAGTGACCGGCGCTCCAATCCCAGTCCCGTCCGCGCCAAACCCAGCTCCCATCGAGCCACACCGCGTCTTTTTCGGTCTGCGGAGGTACGAATTCGACCCGGCCTACCGGGGGCGGGTAGGGCACCGTCGCGAACCCATCTCCCCCGTGGAGGGTGGGTTCCGGCAGTGGAAGTCGGCCGTTGCAGGCGACCGTCAAGAGCGCCGCGGCTCCGAAGGCTGCGCGCGTCTTCATCCGACGAGAATCCAACCGAGGAGGCGTTCGCGCCCGATGAACAGGCACTCGAGGATGGCGAGGATCAAGAACGGCCCGAAGGCGATGCGTGCCTTGCCGAGGCCTTCTTCAGGCGGCTCGGCCAGCGGGTCCTCTGCGAGCTCGAGCAGGAGGGCGGCACGGTCTTCTTCACTCAGTTTTGCCAGCTCTTCGCGAAGTTCCTCGCGTTCCCGTCGCACCGCCTCGGGCTCTTCGATCCGTTGTCCGGAGAGGAGCATCACGAGGGTCGCGAGCGTGCCTTGCATCGCCGCGGCGCCCAGCACGAACGCCGCACCCGAACCGCCGAGCCAAGCTCCAGCGAGCATCATCAGCTTGGCG
>Ga0114972_10002314_pt1 | contig 14243 bp, 13 predicted proteins | sample M_140807_EF_Meta_FD_87354 | JGI IMG/M metagenome (GOLD analysis project Ga0114972, IMG submission 87354) | Freshwater microbial communities from Lake Montjoie, Canada to study carbon cycling - M_140807_EF_MetaG | ecosystem: Environmental > Aquatic > Freshwater > Lake | place: Lake Montjoie... | reverse complement strand
TTTAATAACGCATGTGTACTCAGTGCTGTTCCAATTTTATTGTTCCAAGTTGATACATTTATATTTAAATTATAGAGAATGGATGATAAATTAAATGCAGCTTTTGTAATTTTTGATTCGCCTTTCGAATTAATAAAGCAAAGACTGCATTTATTGATGTCGATATTGCCATCACAAATGCTTTTTTCTAGATACATAAGTGTGCCAGTTTTACAAGAATTGCTTGCAAGGTGAAAAGTCATAATAACTTTTACACCTAGTTTTTTGGCAGCTGTAACATGTTGCAATGTTATTCCATTACTTCCTGATATTTCATGAAAATGAATTATATCGGGTTTAGCTTCTTTTATGTATGTAATAAAATTAGAAAGGCCGTCCGGAGATCTTCTTCCCATTATCAAATCTCTATTAATAATCGACGGTTCTGCGTATTTAATTACTTTTATTTCATCATAAAAATAATTCTCATAACTCGATTTACTATGATTGGGAATTAAAACTTCAACTTCAATATTATTTATTTGTAGTTGCTTTGAAAGCGCCCAAACATATACTTCTGTTCCAGCGGTTTGTTCAGGGAGGAAATGATTAAGTACTTGTATAATTTTCAAATTATTATTTTTTTAAAAAATAATAATTAGGATGAAGGGAATTGGTTGTATCTAGCTGAAATGAATTTTCAGATAACAAATTAAAAATAAAATCGCATTTTGATTTGTCTAAAATAGATGGGTGTAATTCAAATTGGATTTTTTTAATTGTTTGAAAATTGATTATAGAAAAAACATCAAATTCAGCTCCTTCAATATCCATTATTAAATATGTAGGTTTTATTTCTGCTATTACTTTATTTAGATTTAATTTTTGTATCGTATAAAAATCATTCGTATTATCTTTTATACTTGAAGCTAATCTGCTTTTTTGATTTATAGGAAAATCTACGAAACCTTCCTCATTAGTTAAATACGCATTTTTTATTGATGGTGAAACATTATTTTTTAAAAAGACAGATTTTGCCAATTCATAATTTAAAGGGTTGGCTTCAAATGTAAAAACTTGAGAAGAGCTTGTTATTTTTGCACAATAAGAAGAAACAAAACCTATTCCTGTACCAATTTCTAAAATAATATCATCCCTTTCAATAGTATTTTTAATGATGTTAATTTCTCCAATTTCATATCCCCCATCAATAATCCATCTTAATGTATTAAATCCTATTTCACTGTAAAGCGGAAGACTAATCCCATCTATTGATTTCCAAGAGTCTCGAATAATGAATTTATAATTAACATACAAGAAAACAAACAACTTATGAATATGAAAACTTATTTTATTACTAATTCCCCTAAGCAATATTGTTATAATTTAAAATTGAAAAATAGCTATAAAAAAATCTCGGATATTAAATCTTGCTAATTTTATTGCAATTTTAAGTTCTCCAAGATTTCTTTTTTTTATGTAGTACCTTATAAGATTCAATAAGAATCTTCTTTTATTCTTTTTTTTCAAAAAAGATATTTGTTTTTTAGTTAATGGTAAATCTTCTAATAATAGCATATCATCAAAGTAACGGTAGCCATTATACAAATACGAAAAAGGATTATTCAACTCTTGGTTTTCATGTTGTCTATAATTTAAATAATTATATGCCAAAAGAATAACATCAGTATTAGAAGCAGCTTTAATATTGTAATACATATCTCCAACCGGTCCGTAAATATTTAAGAACCCACCAATTTTATCAAAAAACAATTTTTTTATTACAGTTCCGCCAGGTCCAATATGCAAAAAAGAACCTTGAAAGAAATGCTTATTAATCGCTTCGCTTGAGGTAATAATGACTGAATCCTGAATGTCTTTTTTATGATAAATTGTTGCAAAATTAGCAGCTGGATATTTCTCAAATTCTTTAATAATATACAATAAAGAATCTTTGTTAATGGTATCATCTGAATCTACAAATACTAAAAGTTCACCCCTACTTATGGTGGCTGCTTTATTTCTGTTTAGAAACTGTCCTAAATTTTTTTCATTTACATAAACTTGAATTCTTGAATCTTTTTTTTGATAAGAATTTGCGATTTCAACAGTATGATCAGTTGAACAATCATCGACAATAATTAATTCATAATTTTGATAATCTTGAGCTAAAACACTTTCAATTGCTTCAGCAATATATAACTCACGATTGTATGCAGTCATCAATACACTAACTAATGGATTATTGATTTTCATTAATTACTTAAAAAATGGTATTGGTTATTCTTTTTAATTATTCCATTTAAAATAAGATTAGCCATTTTTTTTTGACCAACATCATTAAGGTGAATTACACCTCTGTAATCTGACATCAATGTATGATGTAGACCCAGAATACAATCAATATCATGAGCTTTGCAAAAGGAAATAATTTCATCTCCCTGAACATTATATTTTCCTGATGCAATTTCATTCCTATCGGGATTTAAATAAATTAAAAATGGAATATTTTTTGATTTACAATATTGATAAAAGGATTCAAAACCATCATTAAAATGAGCACCTGTTTTTTTTACTCCAAATTGTTCACTTGGAAAGTTATCAATTAACAATGGTATTAAATACCTGTGTATTAATTCCCAAGTTGCAAATATGTATTGTTTAGACTCATACCTCCTTACTTTGTCTATTACAGGAAAGAAATCCATATTGTCATTAGCATCATGAGAACTAACAACAAGAAAAATCATTTTAGCTTTAAAATCACCCTTTTCTTTTAAATATGCATAACAATTATCTGGCCCCCAGCTTCCTGCTGAAATATTCAATACTTGTACTGAAGATTTGTATTTATTTGTTAGTAAGTTGGATAAAACAGATGTAGCAGTACTATCCTGATCTACTGCAACACCACCATTTAAAATAGAATCTCCAAAACCTAAAATAATATTTGATGAAGTATCTACTTCATCGCTGCGCATTGAGAAAGAGTTATAATGAACATGTTTTCTAAATCTAAATCTATCTTGATTCGGCTGTGCGATGTATTCATAATTTTTATTGGCCATCATCAATACAGCATCGCAAAAACCCCAATATAATCTAAGGTATAATTCTACCGAGACAAAGATGAGTAAAAAAATAATAAATATTTTTTTCCAGATTTTCATTAGTTTTTATTGGAAATATATTTTCTAATTGTGTATGTAATGAAATTTGGAATCCATTTTTGATCAAGACGACTTCCATATATTTTTTTTGATTCCTTTGAAGTACGATTAGTGTTTTGAATTGCTATGATTTTCTTTTCAATTTCATTTGTGTTTGTAACAGGATTAAATAAATCATTAGAAAGCGAAATACAATTTGATCTCATATTCAATTTTAATAAAGGGTTTGATTCTAATTCAATGATTTTCTCAGCAAACTTGTTTGTATTATTCAATTCGATTTTGTACCCAGTATGATCATTTACAACAAGCTCTTGAATTCCGCCCTCAATATTATTTACTATTGGAATTAAACCTGCTTTCATTGCCTCTATTAATGAGACTGGCATACCTTCAGCTTGTGACGGAAGGATAAAATAGTCATAATTAGAAACTAGTTTAATTAGCTGTTCATTATTTACATTTCCATGAAAATTAACTTCTATTGAAGAATGCCATTCAACATCTTTACACTCCATTGAAATATCTCCAAATATTTCCCAATTAATTTTCAATTTTTGATCAATAAGTTTTGCAATTTCAGGTAGTAAATGATAACCTTTTGCCTTTTCTCCTCTTCCAATAAAAACTACAGAAGGTATTTTTTTTGAAATATTATTTGGCGTGATATTTTTTACAGGAAACCTAAAATAATAAATACTTTCTGAATTTATAAGCTTCTCAAGTTTGGTTTTAATTGAATTTGAAACACAAATGTAGCTGTCTATACAAAGCTGATGCTTAACTGCTAAATCAAAATAATATTGATAATCTCCATGTAAAAAATGAATTACTTTATTTTTTAACCCTAAATTAGATACCATCCCCAATTCAAGCCAATCGTGAGCCACAATTACAGCATCTTTTGGAAATAATTTTGAAAGCATTTTACAGGTATGGTAAAAATTCCAATGTGCTGAATAGTAAAAAACTTGTTGACTAGCAGCTCCCGATACAAGAGGAATTGCAAAATCATTATTGACATCTTTGTTTATTGTGTAAATTATATGGTTTTCAATTTCATCATGCTGTTTGTAATGAAGTAGATTTTTGATGACTGATAAAACACCACCTCCGGATCCGTTATGAAAATGATATACTTTTATTTTTTTATAAATCAATACTTAAAGTACTTTTTTTATTGTAACATAAAACACATTTTAATAAGCTTTTGAAATAATCAATTTTAGAAAAAATCATTGGATGTTTTTTATTGTAATCAACTAAATAGGATTTTTTCTTATAATTAAATACCGAACTGCTAATAAATATCGCCTTTATTACTTTTTTGAGATGATTATCTAAAAAAACAGAAAAATGCAAAGAGTCAAAAATCTGTAATTTTTTATTTTCAGTAATAAGAAATTGAATTTGTTTAAAAATCCAATTCAAATAATCTAATTCTGCACCCACATCCTTTTTTTTCAATATCTCATTAATTGAAAAGAATTTTTCCGAAATCTCTTTTGTTGTTAAAAGTTGGAACAATTTCATCTTAACTAATAATGAATTATTTTTTTGATTAAGGTGCTTTTTAAAAGAAATCTGATTGCTATGTTTTCTATATTGCAATAAACTTTTAGAATGATTCATAAATCTGCCTTCTTGAATTAACCTAGACCATAATTCATAATCTTCACATGCATCGAAATTTTTGTTATATGAAATAATTTCTCCATTTTTAAAATGTTTTTTAAACATAACTGTAGGATGTGCTATACAGCACGAATTCAATAATTCAACTTTGATTTCATCATGCAATAATGGAAAATCGATCCTTTCCTCCTCATTTATGACAGCAATACTAGAACCGCAAAGTATCAAATCTGAATAATTCTGAAATAAATCATACTGTAATTCAAACCTATTTGGATGAGCAATATCATCTCCATCCATTCTCGCAATAAGTTCACATTCGGAAATACTAATTCCATAATTCAAACATTCAACTATACCTAAATTATTTACATTCTCAATCAATACAATTCGATTATCGTTGAATTGTTTTATTATTTGAAGTGTTTGATCTTTAGACCCATCATCAATAATTATGAATTCAAAATCTGAAAATGTTTGATTTAAAATACTTGCTATAGACTCATGAACAAATTGCTCACAATTATAAACAGGCATTATTACTGATATTTTTGGCATTTTACATTCTCACCCAGCTATCGGGCAAAATAAATTTCTCATTATTTATCGGATCAATGTACCATTTTTCAGGTGCAATTATTATTTTATTCTGATTTTCATTCAACCATCCTCCCCACCAGCTAAAACTACTATTAGCAATAATATTATGTTTGCAATTTTTCATTAATCTTAAATCCTCAAAACTGTCTAGCCCATTATTATGATTGACGAATGTAATGTTATTATTATTTACTAAATGGGTTTGTGCCCATTCTATATCATCAGAAAAAACATAAAAATGAGGATTTGATGTTTTTCTTTTAATGTAATCAATTGCTGAAAAATAATATTCCAAACTGCAAATACCGTGAAAATTAATATTTTTATTTTCTAAATAGTCAGCACGTCTTATATGAATTGAAACGGAATTTTGTGACTTAATTTCATTTATTAGATCTTGATTAAATTTTGATGGAAGGCTAGCAAAATAAAAGTCTTTTTTTAAATCATCCCAAATGCTTTCTGTATAAATAAAATTTTGCCAGTACCCTACAAAAAAAAGAATAGCATTTTGTTTTGAAAATGCTTCATATTTGATATCAATTAACTCATCTGAGTCATAAATGTGTTTTATGTAAAATAGCTTCCTAAATGCCTTTGAGAACAAATAAGTGAACTTATAGTTTATACTATTTGAGTCAAAAATTTTAGAAAATATTAATGGGAGTGCATTGATTTTTAAATCAAAAATTCCTAACTCGAAATTTCGAGTGGTTATGCCCTTTTCTTGGCTTTGATTATAAAAAGTCAAATCGTAAAAAACTTTTTTTTTAAATTCTTTTTCTAAATATTTTCCAAAAGCATATTGGAACATCTGATTACCTAATCCTCCTTGTAATTTAACAATAATTAAGCTATTTGATCGAGTAAGCAATTTGACAGAATTCTTTAAAGGTATATATTTTTAATATTTAGACATATAAAATCATCTCTTAATTAAATAGCTCATCACACATTACAATCTGGGATTCTTAATTGATAAAAAGGAAGAAAGCCTGTACCGAAATTTGTGTAGGACATACTTAATTTTATAGTTCCAACCAAAATATAACCTAATATCTTTTGGTAGTTCGTATTGATAATGTTTTGTAATATCTGTAATAAATTTTAAATTAAACCTCAGGATTAACTTTTGTACATTTTCATGAAATTCAGAGTTAAACACCCTAATAATTGAATATTTATTAAGAAGGTAGAAAAACTCAAAAATATTTATTTTTTCATCATTTATTACATGAGTTGTTATTTGTGAATTACTAATCCCTATTGTAATAGCATCATTTGTTGAATAATTTAATTTTCCATTCCGCAATAATAATGATATATAGAAATCAATATCAACAAGCCAAATCAATTTTGAATCAAAAAGTATGTCAGATTTTCTAAATATTGTAGCGCTTGGAGCCCCAATATAATTCCCTTTTATTAATAAAAGGGGATTATATTCAATTTGCGAAACAACATCCATCCCTGGCATGTTGATACTAATAACAGATTTATTATCTAGATGATAATTTCTTGATGCTACAAATGCTAATGAAAACTTTGAATCATGCATTAAATCGTAAAATATTTGTAAAGATTTTTCATGTGTAAACCAATCATCATGATGCATAATCTTAACCAAATTAGCAACAGACATTCGAATTGCTTGATTCCAATTCTCAGGTGAGCCTAATTGAGTAGTATTTTTATAATATCTAATTTTGCTATTTGATAGTGTTTGTAAATACATGTTAATTTGATCATTATTAGAGTCATCCGTGATTACAATTTCGTAATCCTGAAACGTCTGAATCAAAATTGAACTTAAACACCGCTTTAATGATTCCAAATTATTATACGTCGGAATACAAATAGAAACTTTTGGCATATCACTTCACTAGCTTACAAATAATAAAGTCAGGCTTATCCAAACTGCTTTGAATGAAATGTGTTTCGTAATTCTGATACCAAAACTTTTCCACTCGTAAACCTGATTTGAAAGCCCATGTTTCAATTTTTGATTCATTTATAAAGAAAGTTAAATGAAACCCAAGTTTTTTTGCGTTTTCACAATCAGCTTGCATATAGGGCACTGAAAATAAAATTGAGCCGTTTTTCTTTAACGCTCTATTAAATAATGTAAATAAGTGAATAATATTATTCTCTTCAAAATGCTCTACTGTTTCAAAAGAGAAAATAAAATCAAATTTTTCTTCATAATCTAAATCCAACAAATTTTTACACAAAAATTCGACGTCGTAGTTTTTGTATCTTATTTTTATTTCTTCAATCACCTGCACATTAATGTCAATTCCAATAACTTTACGATCTTTTTTCGATAGCAGAACACTACCATAACCAGTCCCGCAAGCTAAGTCACCACAAAGGATACCTGCAGGTACAGTTTCGTTTGCGAATTGATACCTTCGCAAATGACTTATCTGATAAATATCTAATTTATTTACATTGATGTCATCAGAATAAAATAAATCAACTCTCTCGCCTCCACCCCCCAAAGGATTATTTGAATCAAAATTGTTTGAACGTTCGACTAAATGAGCATTTTTAATTTTATTTAATATTTTGTACAGAAACTTTTTCATCATATTCTTTTTAAATAGCATTTTTAATTTAAAGGAACTTTCATTTAGAAAATAATTAAACATTTCAAGATTCTATAAAATGTTAAACTATATAGCAATTATTGCATTTTTTTTGTTTTTAAAAAATTTTTTTGTTTTCCCAAAATAACATAGGTCTGACTACTCCTGGAAAACTCCCACCATATTCTCCTCTTGCAGATGTTCCATCAAGTGTATCTACAACTGTAAATATTGCAGCATCTGTTTCATGAAAGTGTATAAAAAATGGATTATAGCTCATAATTGCTACACTAATTTGATGCAAACCCTCTGCAAGTAAATTTTTTGGGATTTCTAACCTTGCTTCATAAATTCCTCTAGAAAATTTCAGTTTTTTTTTGCTTGTAATTAAATCATGTGAGCTTAAAATATGGATACCGCTTTGATTATACAAATTAAGTCCGTGAGTAAACTCAATTTCATCCACTATTACTTCATATGAAAATTTTATATATATTGGTTCGTTTATCTTGAGAACCTCAGATATTTCTCCACATTGATTTAATATGGATACATCTCGGAGTTTAACAATTTGATTACCTGGTGCATTATTCATCCCTATCCAGCTACGATGGGAATATGTACCCTTTTCTCCTTTCAAATAATGAGATATTGCTTCATTACTATTACCTTTAAATAAAATACTTCCATTGTCTAACACAACTGTACTTTTACATAAACGATTAATGGCGTCCATTTGATGACTAACAAATAAAACCGTTCTTCCTTCATTGGTGCTGATATCACCCATCTTACCCAAACACTTCTTTTGAAACTCTGCATCACCTACTGCTAACACTTCATCCACAATCAATATCTCACTTTCCAAATGTGCTGCCACTGCAAATGCCAATCGAACATACATTCCAGAAGAATATCTTTTTACGGGAGTATCTATATATCTTTCCACTCCGCTAAAATCAACAATCTCATCAAACTTTCTATCTATCTCACGCTTACGCATACCCAAAATTGCTCCATTAAGGTAGATATTCTCTCTGCCTGTTAATTCAGGATGAAAACCTGTACCAACCTCAAGTAAGCTAGCTATTCTACCATTACCAGAAATCTTACCAGTTGTTGGAGCCGTTACCCTACTTAGTATTTTCAACAATGTACTTTTACCAGCACCATTTCTTCCTATAATTCCCACTGCATCGCCTTGCTGTATTTCGAAATTGATATCTTTTAAACTCCAAACAATATTACTTTCACTTTTAGTTGTTCTATCATTTGTTTCACCTATTCTTAAAAATGGATCTTCTTTACCTCTCATTTTTGCCCACCATCTCTCAATATCTCTGCTTATAGTACCAGTACCTATATTACCTAATTGATAGGCCTTTGATAAATTTTCTACTTTGATGGCTATTTTACTCATTATACCGTGTCTACAAATGTTCTTTCTACTTTATTAAAAATAATGACACCTAAAATTAAAACTACAAAAGCAAACATGGAAGTATATGCCAAATTACTCCAACTGAATGTTGCATTTCCCAAAAATCCATATCTGAATGTTTCTATTATAGATGTCATTGGATTTAATTTCACAATCCAATTTAGTGAAGGCTTTACTGTTGATAATGGATACACGACAGTAGTTGCGTACATTAATAATTGAACACCAAATGTAACTAGAAATGCCAGGTCGCGATATTTGGTTGTCATGGCGCTAATTATCATTCCAACACCTAAGCCTAAAATGGCCATTAAAAAAATAAGAATAGGGAATAATAAAATATAGGTATTGGGAAAACAATTTTCATGTTTAATAATAGAATAGTAAGCGATCATCAAAACAAACAAAATCATTTGCACCCCAAATTTTACTAAATTACTTACTATAATGCTCAAAGGCATTATGAGTCTTGGAAAATAGACCTTACCAAATATATTGGCATTATCTCTAAATACGGTTGAAGTTTTTGTCAAACAATCTGCAAAATAATTCCATGCTGTAATGCCTGCCATATAAAATAGAGGCTGAGGCAATCCGTCAGTTTTAAATCCCCCTAGTTTTCCAAAAACAAAAGTAAACATAACGGTAGTGAGTAATGGCTGTAAAAAAAACCAAATTGGACCAAGAATTGTTTGCTTATAAAAGGAAACAAAATCTCTTCTAACTAATAACCACAATAAATCTCTGTAGGCCCAAACATCTTTTAGTTTCAAATCCATTAAACTGGATTTTCCTTCTATTTGCCAATCGAAAGTATTCTTCAATTTTATGTATTCATTAAATTAGTTTAATAAAATTGTTTCTAACTTCTGTTTGTACTGTTCGTATCCAAAATTGTTAATCATTTTACTTCTTTCTGTAAATCTTGATTGATTATTCAATAAGCTTTTTTGAATAGCATTTTCAATTTCGTTTACATCTTCAGGATTCACCAATAAACCCAATTCGCCATTCATTAACGCATCCACTGAACCATCCTTATTGCCACCTATCACAGGCACACCATAAAACATAGCTTCTATAAAAACAATTCCGAACCCTTCTTTCATACTCGGCATTATGTACAAGTCTGCCATCGCAAAGTGTGAAACCAACTCGCTATCATCAATAAATCCAGTAATTTTTACCTCGTTCTCTAAATGAAGCTCAGATATCAAATCATCTAAATATTTTTTTTCCTCCTTGTCATAACTACCAGCAAGAAGATACTTAATATTATTTTGATGACTCTTTAAATTTGCTAATGCTTGTATTACTTTATCATAACCTTTATACCTTTCTTTTGATGACAATCGACACAATGTAAATATCACTTTATCATCTTCTCTGTATCCATATTTTTTTCTTACATCCTGATTTCCCAAAAACTCATTTCCAATTGGCATAAAGGGATCTAAGCAATTGTTTAATACCTTACAATTATTTGCATCAAATTGATGTCCTGAAATTATTTTATCTGCAGTGAATTTACTTACCGGTAAAACTAAATCACAGCTTTTAAGCATAGTTTTTTTTACCCATCCCAACTCTCCCCAAACTTCTATTCCGTGAGCTAACATTACCAATTTAACAGATGGTTTTAATTTCTTAATCATCCATCCAACCAACAATAAGTTGATATGGCTTAACAAAATCACATCTTGATTAAATCCTTTTCTAATTGATGAAAAGATGAAACGCAATCTGTTTTTTTTGTATCCTCTAAATATTTCACTTGGAAAATACTTATTATCATTGGCATCCGTCTGTTGATCGTACATTGAACAAACCAACACTCGTGTTGAATTGATTAATGTATTTTCATACAAAACCTTTCCTACAATTCTGCATACTTTTTCAATTCCTCCAGTTGCAGAAAATATTTTTAATGTTAGAAAAAGTGTGTTCTTTTTCAATTTAATCCTCTTTGATTTAAAATGATTAAAGACATCAATTGAGACCAATGTAAATTCCCATTAATAAATTTATTGTAATAAGAACTGAGATTTTTATTATCAATGTTGGTTTTATCTTTTACAAAACTACTGTTAGTAAGCCATTTCGAAAAAGGAAAACTAAAGCCCATTTTAGGCCTATCCCAAATTTCAGTAGGCATGTCATTTTTAAACATATCTATTAAAAATTGTTTTGGTCTTGAGCCGGAAAATTTTATTTGTGGAGTTGTTTTATATGCTAATCTAACTGTTTCTTCATCTAAAAAAGGAACCCTGATTTCTACTCCGTGAATCATGCTCATTACATCCGAATCTCTTAATAATTGATTCTTCATGTACAAATTAAACTCCATCCAACTTGCTTTATTTTTTCCCTCAACGACATCTAAAGAATAAACATTAGGTTCATCATTTAATATAGTCCAAATCTCTTGCTCATAAGTGCCTAGATAATGTGCAATATCATGTGGAGTAAAATGACCTCTTAAAAACAAATAGATCCCTTGAATTCCATCCAGCTTTAAATACGACATTCGATTCAACTTCTTAGACTTACTTGCTTTGCCTATTGATTTTAAAAAGTCTGGCATTTGCTGTATTAATAACGCAAGCTCTATCCTTTTAAATGAAGGATAGCCACCATACAATTCATCTCCTCCAAGTCCGGAAAGTACTGCCTTTAATCCAATTTCCTTTGCATATCTTGAAATAAACCAGGTATTAATTCCATCACAACTAGGCAAATCCATACTTTGCAAAATAGACTCAAAGGAATTATGAAAATCTTCTTCCTTTAATAATAACTGATGATGTTTACAGTTTAGTTGTTTGATTAATATATCCTGATATTTTTTTTCTGAAAATTCGGGCTCATCAAAATAAATAGATAATGTATTTAATTCAGTCTCTTTATATTTTGAAGCAACCGATGCAATTACACCAGAATCCAATCCTCCACTTAAAAAAACACCTATTGGTGCATCAGCGATTAAATGACTCTTTACTGAATTTTCAATAGCATGCTTATGTTCGTAATGCGCTGAATCAACAACTTCTATTTGATTACTGAAACTTAAATGACTATAAGATTGTATACTTATACTTTTATTTGATAAACTATATTTTAAAAAACAACCAGAAAGTAAAGGCTTTATTTTTTGATACGTAGTGATGGGTTCTGGTAAATGCCCATAGGCCATCATAAAAATTGGCCATGACTTATTTTCTTCCGATAACACTTCAATACCTTCAAAAGCTCTTATCTCCGAAGCAAAATATAAATTATCATTTTGAACTCCATAATAAAGTGGCTTTATACCCATTACATCTCTCACTAAAAAAAGCTCTCTCTCTTTTGAATCCCATAACGCAAACGCATACATCCCTTTCAATTTCGAAAAAACCAAAACACCCCATTGAGCATATCCAGCCAATATTACTTCTGTATCCGTTTCGTTTTTGAACTGATGTCCTAATGAAATCAATTCATTTTTTAATGATTTGAAATTATAAATTTCTCCATTGTAGGTTATGTAATATCTATCACAATATTGCATAGGCATTTGGCCACTATCACTCATGTCTAATAATGATAACCGACGATTGCCTAACACTACATTTTTCTCTTCTGAAGTATATATACCACTGCTGTCTGGACCTCCATGTTTTTGAAGATCACACATGTGGTTTACGTTTTTCTCCATCTCTTCAATTCGCAATTCAAAATTTACTATGCCCGCAATTCTACACATGTTTGTTTTTCCCTAAAATTTTAATGCTGAATGAGTTCTAAGTGTTTTTGTTCAATAATGGCTTTTAATGAAATACCCATACTGTCAATTCTTACCAAAGCCTTATTTCCTTTAATTTCTAAAACCACCCCTTTGTAGTCCATCAATATTCCATGCTTGATTTCAACTTTATTGTTTTTTTCAAGCTTATTTTCAACCACTTCAATATTGTCGAATTCATTTAGAAACTTTTTTATTGTTTCTATCTCTTTTTCTTTTAGAATTGCTGGCTTACCTAACCAATAAACGTAATTTAATATCCCGTCAATTGACTTAATATCCCATTTTTTAGACTCCTCAATTTGTACAAATACATACCCTTTAAATAAAGGTTCTAAAATTATTTTTTTTCTATCACTCCACTGTCTTTGTACTTTATTCAGTGGGCAATAATTTTCAATGCCTTTAGTCGTCAAAATTTTGGCTACTTTTTTTTCCCAACGTGGTTTAGTATAAACTGCAAACCAATTCATAGTTTCTTTTGGATTTGACAAAGCTTCGCTAGTCCTCAGTCACATTTATTTTTAACTGAAGACGATTGCGTTTTTTCTTTTAATAATGAAATTATTTTTTCTTAAATAGACGAAGGAAAAATAATTTTATATTCCATATGTTTTTAAAACCAGGTTGAGATTTATCTTGAATATAATACTCGCTATAGGTTTTTCCATATGAATAACCGTATCCATATCCGTATCCGTATCCATAGCCGTAACCATACCCATTGCCGTAACCCCCAAATCCATAGTTAAATAATGAAACTCCTCTTGGTCTAATTCCATTGAACACAATACACATGTTCTTAAACTTATTATCCCTGCTATACGCTTCTATCATTCTGATAAAAACCTCTGGGGTATGATTATGTCTAACCATAAAAATTGTTGTATTCACATATTGTGATAACATTTGAGCATCTGTTACGGGTCCAATTGGAGCAGTATCAATAATCACATAGTCAAATTTTTCTTTTAATAATTCAATTAATTCTGCAAAATTAGGCTTGCCAATTAATTCTGTTGGATTAGGAGGTATAGGCCCTGCAG
>Ga0114972_10002312_pt1 | contig 14255 bp, 11 predicted proteins | sample M_140807_EF_Meta_FD_87354 | JGI IMG/M metagenome (GOLD analysis project Ga0114972, IMG submission 87354) | Freshwater microbial communities from Lake Montjoie, Canada to study carbon cycling - M_140807_EF_MetaG | ecosystem: Environmental > Aquatic > Freshwater > Lake | place: Lake Montjoie... | reverse complement strand
GCGTAAGCGTCACGCTTGAAGTCCAAGTCCACGATGTCGAGCATTTCATTGCATCGCTTGCGCCTAGCCTGAGGGCCGATTCGATACGCAGCGGCGAAGAACTCCAGGTATTCAATGACCGTCATGTCATCGTACACGCCAAAAAAATCTGGCATGAATCCGACCAATCTCCGAATCTCCTTGGGATGCGTGTAGATCGAATAGTTGCACACATAGGCTTCCCCCTCGGTGGGCTCGAGCAGCGTTGCAACAATCCGCATGGTCGTGGTTTTACCAGCACCGTTTGGTCCGATGAACCCGAATAAATCCCCTTGGCCGAGGTCCAAGTCGATATCTCGGATCGCGTACATGTCATCGTACTTTTTAGTCAATTTGATCGTCTTTATCACAATCCTGCTCCGAGTCGAATCGCATTGGCCTTATGGCGCATTGGTGGGGCCGTCTTTCAGCAGCGAAAATGATCGGTTGCTGTTCTGAACAGTCAGCACCAAACGAACCACCGTAAGCCGTTTTCCCTGAATTGCATTTTGCTGCACCCCATCGCGCTGCAGATTCCACTTGCTGGCTGACTCCGGTAAACGAGCAAACAGAATTGCCCGATCGAGCTTAAGCAAGTCCGAACAATCAAGCGATGCCAAGTACCGATGCTGCAAACCCATATAGGATGCTCCACCCGCAGATCGGAAAAAGGACATCAGTTCCGCAAGCCGCTCCAAGTTGTCGTTGTCGGAGGGATTCCAAGCCACTCCCTGCTCTTGCCCAGAAACAAACGCCCTACGCTGCAGTCGACGCTGAATGTCTTTGGGTATGCTCGTGGAAATCGGAACTCGCTCATTGGGCCGAATTCTTCCAGGGATCGCATAAACTCGGCCCGAAAAATAAAGAACTCCGTCAAGCAAATCGACGTTGAACGGATTGGAAAACGATCCTTGCAATAGATCGTCCTTGCCAGAAACGGTCGTCAATCCATTGGACTCTTCTTGGATCGACACCTTCTCGTTCCAGGAATACTCCAGTGCCTTGGTTCCTGCAGTTGGAACACCCAAGCCCTTTATAAAACTGCCGGTACCCACAGACCCAATTCCGTAATCGGGCAATCCCAACTGGCTCGTGACGCTCGATTCAAATCCTCCAATCCCCTTGCCCGGATGTCCGAACCAATCCAAAAGATTGACCTCCCGAAAAGTCGATCCGTCTGAGTCTGTGCTCAAGGATCGATGGAAGGAATTGAAATCGTACAAACCACTTTTGCCCCCGTAACAGTGAGCAAAGCCGCGGGCTTGCAACTGCTGGGTCTGATCACTCACATCAATCAATTCGAGCGTGTTGATCGACACGTCCTGGGGCTTCCAAGATCGAAAGAAGATCGTAGTGATGGCTATCGTGGCCAACGAACATGCCAACAAGGTCCACCATGTCAATCGCGGCTTGTGGAGATACTTGACGGTCAAGAAGTAGTCCAGCGGTCCAATCAGCAACGCGAGCAGGCCCGCGATCAGTACCAAATGCCCTAAATTCCCTAAATGCAAATCAGGAAAACGATCGAGCATCGCATTCAACTGTCCCGACAGATCGTCATACGGAAGAAATGCACTGCGATTGGACTTCGACTCGGCCTTCTCCCAACACTCCTTCATCAAGTACTTCAGAAGCGACGGGCGGGTCTCCCAAGCCGCCATCTGCGGTGAGTCGATCTCGGTGGCCAGCCATGTCACGCTTCCTGTCCCATAGGCCCAACGGGCGATCAGCGGTAACCTCACCCGGCTGGCAGTCACCCCAAGGACATCAAGCTTGCCAGAGGTCATCTTCAAAATCGAAGTCTCGAGCATATCGAGCCGGTCCTGAGAGCCCAACAAGGACTCGATGGGACCAGGCTCGCAGTCTTGGGCCGATTCAACCAACCTGCCTGGGAGAAACTCCTCGAACTCTGGGTAGCTGGCAAGGGTCGGTCCCCCCTTTCCCCACGTGAGAATCATCTGGCCACCCATTCCCAACCAATCACGGATCCCAAGCCGCTGCTGGGCCGTCATCCCCTGATTGATCTGTGGATTGGAGGATGAAAAAACGATCACATCCGCACCCGAATAGCCGAGCATGCTACTGGGTATCTCCTCGGCACTGGTCAACTCCGAGACGCGTAGCTCTTCGGTCCTACCTCCCGCAGACTTCATCAACCCTTGGTCCAGATCCAAGCGCGTTGTCCCGATACCGATCACCCAAGGATCCGTAGCCAAGAGAGCTTGACCACGCTCTTGATCGGTCAAAACATGCGCCGAAGTGTACTTGCCCTCGATCAGCACCACGACACGAATAGGTCGGTCAGCGCGTCCGTGCTTGGCATAAAGGTCTACCAACGCTGGCGATCCCGGAGAGGCTTGAAAAACCCATTTGGGATCCGAATAGGTCACCCCATTGCCATCTCCGTCGAACGTTTGAATCTCCAACGTGCCGGTCAACGCGCGAGTCACCTCGACTTGGACACGGTGCCAAGTTGGAAAGCCGACTTTCCAACGTCCCTCGAGCCCCGAACGAACGCTCAGGCTCACCTCATCACTGGCTGTCTGAACCTGTGCGCGCAGTTGCTCAGAATTCAACATCAGCCCAAGAGCCGAAAACAGAATCGTCAAAAACGAAGAAAAAAGCCGCTGTCGCAACTTCGACGGCAACGGCTCATTTGGACTCGTAGAGATTTGCATTGCAGATCGCGTAATGATCAATTAATCGAGACGCTTGACTCGAAGATTGCGAAAGTACACCTTGCTCCCGGGATCGTGAGCCTGAAGTGCAAAAGTCCCTTCGTCGATCTTGCGGGTGAAATCAGATCCCGCCTTTTGATCGTCTGGCTCGATGTACTCGACCATCGTCTTGCCATTGACCTTGAGCGTTACCTTCTTGCCCTGAACGATGATCTCCTGGGTGTACCATTCGTTGTCCTTGGCAGCAGGCTCCAAAACATCCTTCACTCCATAGAGACTGCTGGTCTTGCGAGGATCGGAGTTGTAAGACAGATTCACTTGGCACTCAAAGCCATGCTTGGGCCAACCCGAGTCCTGGTACTTTGTGTGGAAGTAAATCCCTGCATTGCTGTTGGGCTCAGTCTTGACCTCGGCCTTGAAGTGAAAATTCTTGTAAGGCTTGTCGTTGCCGACATAGAACAAGTGGGCTCGTTCCCCTTTGCAGACCAGATTTCCGTCTTCGATTTTCCAGCTACCTGGATTCTCGTTGACCTTCCACCCATTCATCGTCTTGCCATCAAAGAGGCTGACGAATCCGGCTTCGGTTTCCTGCTTGGTCGCATCTTGACCATGCACGAGACACGTAGACATCGAAACCATACTCGGGCCGAGTAAGCCGAGGCACAACATGCCAATTCTGTTGAATAGACTTCGAAACATCGTCGCCAACGCCTTTCTATAGGAACGAAATAAAAAGCTCTAACGATCGGGTGCCCCTAAACCGGGCAAAGACCGCCGTGGGAAGTATAACCTAAATCCATTTTGCTCGGTGTCGACCCGATCAAGTCGCGGTGCTTAAATTCGCGGGCTGGGACGAGACTCATGCATAAAAAAAGGCATCCTCTGGATCTTCGAGGACGCCTTGAAATGCTTTGGATTTCTGACCGTACAACTTCAGCCTCAAGGTCTACTTGCCCTTGACGTCACCGCCAGGCAATAGGCCGTCTTTGATCCTTTGAGCAAAGGTCTTGTCGGAACCCTCAGCCTTCTTGTCCTCAATCTTCTTGAGAATTTCTTCGACTTGCTTGCGTGTCCCTTCGAGGTTCTCTTTGAACTTAGCTGGTGGGAAGTTCTTCTTGGTCAGACCTTCGTGCTCAAGCATATCGCCGTAAGGGTTGTGCTTCTTCTTGTTCTCGCCGTCGATGTGGCAGACGTTGCACTTGGCCTCTACAGCGAGCTTTTTGAACCCATCGTTCGTGCTCTTGTCAACGTAGATCGATGCCCATGCTTCACTGAATTCCTTGATCGCAAACGCGTTGGGCGTAGCCACCGAAAAACTCAACGCTGCAGCCAAATAAACGATCGCTTTCTTCATCGCATTGTCTCTCCAGAAGTGGGGGGCGGGGCGCCAGATGCCGCAGACTCACACTCTCGCACTCGGAAAACCAGCACGCTCAGAACTGGTTTTGTGCCTTGGACTGCTCACACGCATCGGACTCCTTTGATTTAACTCACATTTCTGCCCAATGTCAAACCGAACAAGACGTCGAATCACGACAAAATCCTAGATGAGCCAAAATGCCCCGCTTCAAACGCCACCAACCCTCCGGATGCGAAAAACTCAACCGGAGTGTAGAAAAACTTATACGAAGTGAACTGAGCCGTTGCCCTTCAACGCTTCAAGGGGATCTCAGTAGCTGCCGGTCGGATATCCGTTGCTGTTGAACGGCAGCGTCGTTCTTCCCCAGAAGTTCGGAGCGTTGGACGATACTCCCATCGGGTTGCTCGCCATTTGCGGAGCACCATAACTGCTCGTTGGGTATCCATAGCCGGAGGAAGCAGGGGGTACCGCTCCAGGTGGATAACCTTTGTAAGGATAACCACCGCTGACCATCGAGGATTGTCCTGCCGTTGTTCCAAACATCGTCGTAGGAAACAAAGCGCCTTGACGCATATACCAAGCGGCATAAGCATTGGCACCATAGGGACTGGCCCCATAGGGACTGGGCGGATAACCGTAGGGATTTGGTGGATAACCCGCCGGTGGATAACCTGCTTGCGGGTAGCCCACCGGTGGGTATCCTGCCATAGGGTAACCTGACTGTGGGTAACCTGCCTGCGGGTAACCTGCCTGCGGGTAACCTGCCTGCGGGTAACCAGCCGGTGGATAGCCTGCCTGGGGATAACCATAACCAGCCGGTGGATAACCAGCCGGTGGGTAGCCAGCCGGTGGTGGTGCTGCTGCATACGTAGAGGGTGGATAACTGGCAGCAGGGTAAGGGGGCATCGACGGTGGACCGCTGGGTGGCGGGATTGGTGTTCCCGTGCCAGCATAGACGGGCGGATAAGTCGGTGCGGTGGCTTGAGATGAGATCGGGACGATCGGAGCCGTGGCGGCTTGCCGTACTGCATATTGCTGGGCGGACATCGCCGGGGGCGGAGCGATCGTTACCGGTGTGTTCCAGGTTGTATTGGATGCTGTGTAGCCATAGACCGGAGATCCATAAGTCGGTTGTGCTGGATAGTCGATCGAACGAGTAGGATAACGAGCCGTCGTCCGATTGGCTTGTGCGAGCATCGCCGAATCCTGAATCAAATTGCTTGAGGCAACCCCTGGGGTTCCACTGGCTGAAACTGGTCGGTCGACGAAGCGCTGCCTCTGCTCGCTGGCGTTGACTAGAACCGGGACCATTCGACTGACTTCTCGCTCTTCGTACTTCTGATAGGCAGTCATCTGAGTGGTTTGCACGTTCCTCGGCTGGTACTGCACGATGGGAACGTACTCGACGATCTGCTGCGGAGGTGCAAACGGATTGGCGCTGGGAACCGATCTCGGACGAAGCTGATACGAGACGATCTGGTCGTATTGGGTGGTGGTCGTCTGCTTGGGTTCCTGCACCCAGGTAGGCACCCAAACCTTGTCCTTGACCTCTCGATACTCGTACTTGGGTACGGTCACTGATTCGGACACGACGTAACGAGCCCAAGGCTGCCCGGTGTACATGTCGAGAAACGTCATGACCGGAGCGGATGCCTGAAATTGATTCGCCGAAGCTGTTGGGGACTGCCCGATGGCAAGTGGGGCTCTGTCCACTATAATCGACTGGACAATGAATAGCACAACTGCCAACGAAAACGATTTCCCAGAATGGATCTTGGGCGTCATACGCTGCCCCAACTCAGGTGCCTTGTTGTCACTGGCCTCGGATCAGCTACTGAACCAATTGGCGGACCGCCACGCGCGATCCCCGATGACCAATAAGATCGGTCGTACTGTTTCGGCCATTCCAACGCAAGGTCTAGTTTCCAAGGACGGACGCTGGCTTTACCCGGTCGTTCAAGGCATCCCTTGTCTTTTGCCCGATGAAGCGATCCCCATCGACCCATGAAGCCCCGGGGAACTCGGATGAAATACTTAATGCAGGCATTCTCATGACGGACATCAAGAGCCCAAGACTGCTTTATGTAAAAGGGGCTTTGATGCTATTGACGGGGATCTTGGCGGGCTCGTTGGTGATTTCCCAATCACCGTCGTTATGGACGGCGTTCCTGCTGTCGATTGCCATCTGGGGCTTTTGTCGAGCCTACTATTTTGCCTTCTACGTCATCGAGCATTACGTCGACTCTGGCTACAAGTTTTCAGGCTTGATCGATTTCTTGCGTTATTGCTTGGGTCTGCATCCAACGAAGAAACCCGATCTACATCCTCAGAGCACCTCCGAGCCTAAGGGGCCGGGGGGATGAGGGGGCCGTTTAGATTGTCGATGATTTCTCCGAAATCATCGGGCTGTTTGGCTGCTTCCGTAGGGTTCGTGGAGCGGTCGTCTGTCAAACATTCAAACACTGCACAAATAACCAAGCAGCCCTACCAAGTTAGACCACCCGCAACCAACCGACCGCGGAACGTACCATCGAGCATGGTAGGCTGTTTGGCTGTTCCCTCAAACCTCAAGCCTCAAGCCTCAAGCCTGTTCCCGGCTGCTTGGTTTTAGCCCGGTGGGCGGGGAGCCAGAGGCTCCAGAGAGTTAGATGGGAGAGAGTGGATAGTAGAAAAAATCATATGCGGTTGATTTTGAGTGATGATTGTGGATTGATGATTGCTGATGGACCGCGGATGGGACGCTGATGCAGCAGCCAAACAGCCTTACGCGCGGTCTTCCCCCTCACCCCCCCCGCCCCCATCTCCCCCAGCCAAAGCCCTGGGGGCGAGGGGGAGCCAAGCGGTTGTGGGGTGAGCGCATTCGGATTGTTTTTCGTAGGGTGGGTGAAGCGGGCTTTGCCGCGCAACCCACCATCGAGCATGGGGATTGCCAAACACCTTTTTGATTGATATCGGGTTGAGTGGCTGTTTGGTTTTAGCCCGGAGGGCGGCACAAGAACTGCCGGTGTGCGTAAGCCACCGGACAGCGGCCCCCCCCCCTAACCCCCAGAAGCCCGGAGGGCGGCACAGGGGGTGAGTGGTAGTTTTAGAGACCTAGCATGTGTTTGCTAAGTAAGATAGATATTGCATTGCGAAGTGTCTGGTATAGATGCTGGCTCATAGGAAGAATATGGAATGGTTGTGTTGTTGCTCGAGACCGGTGGCTCACGCACACCGGCAGAGATATGCCGCCCTCCGGGCTAAAACCTGGGGCAGGCGTGAGGCGTGAGGCGTGAGGGGAAACAGCCAGGCGATTTAGGTTTTTATCAGCGAATATCAGCGTTCATCAGCGGTCTGGTTTTCTGCTCTCGCACTGCGCTAGCAGCGCGTCGATCTTGGCGGCCAAGATGAAATCGTTTTCACTCAAGCCCCCGATGGCGTGCGTGGTCAGTTCGATCTTGAGGTTCCGATATCCGGTCAAATGCAAGTCCGGGTGATGGCCTTCGGCCTCCGACAACTCGGCGATCCGATTGACACACTCCATCATCTTGACAAAATTCTTGAACTGCACGGACCTCTCGATCCACTCACCGTCCTCTCGAAGCGCCCAGTCCGGGACAGCACTCCGCTGAGCGTTTGCCTGCTGGAGCGAGCAAGCTTCCACGCCACCCTCGCACGGAAGGCATTTCTTTTGAAGTAGTTCTTCGCTGGTGGAACTCATAGGTTACAATTCCTCAATAAGTGGTCTGTCGTCTTGTGTGTCAGGATCTCTGGTGGATTATCGCCCCATGGCTAGAACCGCATCCGATTTTATAGCCTTTTTCGCTCTGGGTGTGATCGCCCTGTGTTGGAACGCAGGGTCGGCGCTGGCAACCGATTGGCAAAAACGCAACGAAGAGTTCGGAAAAAAGATCGAGCCACTCCTAAAACAACACTGCTACGGCTGCCACTCGGGGGTCGAAGCCGAAAGCGGCTTGGCCCTGAACAATTTTCCTGACGCCAAAAGTGTCTTTCGACAACGTCGCATCTGGGAAAAGGTCGCCCAACGACTCGATATCGCCGATATGCCTCCGGCCGATTCCCCACAGCCTACCGAGGCACAGCGCAAGCTCGTCTCGGAGTGGATCAAAAGCACGCTCAACGATATCGACTGCGGTAAAACTCCCAACCCCGGTGCTGTCACCCTCCGGCGTATCAATCGATTCGAATACCGAAACTCCATCCGTGACTTGTTCGCGATCGATTACGAACCGGCTCTAGGATTTCCAGGCGATGATGTCGGATACGGTTTCGATAACATCGGCGACGTCCTGACGCTGCCTCCACTGCTGATGGAAAAGTATCTTCGGGCTGCCGAGGAGATCAGCCAAAAAGTGATCGTCGCACCGAGCTCAGGCCCGATCTACGACTCGCCACGAAAAATCAGCCAACTGACCGCTGACTCCGGTGGCAAATTCGAGGGCAACCGCTTTGTCTTCTTCTCCAATGGCAAGACCCAGTTCGAGGAGCAGGCACCCTGGACCGGCCGCTACACCTTGGAGCTCGGCATGGCTGGCTCGGCTGCCGAGGGCCGATACCCCAAAGTGGTGATTTCCATCGATGGCAAAAAGGTCGAAGAGCTGACGGTCAAAACCGATTCTCCGAACAATGCTGAATCCTTTAAGATCCCGTTCAAGCTGCGGACCGGCAAGCGTGTTTTCGAGATCGCCTTTGTCAACGATCATTACATCGAAGCAAAAGACGGAAAGCCCGCTCAGGATACGAACCTCTACATTTACGATCTTCGGATCACTGGACAAAAGCCGGCCGAAAAAGTCCCGGAGTCGGCTCTGCCCGAGACCCATCGCGAGCTGGTTCGCGACTCGATCCCGTCGGCAAACCGTTCGGTTGCCGATGCGGCCAAGGATGTGATGCGAAGGGTAGCAAGCCGCGCCTTTAGGAGACCTGCGACCGACGACGAACTAAGCCGCTTGGCAGCGATCGTCGAACAGACGGTCCAGGCCGGGGATAGCTACGAGGTCGGTTTGCAAACCGCCTTGGCCGCCATCCTGGTAAGTCCGAACTTCCTCTTCAAGATCGAGGAGCCAGCCGTTCGGATCGCCAACGAGTATCCGAAGCTGAGCGACTTTGAGCTCGCCACACGTCTGAGCTACTTTCTCTGGAGTTCCACACCCGATCGAGAGCTCCTGACGCTCGCCTCTAAGAAGCAGCTAAGAGAACCCGGTGTTTTGGCCGCACAGCTCGATCGGATGATCCGCGACCAGCGAGCCCGAGACTTTGTGCGAAATTTCGCTGGACAATGGTTGACCTTGCGCAAACTCGATCACTTTGCACCCAACGAAGGCATGTTCCCGGACTGGAATGAACAGATCCGAGATTATTCCCGGACCGAAACGTACTACCTGTTCCTCTATGTTCTTAGAGAGAACATGAGCGTGCTGCGCCTACTCGATGCGGACTTTTCGTTCATGAACGAAAAACTCGCGCGTTTCTACGGTGTGCCGGGGGTTCAGGGGGACAAGTTTCAAATGGTTTCGCTCAAGGGTCAAAAGAGGCTCGGGATTTTGACCCATGCGTCGGTGCTGGCAGTCACGAGCAACCCGACCCGGACCAGTCCGGTCAAGCGAGGCAAATGGATCCTCGACAACATCCTCGGGACACCGCCACCGCCAGCCCCGCCCGGTGTACCCGAATTGGAGAAGGGGGAACTGGTCGGAACCCTTCGCCAGCAGCTCGAACAGCATCGCGCCAATCCCGCCTGTGCGGCGTGTCACAAGCAGATGGATCCACTGGGCCTGGCCTTGGAAAATTACGATGCGATCGGCCGTTGGAGAACCACCGACCGGGGAAGCCCCATCGATGCGTCTGGGGAGCTTCCTACGGGCGAAAAGGTATCGAATCCGGGCGATTTAATCCGACTGGTTCGCGACCAAAAATCGGAGCAATTCGTCCGAACGCTCACGGAAAAACTGATGACTTATGGGACCGGTCGCGGATTAGAATACTATGACCGTTGCGCAATCGATCAGATTCTGGCCAACGCATCGAAAAACGATTATCGATTCCAAGAATTATTGCTTGGGATCATCACCAGCGACCCGTTTGGTCGCAAGGGAACAAGGGACGAGGAATTGCCATGAGACAGCTCGATCGACGCACCGTCATCCGTGGATTAGGGACCGCAATCGCTCTGCCTTGGCTCGAAGCCATGTCGCCGATGTACAGTGTTGCTGCGGCCAGTGCAGCCGCACCGAGTGCAGCTGCAGCGGCTGACGACAAACCCGTGCGGATGCTCTTCATGATGGTCCCCAACGGGATCCACATGCCGTCCTGGACCCCTGGCTCGGATGGAGCCAATTTTGAGCTTCCAGCGACGCTCGAGGTACTGGCAAAGCATCGCAAGTCTTTGAACATCTTCACCGGGCTGACTCTCGATGGAGCCCGCGACCACGGCGACGGGGCGGGGGACCACGCCCGCAGCGGAGCGTCCTTTTTGACCGGAGCTCACCCGAAGAAGACCGACGGGGCGGACATCAAAAATGGGATCTCGGTCGACCAAGTCGCCGCGCAGGGGATTGGGCACAAGACACGGTTCGCTTCGCTCGAACTAGGCATGGAAGGCTCCTCGCAATCGGGCAACTGCGACAGCGGATACTCCTGTGCCTATTCGAGCAATCTAGCTTGGCGAAATGAATCGAGTCCACTGGCAAAAGAGATGGATCCCTCGAGCGTGTTCGAGCGACTCTTCGGGACACCCGATAAAGTCTCCGAGGGAGGCCCGGCCACACCTCGGGCCGCCCGACGCAAAAGCGTCTTGGACTATGCCCTCGAAGATGCCAATAGTCTTAAGCGCAAGCTCGGTGCGGCGGACTCTCGCAAGCTCGATGAGTACCTCTATGCGGTCCGAGATGTCGAGAATCGGATCGGACGTAGCGACAAATTGCAGCTCGGTGAAAACGGGCTACCCAACTACTCCCGTCCCGCAGGGGTGCCTCGGGTATGGGAAGAGCACTGCAAGCTCATGATGGACATGATCGGCTTGGCCATCCGCACCGACGCGACCCGAGTTTTAACGTTCATGATGGCCAACGAGGGTAGCAATCGAGGCTATCCCGAGATCGGAGCCCCCGAGAGCCATCACGACCTATCGCATCATGGAAAAAGCGAAGAAAAACAAGCGAAACTGCAAAAGATTAACCTCTTCCACTTGCAGCAGCTGGCCTACCTGGCCGACCAGCTCTCGGCGGTCGCCGAAGCAGGAGAGACGCTGCTGGATCGAACCATGATCATTTATGGTAGCGGGATCTCCGACGGGGATCGGCATAACCATGACGATCTTCCGATTCTGATGTTGGGCAAAGCCGGTGGAAGGCTGAACAAGTCCGGTCATTGGCGTTATCCGAACAACACACCGCTGTGCAATCTCTACCTTTGGATGCTCCATCAGGTGGGGATCAAGGGTGATCGGTTTGGAGACAGCTCCGATCTGCTGCGGATCGGTTGATCGAGGCCTCCATCGGCATAAGGCCGGTGGTAGGCTCCGAGCTCGCCAAGATTTCCATCGATGTGTTGGTTTCCAGGAAGTTTATCAACTAAAATACCTCGGGAGCCGATGATTGTTCTTTTGTTAGAACATCAAGTTTGCAGGATCAATACGAGCACACGTTCTGTGAATAAGAACATTATTGAATCCGTCGGTATATGGAACGGCAGTCGATTGGCTGTTGCAGATCTACTGCGAGGGCTCGCCGCCGTGTGCATCGTGTGGCATCACCTGTCTTTGTATGCACCTCAGTCGGACTTGGCCGACGCCTTTGCGCCGCGTATTGGATACGCCTTGTACAACCACGGACTCTATGCCGTTGCTGTTTTTTTGGTTCTTGGTGGATTGACGGGAAGTATTGAGAAAAGACATCAAGTCCATGCAGCCTCCTCGCTTGGGATAGAGAGTCGAGCTCTGAGGGAATTGATTGTCGGTCTAGTATCGCGATATGCTCGATTGGCTGTCCCTTACTTGGTCATGCTAGCGTTTCTTCTTTCGACAGCATGGTTTACCAATCGGATTGGATGGCCATTGGACCAGGTAGAGTCATTTTCCTGGCCTCAGTTTGTCGCGCATTTATTCTTTCTTCAAGACTTGCTCGGTTACGATAATTTCTCTGCTGGAACTTGGTATCTGTGCATCGAGTTTCAATGGTCTTGCTTTCTGCTTTTGGTGAGCTACGGCGTCAACCGTTGGGGGCTCGATGCGTCGAAAAGTCTGAGGGTTCGAGCGACGCTTCTGTTTTTGCTCGGAGTATCGAGTGCATGGATTTGGAGCCGGAGCAGTGCTTGGGAGTCAAGCTTTCTGTTTTTCGCATCACAATATGTACTTGGGATGTTCCTTGGATGGACCATTCAGCGCAGAGTGCCAATGTGGGTGCTGGTGCTCTATGGGTTGTCAATCGCCGGCAGTGTCTGGATCAATCCCAGGCCTCAGATCGTTGTGTCGCTGATAGTCGCTACCGTTTTGTATGGTGGGTTCCGGTGGTTCAGTCATTGGAGGTTGCCTGCCTGTGTGCGTTGGCTGAGCGACGTTTCTTATAGTCTTTTCTTGGTCCATTATTTGGTCAACGGAGTGGTCCTCAAAGCAATCGATCCTTGGGCTAGCCAGAGCCCTATCCATGCAGTCGCTGCGATGGCGATCGCGTTCGCTTGCAGTTTGGTAGTTGCCGCTGGGTTTTATCGAGTTGTCGAATCCCCCACGCAAGCGTGGCTCAAGCGTAGCCTAGTCAAGGACCTATCCAGGCCCGCTGTTACTTGGCCGCTTTTTCGATCTGCACCTTGGCCCATCGTCCGGCACAACTCAGGGCGTCGCGGCTATCAATCGCGTGGCGCTCGACGGGACCCATCGAATCCAGAAATCCAAATTCACCAAGAGCCAGAATGCAGGCGTATCCGACCAGATAGTTTTCTGGATTCATAGTCCCTAAATCAAAGATGCGTTCGCGAAGCTGGGTGCGGAGCTGTGGGTCGTCCTGGTCTTTCAGGATTTTTCCAAGCGCCCAGATCGCTGAGGCTCTTGTGAGGTTCCCCATCTTGAAGTCGTCTTTTGGAATGTACTTGCGAAGCATGTCTACGACCGGTGCGTAGCGGTTTTTGCCGAAGGCTTCGAACAAGAAGCTCTGCCGAATAAAATCCTGTTTGCTAAAGCGTTTTCCTGCCTCAAGTTCTGCGGTGAACTCCATTGCTATAGGTGCCATGCTCGCGATAATCGTTGGATCATCTGCAAGCTCCATCAAGCCCCAGCCTGCATGCATATTTACCTCAGCACGTGGATGATCGAGCAACTTCAGAAAGGTTGGACATCGGGAGCGATCCTGAAGCTCAACGGCCAAAACGATCGCCTGTTCGATTCCTTGCCAGGCCTCCGAAGCAAGTTTCTCGCTGATGCATTCGTCAACAACGGGGCGCAAACCATTGATTGCAATCTCAAGCAATTGCAATCTGGCCGTCTTTCGAACCTTGGCATCGGGATCGGCAAGCAGGGTCGCTTGAAGCCGTGTGTTTGCTTCCGAGGGTTTGGAACGCAGCAGGTTCAAGGCAGCGAGCCGAATCACATCGTCGGGATGTTTGGCCCAATTGGACGCCAAGGCGAGTCCTTGATCTGGGAAACTTCTTGCAATGGACCCAGCCGCAACTCGCTGTGCAGGCGAGGGGCCTTGGTCCAAGATGGTCTCAAGACGTTTAAGAGTTCCTTGTTCGTCGTGCTGAGCGATAAGGTTCGCCGCAAGTAAATGCTTGTCTGGATCCGTGGAACCTAGGACTTCGTCGGCAAGTTCTAGAAGGCCGGTGGTTTGGAGTTTGCCCAGCGCCCGAGCGGCAGCCAAGCGTATGATGGGCGTTGATCGGTTTGAACGAAGTGTATCCACGCACCGCGAGCGGTCCTGCTGCTCCCCAACCACGGCGAGTCCATCCAAAGCTCTCTCCAGATCCCAAGCGGTGGATTTTGGATCGGCCAAGCGTTCACGCCAGAGTTCTTTTGCGATCGGTGATTTCCATTGGATCAAAAACGATTCGACCATCGATGCACTGACCGGATCGCTTTTGGCCGCTTGCCAGATTGTCTGTGCGTTCGATCCATCGTCCAGCAGGCAGGCGCCAGAGATCATCGAGCGTCGAATATGAATCGAATTGGTATCTTTGCTGAGTTGCTCGATCAGGAGTTTCAAGGCTTTCTC
>Ga0114972_10002309_pt1 | contig 14267 bp, 14 predicted proteins | sample M_140807_EF_Meta_FD_87354 | JGI IMG/M metagenome (GOLD analysis project Ga0114972, IMG submission 87354) | Freshwater microbial communities from Lake Montjoie, Canada to study carbon cycling - M_140807_EF_MetaG | ecosystem: Environmental > Aquatic > Freshwater > Lake | place: Lake Montjoie... | reverse complement strand
TGCATCAGACAGTCGGTCAGAGATTGAGAACCGCGAAAGTCAGTTCTTTTGTACGGTGACTAAAAATTCAATGATTGCTTTGATCTCCGCGTCAGGCAATATGCCACCCCACGTCGGCATGCCTAAATCTGGGCGACCTTTGGTGATGGTGGTGTAGGCCACATCTTTCCATTCGCTCTGGTAACGCATACTGAGTTTACGCAAATCACGCTCACTGACAGGTGATGCACCATTGGAGCCATGGCAATGTGAGCATTTGTTGTTGAAATTGGATTTGGCTTCAGCAATGGAATCACCATCGCTGGCAACCAACCATTCGCGTTGTTGTGTCTGAGTGGTTCCCACTTTGATGAAGCCAGTTGACTTATTGGCTGACGATTGAGCCACAGCCATGTGAGGTTTAGCCATCTGTGACTTGCTTGCGCTGTTGATCAGCAATGGAGCTTGTGATGGAAAACCGTATTTCTTAACCAGTTGTTGAATCTCAGGCTTCAACGAGTCTAAGGCTTGATTGATCTGCTCTTTCAACGCGGGCTTGGATTTTGAAACAGCAACTGCAACTTCACCGCCTAAACCTTCTCCCTTGATAGGGAGTACTTGCCAGCGGCTATTGAAATTTTTGATATTGTCAAAACCAGCGCTTGGTCCCCACATCAAGCCTACGTCTAGTTCTCCCTTATTCATCGCAGCAAACAATTCATCATGCGAACGGAAGGTGGTCCAGGTAAAACCTTCGCGGGTTGAAAGCATGATCAAAGGAGGGGAACCATACAAAACACCTATGTTTCTTCCCTTGAGGTCATCTAGTCCTTTGAATACTTGACCTATGGGGCTGACAATGGCGTAACTGACATTCAGAAAGGGGTTACTTTTCTCAATTCCCTTGACTCGGTATTCAGCATCAGCGGGAAGCGCAAAATAAGCATCACAGCCGTCCATGGTGTTGCGCAGTGCGCGACGTTGATTGAAAGACAACCACCAAACGTATTCAACTGTCGTTCCTAATCGTTGTCCTACTTTCTCAGCCAATTCAATATACAGCCCTTTGTCAGGACCATCGGCTTTGCTGAAAGGCAGGTTGTCAGGATCAGAGCAAACTCGCAAAGGGTCTGCATAAGCTCCAGTGCTGGCCAATGCAGCAACTGCAAGTGCAGTAGAACTCAGACAAGTCTTGAGTGCACTTTGGAACAACTTGGACATATCGAAATCTCCTCTATTTTGAAAGTACGATGAAAATAATGTGACTTGCTGTATTGTTAACCGACAAGACATTTCTCACACATTATTTTCAGAGTACACCCTTAACGCAGGGTTACAAATACAAAAAATTGACAAAAAAACACCGCCCCGAAGGGCGGTGCCTAGATAACCACTAAAGTGGAAATCAGTTCAGTGAGAACACAAACAAGGTGCCGCCTTCTGGGCTGGCTGCCACCATTTTCTCGCCCAATGCGCCCAAGAACGCAGGGATAGATTGGGTGCGACCAGAAACCACAGCGATGTACTGCTTGCCGTCTAAGGTGTAGCTGATAGGTGCAGCGCTGATGCCTGAGCCAGAGTTGAATTTCCAAAGCTCTTTACCATTTTTGGCATCCAAAGCGCGGAATGTACCTTTGATGTCACCAGCGAAAACCAGACCTGTTTTGGTGGTCATCGTGCCGCCGTTGAAAGGCAGTTCATCCTTGTTGAACCAGACTTCTTTTTGAGCCACTGGATCCCAAGCTTTCAAACCACCGCCGTGGCCGCCAGGACCCACTTTGCTGAGGTCAAAGTTGACGCCAAGGAAGAACTGGCCGCGCTTGTACTCTTCTTGAATACCTTCCAAGTCCATACACAGATTCATGGTTGGGATGTAAACCAAACCAGTGTTGGGGTTGTAGGACATAGGCATCCAGTTTTTGCCGCCGAGCAAGTTGGGGCAAATGTCTTTGGCCCACTTTTTCAGGCGAGGACGTTTTTCGTTGTTGGCTGTTTCGATTGGTGCGCCTGTTTTCAGGTCAATACCAGTCGCCCAGTTCACGCCATTGACGAACGGCTTGGCAGAAATCAACTTACCATTCGCACGGTCGATCACATAGAAGAAGCCGTTACGGTTTGCTTGCATGATGACAGGAACTTTTTTACCGTCGACAGGCAAGTCAGCAAATACCAATTCGTTCACACCGTCGTAATCCCATGCATCATGGGGTGTGAACTGGTAATGCCAAACGATATTGCCAGTGTCTGGGTTCAGAGCAACCACAGACGCTGTGTACAAGTTGGTGAACTTGCCGACGTCTGAAGAGTCATTGCCGCGGACAGAAGCTGACCATGGTGAAGGATTGCTGGTGCCGTAGTAAACCAAGTTCAACTTGGGATCATATGAACCAACGTTCCAAGCTGCACCGCCGCCTGTTTTGCCAGAATCACCTTTCCATGTGTCAGCATTTTTTTCATTGCCAACAGGAACGGTGTGGGTACGCCAAACTTCTTTGCCAGTGGCTTGGTCTAAAGCAACCAAAGCACCGCGTACGCCGTATTCACCACCGCCAAAGCCTGTGATGACCAGATTTTTAGCCAATGTGGGAGGTGAAGTGATGACTGAACCTTGGGTGTAATCCACCACTGCGGTTGTCCAGAGCTCTTTACCAGTTTTTGCATCAAGTGCAGTGACTTTGGAATCCAAACGGCCGACGAACAATTTGCCGTCGTTATAGGAAACACCGCGGCTGTTCACGTCGCAACATGCGTACTGATCAACAGCTTTAGGCATTTCAGGGGACCACTTCCAGCGAACTTCACCTGTTTTTGCGTTCACAGCAAAGACATTTTTCGGGCCGAAAGATGATGTCACATACAAAGTGTCGCCAACCAAAATGGGGCTAGATTCTTGTGAACGGTTTGAGCCTAATTGGAGGGCCCATTTAACGCTCAGCTTGTTCACGTTAGCTGCGGTAATTTGGGTACCTTCGCTGTAACGCGTGTTGCCGGTGTCGCCACCATAGACAGGCCAACTTTGAGCACTTGCCAATGAGGCTGCGCCCAAAGCAGCTGCCAGTGCAACTGATTTGATCAATAGTTTCATAAAAAAATCCTTCAGGGTTTAACAAAGGGAAAACAACTAACACTGAAATTTTCCCTGACTTGTATAAGACCAAGACTAGCGCAAACCCTAGTTGGGGTATTAAAACTATGGAATTTCTCAAAAAGAGACACCGTCAACCCATGGCGATGTCAGGTACGAGTAAAGAATCTATTTAGGCAATGACAAACAAAACATCTGCCTCGAGGTGGGGGGCAGTAAAGGTGTGAATTGGCTGGCCTATAGGGGCTAGAGAAACAGAAAATTTCGGTTTATTGAAAATCTATCAATTTCATTCGCAAGGTGCCACCTTGGAAAAACTTTGCAGTGGTCGGTTCATCGCGTTCCACTTGCACCAATCCCACCCCAGGACAAAACCATTCTCGAGAAAGAATGGGGATGGGTTTGTACGCGAACACCACATCGTTCCAAAGCATCATTTCCATGGTGCCATCTACGCGCGTGCAATGTTCAAAATTACCTGCGGGCGTCGATATGCTGACATTCATGTCCGCAACTGTAAAAACCATGGGCATATTTTGGTATTTGCTGATGTATCGAAATTCTGATGGATTTTCATTGCGGCGACGTAAAAAATAGGGAACCGTGGGAACAGTCCAGGTACTGCCAACCTTCAAAGGGTGGGGAAGTACGGTGCGAGATTCCACATCCATCTCCGCTTGATCTCTTGTCGGACTTTTCAACGCTACCCGTTGAATGCCATTGTCATCTGTCGTCAACCAGTATTCATGGCCATTGCTGCTACGGCGTACCCATGCTTTGCTGCCATCACTGAGTTCAGCACTGCCGAGGTTTTTGATCTCCAGTTTGTGGGATGTTGTCTTGGCATCCGGCGCGTCATACACCGTTTCAATAAGGTAAGTCCAACGTTTTCCAGCGGCCAATGGAAACAAAGGATTTTCTTTCGTCGGTTGATCGCAACCGGCGATAAAAAACAAAGTGATTAAAAAAATAACGTTGATGCGTATTTTCATTTCTCAGGCACCTGAGGTGTTGGCAGGTCCATGATTTTGACTTCCTGCTCGTCACTGCCTGGGTTCAACCAACTGCTGCCCTTGCCATTGCCTGGCTTGATTTCTGCGGTTCCCATTTGAGGGATGCCTTCACGGCCTTTGCGCATGCCAGAAACGATTTGTTCGTGTCCCAAGCGTGTATAGGGCAATTTATAAGCACGAGGTTGCAAAAAACCTTTGCCCTCCTCAATAGGCGTGATCCAAACATACAGGGCTCCCGGATGCTTGCTGGTGGGTTCTTCTACCAAAGCAGCGAGCATGACAAATCTTTCCGGAAGGGCATCTGTGCTTGGTATGCCCAAAAGCGAATGCACAGAAGAGAAACCGAAAAAATAAAAACCTGTGATGCCAACAGCCAGCAAGCCTTTGAGCCAACGGGGCCAGTTGGAATAAACCAGCGCCAATGCAAGCAGCAGAGCGACCAGTGCAAAAACAATAATCAAAGTAAGCGTCATATCAAAAAGATTTGATGAGGGTTTTGGGGATGGTGTTGATATTGTCAACACCACCTTCGGGGGTGACTGTGAATCGGGCCATGGTCACTTCTTTGCCGCGGGCTTCCAGCATGGCTTGACCGTAAAAAACCACCTCGGCTTTGGGATTGACCTTGATGATTGACACGGTTGCCTGTACCGCTTGGCCAGCCTTGGGGTCGCTGTTGTCAATATCCTTGGTTTCGTAGTAGTGAGCGTTGACTACATATTCACCCGGAACAATGCTGCGAATGGTGACCACTTCCTGACGCAAAGGGTTCACCACTTTACGCCCGTTGATCATGATGGTGTTGTTTGAATTTCCTCTGTCATCTCTGTCTAAATGCATCAGATCAGCTTCACGGTTGCGGAACCAAACGCTTTCGCCAGACGGACCTTGTACCCACAAATCCAGATCATTGGGGTCCATGTCTGGCCAAGACAATGTGATGATGAATTCTGCTTTGGCAGGAATATCTCCACTTTTGGTGGCCTTAGGGTTCATGGCCAGCAAAGCGATGATGAAACAAAACACAAACGCGATCAGCATGTTAAAAAGCATGTCATAAAAAGGATCGACCTCAGGCTCGCGGGAAAAACGGTTGTTGCGCATGGCGTAACAATCGCCTCAGCGACCGATGACCAATCCGTGGCGTTGCGCCTGTGACAGCAATTGATCTGCAAACCGGTCCATTCTGGTCAACTGAAGCCCGAGCAAAATATTGCCAACCAAGCCAACCATGGTGGTGAGCAAGGCAACGCCTAGTCCAGAAGTCAGGTTGCGTAAAAGTTCCTGCGCTTGGCTAGGGTCAAAGTTTTGGATTTGACCAATTTGCATCGCCAGCACGGAAAACCCGATGACCTTGCCCAGCAAGCCCAATTTCAATTGAACCCCGTTGACCCACCAAGCGGTGGAATGCGGACCATGGGTTTTCTCCATCAGTAAATCCAGCGGCGCAGTTGAGTCCTGCGGGTTGGCGGCAAGTGCAGACCAATAATCAGCCGCCCAGCCTTGGGCTTGTATCAAACCTTGCAAGCCTTGAACAGACGCTTTGTCAAGCAAATCGCGCTGGTAGGCCAATTCTTTGGAGCGCACACCGCACCACATGGTGGAGACGGCAAAAATAATGATGATGACCAAGGTAATACCGGTAGGGTCGGAGCTGAGCAATAAATGCCAAACACCTTTGATACCCAGCAGCCAAGTAGAAAAAATAAAAAGTCCAACCAATATCAACCATTCAAACCACAAGGGTTCAACATCCCAATGGGGGTGATTGGCCTTGAGGCGCGAAAAAAAAGATTTCAAAACATTTCACCTAAGGAAATAGTTAAAAAGTTGGCCGCTAAATCAAATAATGCAAGAGTGCCAACCATCGCAAACCTCGGATAATAACTGACGAAAGCAGAGTCCTTCTCCCCTGACTTTTAAGGGTTGATGGCCTGCTCTAAGATGCGTAGTGTGACTTTTGTTTTTTTAGATGAGATGGGATTGAGATGAAAAAGTTTTCTTTTGTGTTTTGCCTTGGCTTGTCTTTACTGGATTTTTCTGCTTTTGCACAATCGCGTGCTTATGCAACCAATGAAGGTGGCGGTTCTGTGTCTGTGATTGATATTGACACAGATACCGTGATCTCGACGATAGATACGGGGGGAAAGCCGCGAGGTTTGGCCGTTTGTAAAGGCAGTAAAAAATTATTTGTTACCGAACAAAATTCAGCACAGTTGTGGATGATTGATCCAAACAAAGGTGAAATAGAGCAACGTGTACAACTCGGCGAGTCTCCTGAGGCGCTTTATTGTTCACCTGACGGTAAATGGTTGGGGGTAGCCAACGAAGGAACCAACAGCATCAGCTTCATAGACGTCAAAAGCATGGCTGTGAAATTTTCTATTCGTGTCAAAGGAAAAAATCCAGAGCACGGGGTGTTCAGTCCGGATGGAAAGTTCATGCTGGTGTCTGCAGAAGAAGCCGACCAAGTGGATCTGATTGATTTGACCAAACGCAAACAAATCGGTTCCATCAAAGTAGGCGAAAGACCACGTGGTATTGCTTTCAGTCCAGATGGAAAACGCGCATACGTCGCGGTTGAAAGCGCCAGTCTGTTGGTAGCCATCGATATGGTCAAGCGAGAAGTCGTAGGTAAACAAGCTGTCGGCAAACGCACTGCGGGCGTGATTGTGTCGCCCGACGGCGCCTATGTGTTTGCCAGTAATGGTGGAGACGCCAATGTTTCTATGGTCGATACCAAAACCTTCGAACTGGTTGACAACATTGCCATTGGACAACGCCCGTGGAACATGACTTTCAGCCCAGATGCCACCAAGTTGTACGTGGCTGCCGGGCGCAGCGGTTCAGTCAGCGTGATTGATGTGGCAAGTCGAAAAATGGTGTCTGAAATTCCTGTGGGTAAATTGCCCTGGGGTGTCGTGGCACACTGAAGATTCTCTGAAAGAAAGTGCATATGACTGATAACAATAATCTGGTTGATGATCAGACATTACCCGCGACTTTGCCTTTGCAATACGACCGAATGATGGTCATTTTGCATTGGGTGCTAGCTGTAGGTTTGATTGCTCAACTCGGGCTGGGTTTGTGGATGGCAGACTTGCCTAAAGAGCCCGTGGGTTACCGGGCTCAGTGGTTCAATATCCATAAGTCCATAGGTTTGTGTCTTGGGTTGTTGATTTTGTGGCGATTGGGCTGGCGCGTGACACATTCTGTGCCCGCATCCCTCGACCACGTGGAAGTATGGAAACAGAAATTGGCCACTTGGAACCACCGGCTCATGTACCTGTGCATGTTGTTGATGCCCATCACAGGTTTTATCGGTTCTAGTTTCTCTGCTTATCCAGTCAAATTTTTCGGATGGCCTTTACCCAAGTTATGGGCTCCAGATCCTGAGTTGAAATCCATTTTTTCTGAAGTCCATGAGACTTCCGCCGATATATTCATGTGCTTGATGGCGCTTCATTTTGCTGCGGTGTTATGGCATGTGTTGATCAAGCATGATGGGCTATTGAAACGCATGACCTGGGGTCGTGCCAGCACAGATTGAAGATACTTTTTCTGCATCAAAACTTCCCGGGTCAGTTTAAACACTTGGCGCCGGCGTTGGCTGGCTTGGGTCATGATGTACATGCCTTAGTCCTGACAAAAAATCCTGCCTACGAATGGCAGGGAGTCAAAGTCCATACGTATCACCCTCAACGTGGCAGTACGCCAAACATTCACCCGTGGCTTATTGATATTGAAGCCAAAGTGATCAGGGGTGAAACTGTTTTAAGGTGGGCGCAAGAATTCAAGCAGCGTGGCTTTTCCCCTGATGTGGTGATTGCCCACCCCTCATGGGGGGAAAGCTTATTCATCAAATATGTGTGGCCTGAAACAAAATTAGGCTTGTTTTATGAAATGTATTACCAAGTCAATGGCCAAGACGTGCATTTTGATCCGGAATTCTCAAAACCTGCGGTAAGTACCGAGAGCAGGTTGTTGTTGAAAAATTCAGTACAAATCTTGCAAAATCCATTTGCTGACGCTGCCATATCCCCCACCCATTGGCAAGCAGCTACCTATGAGCCAGTGGTGCGTGAAAAAATCACTGTCATACACGACGGCATTGACACAAGTCGTATTCGACCAGATGCAGCTGCACGACTGACATTGGATAACGGGCTAAGTTGGTCCCGCGACGATGAGGTGGTGACTTTTGTCAGCCGCAATCTGGAGCCTTATCGCGGCTACCATGTTTTCATGCGGGCATTGCCTCAATTGCTGCGACTGCGCCCGCACGTGCAGGTGTTAATCGTTGGCTCAGACGGGGTCAGTTATGGCGCTAAACCACCCGCCAACCAAACTTGGAAACAAATTTTCATTGATGAAGTGCGCGGGCAGATTTCCGACAGTGACTGGCAGCGGGTGCACTTTCTGGGACGGCTTGGCTATCCCCAATTCTTGACCATGCTTCAAGTCAGCAGGGTACATGTGTATTTGACTTATCCGTTTGTATTGAGCTGGAGCTTGATAGAGGCCATGAGCAGTGGGTGCGCAATTTTGGCCAGCAACACGGCCCCGGTGCTCGAGGCCATTGAAGACGGGGTCACTGGACGTTTATTGCCTTTCTTCGACCCTCAAGCTTGGGCCCATGGCATTGATACATTGTTGAATGATCCAGCCGACATAGTGCGGTTGGGCGCTCAGGCCCGACAACGAGCTGTCGAGCACTATGACTTGCAATCCGTTTGCTTGCCTAGACAGTTGCAATGGGTCAAAAAACTGGCGAGCCTATGAGCTTTGAGGTCTTGCTTTGGATAAAGACTGTTGAGTTTTAAATGACTTTGAAAAAATGCGTCGCATCCCTGCGCAGTTGTTCCACCAAACCCGATTGCCAGTCAAGATAAGCCTGCAGGTTTTGTGCGGAGTAATTCGCTCCTTCATAAGGGCGGAGGTAGCGGTCTATGCGCGGACTGGCCACATAAGATTCACCTTGCTGTGTACTGAATCCCTTGGCTATCCAGGCGGCATTTCCTCCCGGCAACCAGAAAACTTCTACCCCTGGTCTGACCAATGCGCGAAGTTCTGAAACAGCAAACCTCGAGGCGCGACCATCCGCACAAGTCAGGACATACCGGTTGGCTTTATGAACCCTCGTGAAGTCCTCGGCCATTTGTGAACGCAACAACCACCACGCACCTGGGATATGTTTTTTGACATAAGTACTGCTGTCGCCTACATCTATGACCATGCTTAGATTGCTGCGGTTTGCCAACCATTCTTTGAGTGTGACCGGATCAACTTCAGCGACCTGATCTACAGTGTCTGGCAAGTCGTCTATCGGTTCATCTGTTTGCTGCAAATCTTCAATCGCAACATCTTTCAGTACATAGGTTTCCCACCCCATTTGCACCAACCAAGAGGCCGCCATAGAGGCACGTACCCCATCATCGTCGTACACGACCACGCGGGCACCCCGAACACCTATGTAGTGATCGGTTTGATCGATCAGTTGACCGCCTGGCGCATGGCGCGCACCCTCGAAATGGCCATGCGCATACTCTTGCAAACTGCGAACGTCTAACAAGTAGGTATTGCGGCTGGTCTCAGCCATCATCTGCGCCAGCGTGTCTCGGTCTATGCGTTGAACCCCGCTACGAAAAAGCAGAGCGAGGGCGGAGGCAGCGGTTTTCTTGCGGTCATCTTCGTCAACCGCGTTAAAGCATTTGTCGGCCTTTTGCTCCAACTCGTAACCCGCAAGGCTCCAGCCTAAAAGACCGTTTCGCAATGCACACACTGGATTGGGTATGCCTGCATTGATCAATGATTGCGCACCAATGATGCTGCGTGCACGACCTTCACAACTCACCACTATGCGCGTGATGGCGTCCGAAGCCAGAGTTCTGGCGCACAACACCAATTCACCACCAGGGATATGGATAGCGCCAGGGATGCTGAGGGCTTGGTATTCTTCAAAGCGTCTGGCATCGAGCAAAACCATGTCTGATTGGCTAGCCATTAATGCATTGACTTCTTGCGCTGAGAAAGAGGGCGTTTTTCGCTGGTGCTCTACCAACTCTGCAAAAGCTTGGCTTGCGACATGGATATCTCTGAATAATTCGCCGCCAGCAGCAGCCCAACCGGACAGACCATTTTGGAAGATGCTGATGTTGCTGTAACCCATGCGTTGGAAAATTTCCGCCGCGCGCTCAGCCAATACGCCGCCTTGGTCAAACAAAACAATGGGCGTGTCCAGACGCGGAATACGGCGAGCGCTGTCGGCCTCTATGCGGCCATACGGCAAATGAATCGCAAACAATGGGTGACCTTGTGCATAGGCATGTTCTTCACGTACATCAACCAGTGCGATTTCTTGTTTTTCTAATAAGGCTTGGCGAACTTGTGAATATGTGCAGACCGCAAAACGGGGTCCTATACCTTGATGTTCATGGTGCAAAGATGGCAATCCGATTTCTTCGATTCGCACAGATGCATCAGCTGGTTTAATCTGGGCTGCTGGGTCAGACATGGGCGTTGTTGGTACGTTCACAGAAACCGAAGTAGCAGATGTGACAAGCGGAGCAGTTGATTGAACAGGGTTGGAAATTAATTGCACATTGGCATAGCCGTCAACAAACATTTGACGCGAACCGTCCTCTCGGTAGCTGTGGCGCTCGATCAAACCAATATGACCTTCGTATATTTCTATGCAGACTGTCACCTGGTCTGGCAGGGGGTTCCAAACTTTATGCACATCGCCAGTGCGAGGCGATACTGATTCCATGTCGCCCGGCAGCATATCGATTTGAAAACCAGCGGGCACCCAGCGTCCATCAGACATTCGGCTATAGGGCTGGCAGGATAAGCTGCCACGCAATAAGCCCATTACCCCCCAGACAGTGTGATCATGGATGGGCGTGCTTTGTCCGGGGCCGCAAACCAAACTTACCACTGAAAATCTGGCTTGCGGATCGGCATAAATTAAAAATTGTTGCGGATGAAGCGGGTGTGCCTGCGTCAATTCGGCTTGCAGCCAGTCATCATCGATTAACAAGGGTTCCATCAATACTTGCACCTGCGCGATCAAGGCTTGCTCGGCGGGGGCACTATCTACCAATCTGGTCATAGCGGCCAGAAACTGGTGCAGTGTTTGACTGTTAGTCTTGTTTGCTTCGTACATCAGAGCGCATTTCGAATGGAGTGGCAATTGTTTCACAGTAATGCAGGATTTTTTAACAAGCTCTTGCTGATCTATTTCCCCTGCCTTTTCAAAAACGCTATGCTTGTCAAACGATGATTCAAAAAGTCTCACATACTTTCGTTCTCGCCGGGGTCATGGGATGGCCCATTACACACTCTCGCTCGCCAGTGATACACGGTCACTGGATAGAGCAGATGGGTTTGCGTGGCAATTATGTCCCCTTGGCTGTCAACCCCGCGCACTTGGCTGATGCGCTTGAAGGGCTGTCAGCATTGGGATTTGCTGGCTGTAACCTCACCTTGCCTCATAAGGTTGATGCACTGCCGTTTGTCCACCACATAGACCATGTGGCACAGCACATCGGTGCGGTCAACACGGTCATCGTGCAAGCTGATGGCAGTTTGAGTGGTACGAACACGGACGCCTTTGGATACATACAAAGTCTGCGCGAATCACAAGCTGATTGGCTTGCACACAGTGGGCCAGCGGTGGTGTTGGGTGCGGGGGGTGCAGCGCGCGCCATTGTCTGGGCCTTGGCCGATGCAGGCGTCAAAGAGATACGGTTGCTCAATCGCAGCCCAGAAAAGGCGCAAGCCATGGCCGCACAATTCGGTTCACCCGTGCATGCTTTCGACTGGTCACAACGCCACGCTGCCCTGACCGATGCTGCTTTGTTGGTCAACACCACCACCCAAGGCATGCAAGGTCAACCGGCGTTGGACATCGATATATCTGCGTTGCCCACGCGCGCGGTCGTCTCTGATATTGTTTACACACCGTTGGAAACCGATTTGTTGTTACGCGCCAAACTTCGAGGAAATCCTGTTGTCAACGGCTTGGGTATGTTGTTGCATCAGGCACGTCCTGGGTTTGCTGCATGGTTTGGTGTGATGCCCGAGGTCACACCTGACTTATGGAGAAAAGTTTTGGCTACGCTTTAATCTACTTGCGTACCGAGGGCACTTCAATCTTTAATCCCTGAGCCCGCCACATCAAATAGAGACTGATATTGCGCATATCTTCGTGGCCCCACGCTGGAATTTCTGCTTTGACACCTGTGTAACAAAAACGCAAGCGCCGTTCCAAAGATGCCAACCGTTGCCATTCAATCCGATAGGCAGGGTAAGCGTTAGGCTGCCCTTGGCTGAGTTTGTCTGTGAACAGTTTGATGCCATAGCGCTGATCGTGGCACTGCGTACACGCCAGATTCATCTGACCTTGGCGGGTAGTGAATATGTTCTGACCAGCCTCAAAATGTGATTGTGCCTTGCCATCAATGGATACCTTGATGGGCATGCCGTTCGAGGCTGAGGTGACATACAGCGTGATTGAAAGTAATTCCTCAGACTCAAGCGGCCATTCAGCTGCTTTTTGACGCTTTTGGCGGCAATGGCGAATACGGTCTTCCAAATTAAACAAATGTCCGCTGGCTTTATCGATGGCAGGATAACGGGTTGCCGCACCTTTCATGCTTTTCAATTCGCCATGACAGGATTGACAGCTTTTATCGTTCTTGCCTGAGACTTGGTTCCACAACTTGGCTCCTTTCTCCAAAAAAGGCAGTCCAGGGTTGGCGAAGTCGTCACCTTGCAAATCAAGAATTTCAGGACCAGTGAAAGCCAAACCGGATTGCAATTTGTCCAAGGCAATCAAACGTTGTTGCGCCGCAGCCATGGGAAGATGAAACAACAGGCCGAACACGTTGAGCAACAGAAAATAAATCAAACATCTTGACAGTCCCCATAAGCAAAGTTTCGGGCCAGACATTGGCTGTGAATTCAACAATATCTGCATGACTTAGGGTTTAGGAGCTTTGGACTGGTTGGCAGGTTCGATCACCAATTTTTGACGAAGTTCTCCGATGTACCCTTTGTCATCAACCCATCTGAAATACAACTCGCCCGATTTGGTGGCGCGAAGATAAAACTCAAACAAGGGATTGGCTGACGTGCCTGTGGTGGGTTCAACCCGAAAGACTTCTTTGTCGTGAAAAATACATTGCAGGTGACGGATGACATTGCGTTTAACCAAAACTCCCTCGAGGTCACGCAAAAAACCGCTGTCCATTGGATGCTGAACCAGCAAGCGCAACTTGAACACATCGCCTTCAACAATGCGAGCGGGAAGTTGTAAACGTGCAGTAGTCATGGCTTATCCGTTGTCAATGCAGGCAGCCTCAGTGACGACCACTTCTTGCGTTTCGTATCGGAAAGTGCCATCTGACATGCGCGCGAGCACCACCACCATTTGCGTGCCCGACAGGCGAACGCGCATGCTCAGTTCGGCCCTACCGTTCCAGGGACCCAACACAAACATGGCCATCAATGGAACAGGGTTGCGTTGCGAAATCACATAAATATGGGTGACGTGGGATTCCTCCGTCATGGGACTGTCGACCTTCAGACTCAAGGGCACCAAGTGGCCGTTGTCTGCCAGCATCGGCAATGACAAGGTAATGCCACCTTGCTTGACAGGTTGGCGCACGACATACGGCGCAATCATTTCGTCAAATTGACGCAGTCGTGCATCTGTCATGTCTTGTACTCGACCTAAAACAGACATATCCTGCGCATGCGACATACCAGAGCCCATCCCCCAAACACCCACAGAAGCTTTGAGAAATCGGGATAACCAATCACGTCTGGATAATGAAAATAACATCAAGGACCTTTGGTGGCTTCTAGCAAATAGGCCACGATATCTTCCAGACCTTGCTCGGTGAGAACGGTTTTACCGATCAACGGTTTAGCCACATTATGCAATCCTTCTGTGCTGAAGTAGGCTGGCATGAACGACTGTGGATTTATCAACCTGGGGTCGGCAATACGCATGCGAATTTGATCAGCCGTTAATCGCTGACTCAAACCCGTGAGGTTAGGCCCCATTTCGCCGCCATCCTTTAAACCAGGAATGGTATGGCACAGAACGCAACCGGTTTCTTGCCGGTTGAGTAGGAGTTTGCGCCCGCGTTCGACTTCAGCGGTACGTTCAGAAGGCGTAGGCG
>Ga0114972_10002307_pt1 | contig 14270 bp, 13 predicted proteins | sample M_140807_EF_Meta_FD_87354 | JGI IMG/M metagenome (GOLD analysis project Ga0114972, IMG submission 87354) | Freshwater microbial communities from Lake Montjoie, Canada to study carbon cycling - M_140807_EF_MetaG | ecosystem: Environmental > Aquatic > Freshwater > Lake | place: Lake Montjoie... | reverse complement strand
TGAAGCATCCCGCCGCCCTGCGCTACACCTCCACGCAGGAAAAAATCTTCAGTCCCGTGGATGGGTCCCGGAAGATCAAAATGGAAACTCAGAACTACATTCTGGACACAGTGAAATGCTGTGATGGACTGAAGACCGGCTACATCCGCGCGGCCGGTTACTGCATCGCCGGCACCGCCCAGCGCAAGGGCCAGCGGGTCATCGCGGTGCTCCTTGGAGCGCCCTCGGAAAAAGCCCGCAACAAAACCGCCGCCCGCCTGATCGACAAAGGCTTCGCGGTGCTGGCCGCGCCCTGAAAGAAAGGGAGCACGGGGCTCCGGGCCGTGTGTTCAGCCGGTTCTGCTGCCGGAGGGTGCTGATCAAAAGCGCAACGTCCCGGCAATCTGCACGAAATCACTCTGCGGCGACAGGCCGGTGTTATCGACAAAACTGCCGGGGAAGAAATGCGCATAGGCGAGATCAATCTCGAAGTTTTGGCAGACCTGCCAAATGAGGCGCACATCGCTTTCCTGGCCGACATAGGTGCCACTGCTGCCGGTGTTATCGCGCCGCAGACCACGCACCCACACATCGGTATCGCTGGCGAGCCAGATGGCGCGGTGGATCAGTTCGCACTTGAGATTCTTCGCGGGCGCAATGCTCAGGCGCAGGGCGGGGTTGATCATATTTTGCCATGCGAAGTAGCTGCTGTAGCCGTAAAAGGCATAGGTCGCTCCGTAGAGCGGGTCGAAGCGCTCGTTGCTGTCGTCAGCAGCGTTTTGGTCGCCGCTGGCGTAATTGAGCCAAAAGGCGAGGCGGGGCTTCCATGCGGTGCTCCAGGTATAACCAGACTCAAGGTGGATGGCCCCGGCGCGATGGTCACGGCCCTGTGTCCTGCCCCACTGGCCGGCAAGGCTGAGGTCGTAGTCCCACGCGGACTGTTCCCCCCATTGCCCAAAGGCATGGAGGCCGAAGGTGTGCAGATCACGCTGGATGGGGATGCCGCGTATTTCGTTTTGGTCCAGCCACAGCCAGTATGGCTCCAGCACGACATGCGGAGACCAGCCGCGCCAATAACCCGCGATGCCGTAAAGCGTCGCGTTGTCGCTGGATTCATCAAGGTCTTCGATGTTCCGGTCCACGGGCCGCACGGCGATGGCGTCGATCTCCCATGGGGCCTTTTCATCGCCAAGCCGGAGACGCAGGCCGTCGAAAGCGCTCATGGTGTTGCGGTTGCGATTGCGGGAAATGAGGCGGCGGTCCGCCCAATCAAAGACCATGCGGCCAAAACTGAGGCTGAGCGGGGCCCCGCCGATGGCATCCTCAAAATGAAGCTGAGCATAGGCCTGCAGGACCTCGAATTCATTTTCGATGTTGGGATTGTCAGGGCGGTCACTGAGGAACCGGCGGGAATCTTCGAGTTCCACCGATATCCGCAGCGGATCGAGTGCATTCCTGACGCCAAGATAAAGCAAATTGCGGGTGACGAGCGCGTCATCGGTCAGCAGTCCCAATGAACTGTAATCCTTCCAGCGGTATTCATAACGGGTCCTCGACTCCACGCCGAAGTCCAGCCAGGTGGCCTCTTCGCTGAAGGGGTGGGAATAGTCTGGAGCGGCAGCGGTGCGGCTGGAGCCCACGCTGCGTGTGGTGACCGGTTTGAAACTGCCTGCGGGGGGGACTGCGCCGGAATTCGCCGGCTCGCCGGCCTGCAGGTTCAGCGCAGCAGCCACCAGCAGCACAGCAGACTTCAGGGCACGGGAGGGAATGATGGTCAGAATTGACATGGGTCGATTCCTGTCCTACGGCGGCTTGATCATGTCAAAGATAAATTCGCCTGACAATCCAGCCTCGGTGCGGAGCAAAGCGTGCGGATGGCTGCAAAATGGGCACGCTGCAATCATTGGCATCCTGCTCATCATCCCTGCCATTGCGGTATTCCTCTGCAGCTGCAGGCCTGCTCCAAAAGCTAAGGATCCGGTGCTGACCCTCGCGGTCGCTTCCAGTGTCCAGTTCGCCATGGAGGATCTCATCAGCGAATACCACGCGCTCCATCCTGAAGTGACTGTGAAGGCGGTGTATGGCGCATCGGGCAATTTCTTTGCCCAAATTCAGAACCAGGCCCCCTTCGATCTCTTCCTCGCGGCAGACATGGATTACCCCAACAAACTGGCTGCGGCTGGACTCGCGCTGGAGGGCGTGGTCCGGCCTTATGCCATCGGCGGGCTGGTGCTCTGGGTGCCGAAGGACTCGCCGCTCGACGTGGAGAAGTTGGGCATTCAAGCGATCGCCGACCCAACGGTGAAGAAAATCGCCATCGCCAATCCAAAACTCGCCCCTTACGGCTCGGCGGCGGTGGCGGCGATGCAGGCGCTCAAGGTCTATGACCAGGCGGAGCCGAAGCTCGTGCTCGGCGAGAACATTTCCCAGACGGCCCAGTTTGTGGAAAGCGGTGCCGCGGACATCGGCTTCCTCGCGCTGTCACATGCTGTGTCTGACAAGATGAAGGACAAGGGCCGCTTCCAGGAAGTGCCGGCGGACGCTTTCCCTCCCATCAGGCAAGGCCTGGTCATCATCAAAAGCACGCCAAATGAGGCTGCCGCGCGTGCCTTCCAGGAGTTCATCCTGAGCGATGCGGCCGCCAGGGTGCTGCAGCGTCACGGCTTCAAACTGCCTGGGAACTAGCATGGATTGGCAAGCGATCAGTCTCAGCCTGCGGCTCTCCGCCTGCACCACGGCCATTCTTATCCTGCTGGGTTTTCCCCTGGCATGGTGGCTGGCCAATACGCGCTGGCGCTGGCGTTTTCTCGCTGAGGCCGTCGTGGCGCTGCCGCTGGTGCTTCCGCCGACGGTGCTTGGTTTCTATGTGCTCATGGCCATTGGTCCCCATAGTCCAGGGGGGCAGTTCTATGAATGGCTCTTCGGTCACCGGCTGCCCTTTTCGTTTCAGGGATTGCTCATCGCCTCCGTGCTATACAGCCTGCCCTTTGCGGTGCAGCCTTTCATGAGCGCCTTTGCCACGGTGGACCGCCGCCTGCTGGAAGCCTCATGGTGCCTCGGGGTGAGCCGCCTCGGGACCTTCCGCCGGGTGGTGTTGCCGCTGGCGTGGCCGGGCGTGCTGGCGGGCATCGTGCTTTGTTTTGCCCACACCATGGGGGAATTCGGTGTGGTGCTGATGGTCGGGGGCAATGTGCCTGGCGTCACGCGCACCATCTCCGTTTCGATCTATGATGAAGTGCAGGCCCTCAACTACGCGGCGGCAGGTCAAACGGCCCTGGGGATGCTCTTCTTCGCTTTTTTCGTGCTTTCCATTACTTATGCCCTGCAGCGCCGCCTGCTCCAGCCATGGCCGACACGCTGACTGCTGATTTCCATCTCACCCACCCCCGTGGTCCTACCATCCACGGCGTTCTGGAAATGCCGGCCTTGCGGCACAGTATCACCGTGCTCGCCGGCCCTTCCGGGGGCGGGAAAACGAGCATCCTCCGCTGCCTCGCGGGACTGGAGCGGCCGGAACGCGGACGCATCGTCTTTGGTGGGGAGGTCTGGTTTGATGCCGATAGCAAAACGCATCTGACCCCGCAGCAGCGTGGCATCGGCTTTGTGTTTCAGGACTACGCGCTCTTTCCCCATCTCAGTGTGGCAGACAATATCGCGTATGGACTCCAGGCCTTGCCGAGGCCCCTGCGCACAGGCCGTGTGGACGAAATCATCCAGCGTTTTGGCCTGGAGGAGCAGCGCCAGCGCCGCCCCCATCGAATTTCCGGCGGCCAACAGCAACGCACGGCCCTTGCCAGGGCGCTCGTCACCCAACCCCGCCTGCTGCTCCTCGACGAACCGCTCTCGGCCCTGGACACCGGACTGCGCCATGATCTGCGGGAGGAGCTGCGCCTTCATCTCCGGGCCTTGGACATTCCTGTCGTGCTGGTTACGCATGATGAAGCTGAGGCGCAGCTGCTGGCGGACCGGATCGTGAGGATCCACGCTCCGGACCGTATTCAGTGCTGAGCAAGCTTACGGCAGCGGCAGGACATGGATCCTGAAACAAGGGAGCACGGGGCTCCGGCCCGTGTGCGACGCATCAGCAGGATCAAAAGTCAGGGAGTTCCCGCAGCCGGTCGTGGCATCAAAATTTCCCGCGGTTTTGAAAAATCGCCGGAAACTTTCCAGGCGGGAAGTTGCAGAACGGAGTGCAAGGCAGGGCCGCAATGGCGGGCCGCCTTTTTCAACCACACCACCTCCCAACTCCATGAAAACGAACTCTCCCACCATCCTCGCCCTGGGCCTGCTCTGCACGGCCGTGCTGCCTGCCACGGCGCAAAACCGGAACACCGTTCCGCTCTTCAACGTCAATCCTGGTGCCGGGTGCACTGAAGTCACCGCCTCCGGGGACTACGCCTATGTGGCCCGGGGTGCTGCGGGCATTGAGGTGGTGCAAATCGCCGGGGCAGGGGCCCCGCTCCGCGTCGGCACCATCCGGCCGTATTTGGGTCAGGGGAACATCTGCATCACTGATGTGCAGGTGGTGGGAAACACGCTCTACGCCAGCAATGACGTGCCCAACGGCGGACCCGTGCCGCACACGGGATTTTTCATGTTTGACCTGGCCACCAGTCCGGTCGCCCCGGCCATGAGCGGCACCATCACCTGGGGGGCGGGGCCGCTTTATCACCTGGCCGGCAGTGTGCATAATTTCTGTGTGGATGTGGTGGCGGGCCGCTCCTATGCCTACATGGCCTCCGCGATCAGCAATGAAGTGGTGGTCTTCGATGTGACCAATCCAGCGGTGCCGGAATACAAGGACCATCTCCGCACGCCCCCGGCCTCCCCGGGCTTTTCCCGGGGATCGGTGCACGATGTGGCGGTGAAAAACGGGAAGTGTGTTTCCACCTGGGCGAATGGCGGATTTGTCATTCATGATGTGAGCAATATCGCGGGCAGCTACCTCGACATGCAGGCCATGCAATTTGTCAGCACCGTGAGCCTGATCAACTACACCACCTACCCGAACGCCCTGGTCTATCATGCGGCCTTTTCCGGGGACGGGAATACCCTCCTGACGGTGGATGGCCGTTATTACAATGGCTGCCGCAGTTGGGATCTCAACAGCATCACCACGCCGATGGTGCCCCTGGTGCAGACCGGCAGTTTCACCAGCGGCACCACCGCCTTCATGCATAACATCCACGTGGATGGCAAGTATGTTTATCTTTCCAACTTCATGGATGGCTGCCGGATCGTGGAATTGCTGCCCGGGGGCCAGTTCCGCGAGATGGGTCGCTATGATACCACGCCTACGGTGGGTGGCTCGAGCCAGACCGGAGTCTGGGGCGTCTTTGTGGCGGGCCAGCAGGTGTCCCCTGTCCGCCGCCGCTGGTAGGTTCCAGTCTTTTTTGATGGTCAGGCCGGGAAGGCAGGGCGGGAGATCCCCAGGATTTCCTGTCCGTCTTCCCGGCCTTTCGTTTGGCGGCGGGGCGATTCCGTCAAACCGCCGCTTGCACGCCTGGGAGGGCAGAGGAAACTGGCAGGGTTTCCGCTGATTCCCATGTCCTATCGCTATCTCCACCGCCGCCGGGTGCTCTTTTCAGAGACCGATCTGGCAGGGATTGCGCATTTCTCGAACTTTTTCCGCTGGATGGAGGAAGCGGAGCACGCGTTTTACCGCTCCCTGGGGCTTTCCGTGCATCCCCAGCAGCATGGCATCACGGATACCAGCACGGGATGGCCGCGGCTGAAGGCCTCGGCGGAATACCGGCTGCCCCTCCAGTTTGAGGAGGAATTTGAAGTGGAGCTGCTGGTGGCGGAAATGCGCTCCAAGGCGATCCGTTATGAGCTGAAATTCTGGAAAACGCCCGATGATCCGCTTGCCAGAAAGCTTGCTGCCCGGGGGGAATTGGTGGTGGTGGCGGTGCAGGCCACGCACGGCACGCGGGAAATGCACGCCCGGGCGATCCCTGACGACTTTCGTGAACGTATCTCGTGTGCTCCGGCAGATTTGCTGCAGGGGCCTCTCCCTTCCTGAAAACCACCCCAACCATCCCCGTGAATCCTCCCAAAATGAATACTACTGCATTAAGTTACGCTCTCGGCACCGTCCTCTGCTGGGGCCTTTACAGCGTGCTGCTGCACAAGGGCAGCCAATTGATGACCCTCGCGGGAAATCCGGATCTGGGCTCCCGCATGAAAGCCTTTCTGCTGGTGGGGGTGGCCTATTTTGTGGTGGGCATCGTGGGCCCCATGGTGGTGATGAAAATCAAAGGCACCCCGCTGAACTTCCCCACGGGCGGTGTGGTTTGGAGTTTTGTGGCTGGTTTGGCGGGGGCGATCGGAGCTTACTTTTTGCTGATGGCCCTGAGTTCCGGCACTTCGCCGATGGAGTCCAAGGCGCTGGTGCTGCTGGTCCCGGCGATTGTTTTTGCCGGTGCGCCAATTGTAAATGCGGTCGTGAGCATCACCAAGGATGGCGTCTGGGGGCAAACCCACTGGCAATTTTATGCCGGCATCATCCTGGCGGCAGCCGGCGTGGCGATGGTCATGCAATACCGTCCGCTGGCCGCTCCTGCGGGCGCTCCGAAACCCGCACCTGCTCCGGTGCCAGCTGCTGTTTCCGCGCAGATCGCGCCCTTTCCTTCCCTGATCTCCCCCGTTAACCCAATCGCGGCGGGTTATGTGGATGTGACCACCCGCACCTGGATTGTCAGCTAGATTTTCCGCGCTTCGCTCCTTTGATCCTTTCCACTCAGTTCCCCCGATCCGCGTGCTGCGCAGCGAAGAGATAGAACGGTTCCGCCTTGTCATCCGGCAGCGGCAATGGGAGCGGCTGCGCGCCCTGCTGGACACGGTGCAGACCACGAATCCCTTCCACCGGAAGCGGCTGATGAATATGTCAGCCGCCATCTCGCTGGAGGATTACGTGCGGCGCTGCCCGCTCATGACCAAGCGGCTGCTGGTGCAGGACCGGGAGAACTTCCCGCCCTACGGCTCGAATCACACCTATCCTCTGGAAAATTACACCCGGTTTTGCCAGACCAGCGGCACCACGGGGCCACCGCTGACCTGGCTGGACAGCCGGGACGACTGGGAAGGGATGCTCCGGCTGTGGCAGGAGATTTTCCAAGCCTTTGGGATCGAGCCCGGCGAGGACCGGCTGTTCTTCCCTTTCTCGTTCGGGCCGTTTTTGGGCTTTTGGACCGCCTTTGAAGCCGCCAGCCGCGTGGGGTGTCTCGTCATCCCCGGCGGCGGCATGAGCACCAATGCGCGGCTGCAATTGATGCACGCGCACGGCGTGACCGTGATCTGCACCACGCCGACCTATGCGATGCACCTTGGGGAGATGAAGGAGCAGCACGAGGAGTGGCGTCAGGGCTCCTGGGCCTTGAAAAAAATCATTGTCGCGGGTGAGCCCGGCGGCAGCCAGCCGGAGATCCGGGAGCGCATCGAAGCCCTCTGGCCAGGAGCCCAGGTGCTGGACCACCACGGCCTGACGGAAACAGGCCCGGTGAGTTATCAGGACCCGGAGGACGCCGGCCGGCTGCGGGTCATGGAGGATGCCTATTTTGCCGAAGTGGTGGATCCGGCCACCGGCCACGAAGTGCTGGAAGGCGGCACCGGGGAACTGGTGCTCAGCACCCTGCACCGGCTGGGCAGCCCCATGCTGCGCTACCGCACCGGGGATCTGGTGAAGAAACGTTATGCCGACGATGGCGGGCTTTGCCTTGAAGGCGGCATCCTCGGCCGGCTGGACGACATGATCTGTGTGCGTGGCGTCAATATTTACCCCAGCGCCGTGGACGCGGTGCTGCGCCGTTTTCCCGAAGTGGTGGAATATCAGGTCAGGGAAATCCGGACCGGTGCCCTGCTTGATTTGAAAATTGTGGTGGAAGTGCCGCTGACGGTGCGGGATCCTTCCGTGTCCGAACGGATCGCCCTCGCCTTGCGGGACACCTTCCAATTGCGTATGGAAGTGGAGGTGGTGCCGCAGGGCACGCTGCCCCGCTTCGAATTCAAAGCCCGCCGCTGGATCAAGGAACTACGATCATGATCGCTGAACTCTCCCATATCACCAAAGCCTACCGCACCTCCCCCGGGGCACCGGAACAGCGTGTCCTGACAGGATTGAACCTGGCCATCGCGGCCGGCGAAACCCTATCCATCTCCGGCCCCAGTGGCTGCGGCAAGAGCACAGTGCTGAACCTGCTGGGCACGCTGGACCAGCCGGATGCCGGCACCGTCAGGCTTTTTGGTGAACCGGTTCCTTTTGGCAATGAGGTCGCCCTGAGTGATCTGCGCGCTGAAAAACTGGGCTTCATTTTTCAACTGCACCATCTGCTGCCGCAATGCACCGCGCTGGAAAACGTGCTCATCCCCACCCTCGGCGGCTCCCGGCGGCCGGATGCGGAGGAAGCAGCGGAGCGGGCGAAGCGTTTGCTGAACCGGGTCGGCCTGGGGGCGCACATGGATAAAAAACCGGCCCAGCTTTCTGGTGGGGAACGCCAGCGCGTGGCCGTGGTGCGTGCCCTGATCCGCGCTCCCGGCCTGATCCTGGCCGACGAACCCACCGGAGCATTGGATGCCGCCAGCGCTTCGCTGCTGATCGATCTGCTATTGGATCTGAACAAGGAGGAAGGCCCCGCGCTGGTGCTGGTGACCCACGATCCAGCCCTTGCCGGGCGGATGTCCCGGAAATACCGGCTGACGGAAGGCGGGCTTTCCCTGGGCTAGTAGCTCCATGCCTGGATTTCGTGTCCTCCCGGCTTGAAAAAACCTGACATCGCGCCTACCTCTGCCGGGAATGATGACCACTGCCTTGCCACCTGACCGCCTCGATACGATGCAGCGCATCGAGTTGGCGGTCGGTGTTGAGGTGGAACTGCATCCTGCCGGGCCAGTGGTGCGGGCCAAGGCGTGGCTGTTGGATGCCTTGTGGATGGGCCTGTGCTATCTGTTGGGAGGGGTGTTGTTGGCCCTTTTTTCGTTGGTGGCTGGATATGAAGCCGGTAGTGGGCTTAAGTGGCTGTTCGCGTTTTTCATGAGCTGGGGTTATGGAGTGGTATTTGAAGTAAAGCGCGGGGCGACTCCTGGCAAAAAAAGCTGTGGCCTGAAAGTCGTGATGACATCCGGGGCCCCGGTGAGCTGGACGGCCTCGATTTTGCGGAATCTGCTGCGGGTTGTGGACTTTCTGCCCTCCTGTTATATGACCGGCCTGGTCTCCTGCCTGTTCAGCCGACGGTTCCAGCGGCTGGGGGATCTGGTGGCGGATACCATGGTGGTTTACAGCCATCCGGATGCCGCCCCGGTCTTTCAGCCTGCGGAGAGTCTCCCCGTGCCAGCGGTGGTGCCTGCCATGGCGCTGAGCTGGGAGGAACGGGCGTGCATCATCCGCTACAACGAAAACCTGGGCATGTGGTCGGAAAGCCGCCGCGAGGAACTGGCCGGCCAGTTGTCCGTGCTGACCGGCAGCAGCGGCCCGGAAGGGGTGCAGCGCCTCGCCGGCATCGGAACCTGGCTCCGCGATTCCTGAACCCCCCGGCCTGCTTGATCCCGTGACCCAACTCCGCTTCGAACAGGAACACTCCGCCCGCTGGGCGGAGACGGAAGCGTTACTGCGGGCGGCGCGGCTGCGGCAGTGGACGCCGGATCAGGTCAGGTTGCCCGGGCTTTACCGGCAGCTCTGCGCGGACCTCTCGCTCGCCCAGCACCGCATGTATGGGGCCCGGCTCTGCGGGCGGCTGAATGCCCTCGTGATCGATACCCGCGAAATCATCAGCAAAGGCGCGCTGCTCAACCGCCGCCGTGCCCTGACGCGTTTTTGGAGCAGTTGCCCGCTGGCAGTGCGCCGGGAGTGGCGGCTGTTCTGGCTGGCCATGCTGCTCTTCTGGGGGCCGTTCTTTGCCTTCATCATCGCCGCCTATCACAATGAACGCTGGATTTTCGCGGTGCTGGATGAGTCCACCATGAGCAGCATGGATGAGATGTATGGGGAGAATTCCCCTGTGCATCACCTGCGGGAAAAATTCGGCTCCAACTTCATGATGTTTGCCTTTTACGTGGAGCACAACATCGGCATCGGCCTGCGCACCATCGCGGGCGGCGTCCTGGCCACACTGGGGGCCGTGGTGTCCACCGCGCTTCAGGGTATTTTGCTGGGGGCGGCGTTTGGTTATACCCACTATCAGGGCAATGCGGAGCGTCTGTATACCTTCGCCGCCGGGCATTCCTCGTTGGAACTGATGGGATTGGTGATTTGCGGGGTGGCTGGCATGCGCCTTGGCATGGCGGTGCTGAATCCAGGAAACCTGAGCCGGGCAGACGCCCTGAAAGTCACCGCCAAGCAGGCGCTGCCTTTGATTTACGGGGGCCCCACCCTGGTGTTTTTGGCGGCGTTTGTGGAAGGATTCTGGTCGGCCACGGACACGCCCGCTGACATGAAATGGATGGTGGGCGGGTTGCTGTGGGTGCTCCTCGGTTCGTGGCTCCTTTTTGCCGGGAGGGGCGGGCCGGATGAAGCTTGACCATATTTCAGCCGTTCTGAGACCCCGTCAAAGCGCCGAAGCGGTGGATCTGGGCCTGGCGATGGTGCGCCGGCATGCGCCAGGGATTTACCGCGCCTGGCTGCTTTTTGTGCTGCCGCTCTGGGGCGTGTTGGGCGCTTTGCTCCACGACTATCCCAGTGTGCTGTTCGCCGTGGTCTGGTGGCTGAAGCCGCTCTACGATAGGATCGTGCTGTTTTATATAGGCCGTTCCCTGTTCGGTGAAGCTCCCTCCCTGCGGGAACAGCTCCGGGAATGGCCGCGCCTGCTTACCCGGCGTCTGGGCCTTTCCCTGTTGTGGGGCCGGCTTTCCGGCGTGCGGTCCTTCACCATGCCGGTGGTGGTGCTGGAGGGGCTGACGGGACCAGCCTATGAAAGCCGGACGGCGATTCTGAAGCGCCATGGGGGCGGCGCGGCGATGGGTTTTATGCAACTGTTTTTGCTGTTGGAGCTGGCCGTCATCTTTGGGCTATGGACGGGGATCCGCGAATTCCTGCCGGAGGAAGCGTTGGAATGGATGCAGCAGATTCAGATTTACGTGACGCAGGGCGGAAATCCGCCTCCCAGTCTGCTGTGGAGCCTGACCGGATGTTATCTCGTAGCGGTGGCCCTGCTGGAGCCCTTTTACGCCGGGGGAGGGTTTGGTTTGTATATCAATACCCGGACCCACCTGGAAGGCTGGGATGTGGATCTGGCTTTCCGTCAGCTGGCCGGCCGGCTGCGCGCCCGCCTGGTGCCACCAATGGCCGCCCTGCTGGTTTTGGGGCTGTTTCTGGGAAGCATGGGAAATGGACAGGCGGCTGATGATCCCAAGGTGGAGCGCGATCAGGCGGAACAGCAAATCAAGGAGGTGATGGCGCATCCGGATTTCAAGGAACACGTGGAAAAATACATGGAATGGGTCCGGGATAACCCGTCTTCCTCTCCCTCACCTGCTCCTGCTCCATCCCCCGAGCCCCAGGGCTGGGACTGGAGTTGGATCAACCCGTGGCTGCACTGGGTCGGGGGCCTTTTTTCGGGCGATTGGTGGGAAGTGGCCCTGCGCTTGTTGGCAGTGGCGGCGGTTGCCGGGCTGGTGGGCTGGCTGGGCTGGTGGTGCATGAAGCGGTTCCGCCAGCCGGGGTGGCAGCGTCTGGAAGCGCCCCGGGACCGTGGCCCAAAGGTGGTCATGGGTTTGCAAACCACGCCTGAATCCCTGCCGCCCGATGTGCCCTCAGCGGCCTGGATGGCCTGGCAGCAGGGCGATCAGGAAGGGGCGGTGCGCCTCCTCTACCGGGGTGCCCTGACATGGCTGATCGGGCAGGCTCCCGGACCGGTGCGGGAAAGCGATACCGAGGGGGACTGTCTGCGCCACGCCAGCCACTTGCCGGAAGGCGAGGCGCGCCGTTATTTTTCGGAAATCACCGCCACCTGGATGGCCTGCGCGTATGGCCGCACCCTGCCGCCTGCCGGGTTGATGCAGGGTCTTTGCGGCCGCTGGCCCTTTGCGGCCCATGCCGCAGGCCTTCCCGGAGCAAAGCCGGCGGGGCCCGCGTTCCTGATTTTGCTTTTGATAGGAATGCTGCCGGCCCTCACCGGTTGTGGCATACACCGCGAGGAAAAGGAGCGCACGGTGGGATACATTGGTGAGGCCAGGCGCGACCCCTGGCTGGCGGCCACCCGCTTTTTGGAGATGAATGATTTCCACGTCGTAAATCAGCGGGGCGTGCTGGATTTGCCCTCTGCCGAATCCGTCATGATCGTTCCCGCTGCCGCCCTGCAAACCGGGGGCCCGGCGAAGCAGGTGCTGGCCTGGGTCCGCCGGGGGGGGCACCTGATTTATCTTGCGGAGGGGGGCGATTCCTACCTGAATGACTGGAGCAGCCCGGACTACAAAAGCCCCGTGAATCCGGTGCTGCATCCCCTGGTGAACGAATTGGGGATCAAACTGAAACGGGATACGGCAGCTGACCCCGTGAAGGAAGTGCTGCTGCAAGGGGATATCTATCAAGTGAAGCTGCATGAGGAAATCCGCTTTGACGTTTCGGCTGCGGTGCGGAAGCCTGACCTCCTGGCGGGGCCTCCGGCCGGGGCTTCGCTGGTGAGTCTCCGTCAGGGCACGGGCCGGGTCACTCTGCTTTCCCATGCCGGTCCGCTGCGGAACCGTTATATCGCTGAAGACGGCAATGCAGCGCTGCTCCTCGCCCTGGTGGAACAGACAGGTGAGGTGGGCTCAGTGTATTTTATCAAAGCCGGTCGCGTCAGCCTATGGGACATGCTGATGCAGCACGCCTGGCCGGTGATGCTGGCCTTGCTGGTGCTCCTGGTGTTTTGGCTCTGGCGGGTGCTGCCCCGCTTTGGACCCATCCGGGCACTGCAGCAGCGCCGCGAGCTGCGCTTTGTGACCCACCTGGAGGAAGCCGGGGCTTACTTCTGGCACCACGGCCTCACCGATGCCCTGCTGGAGGCCCCCCGGCAGGCCGTGTTCACCGCCGCGCGCCGGCGGGCCCTGCGTCAGGAGGAACAACAGTTTCTGGCCCTCGTCGCCGAGCATTCCCACCTGCCGGAAGAGCGGGTCAAGGAAGCCTTGTTCTCCGGTGGCCGGCAGGATGCCCGCGCCTTCACCAGCCAAATGGCCGATCTCCAGCAAATCCTCCACCGCCTCACCACCGCCCCACTCCCGCCCGGCTCCTGAGCCCCCCATTTCCCGATTTTCGCTCCCACTCCCACTCCTCATCCCCACTGCCTCCATGGACGAACTCCCGCCGCCACCGCTTCCTGACGAAACCCCTTCCTTTTTGCCGCCTCCACCCATTGTGGAAACCCCCTTCACCCAGGCCTCCGCGTTGCTGCACCGCATCCGCACTGCGGTGGGTTCTGTCATGCTGGGGCAGGCTGCGGTGGTGGATCAGGTCCTCGTGGCCTTCATTGCGGGCGGCCATGTGTTATTGGAAGGGAAGCCCGGCCTGGGGAAAACCCACCTTGTCCTCGCCCTCGCCGCTACCTTTGGCGGTCAGTTCCGCCGCATCCAATTCACGCCGGATCTCATGCCGGGCGATGTCACCGGCCACAGCCTTTATGATATGAGCCGTCAGGAATTCCGCCTCAAGCAGGGCCCGGTTTTCTGCAATCTCCTGCTCGCCGATGAAATCAACCGGGCCCCGGCTAAAACCCAGGCGGCCCTGCTCGAAGTCATGCAGGAAAACCAGGTCACCATTGATGGCCAATCCCTGCCCCTGGCCCCACCCTTCATGACGCTGGCCACGCAAAACCCCATCGAGCAGGAAGGCACCTATCCCTTGCCGGAAGCACAGCTCGACCGCTTTCTCATGAAGGTGCAGATCGACTATCCCACGGCCGGGGAGGAAGAAGCCATCGTGGCGGGCAGCACCTCCGGCGCGGGCGGACTGGACGCGCGGCTGATCGAGGCCTTTGCCACGGGGCAGGATATTCTTCAGCTTCAGGCCCTTGCCGCCTCCATCGCCTGTGTGCCGGAAGTCATCGCCTATGCCGTGCGTCTGGTCCGGGCCACCCGCAGCAGCCAGGGCATGACCATGGGGGCCGGCACCCGCGGTGCCATCGCTCTTGTCAAGGTCGGCAAGGCTTTTGCGTTATTGTCAGGGCGGCAGTATGTCACCCCGGACGATATCAAATCCGCCGCCTTGCCCGTCCTGCGGCACCGCGTGGTGCTCTCGCCGGAAATGGCCATCAGTGGCCAGCGCACCGATGACTTCCTGAGCGGGCTGCTGCGCACCGTGGAGGCTCCCCGTTAGGCCTGCGCCG
>Ga0114972_10002306_pt1 | contig 14278 bp, 7 predicted proteins | sample M_140807_EF_Meta_FD_87354 | JGI IMG/M metagenome (GOLD analysis project Ga0114972, IMG submission 87354) | Freshwater microbial communities from Lake Montjoie, Canada to study carbon cycling - M_140807_EF_MetaG | ecosystem: Environmental > Aquatic > Freshwater > Lake | place: Lake Montjoie... | reverse complement strand
TCCCGTTCTCGACCGTCTCAAGGATCTCTTGCTGGATATCAAACCCGAACTGCGTGTACCGCAAAAACATTCCCAATCCCGAAATCAACAACAGAAACATCGGGAATAACGACAGTGCCAAATAATAAGCGACACTGGCGGCCAACGTACCCGCGTCGTCCTCCGACCAACGCAAACCCGCATCCCTGAGATTGGGAAAGAAGTCCATCAACCATCGCTTGCCATGCTCCATCGCATGGGGCCTGCTAGCCGCTGGCAATGCACCCGCTCGATTGGGCTCGCCCGAAAACGGACTATCGGCGACCGGACTATCGGCAACCGGAATGTTGGGAATCGAACGATCGGGGCTCTTTGGGTCTGCCTGAGAACTCATGCTTGGATTGTAGAACCGCGTCAAAACCGCCGCTAGCGGAGCTATCACACGGTATTTCGTGGCATTTCCACCCTCAAACGGGCTCGTAGAATCCTGCGTTTCGTAAATAATGGAGTCTTTCGCGGCCCAATTGCGCCCAAGCTACCTCTGACCCAAGGGTTTCATCTTATGTCCAACGGGCAAACCAACTCGACCCCCTCTGCTCCCCTTGGCCCTCTGCCTCCCCTGGACTCTGTTCCCATCGACTCGATCCTCATGGTCTCCTTCGGGGGCCCCGAAGGCCCCGAGGATGTGATGCCATTCCTCGAAAACGTTCTACGCGGAAGAAATGTCCCCCGCGAAAGAATGCTCGAAGTCGCCGAACACTACAACCACTTCGGCGGCATCAGCCCCATCAACCAGCAGTGCCGCGAACTGATCGCCGCAGTTCGAGCCGAACTGGACCGACGCGGGATCAAGCTACCGATCTACTGGGGCAACCGAAACTGGCACCCCATGCTAACCAACACTCTCGAAACGATGAAACAAGACGGACGCAAACGCGCTATCGCCTTCTTCACCTCGATGTTCAGCTGCTACAGCGGTTGCCGCCAATACCGCGAAAACATCGCCGCTGCCATGATCCAAGCCGGCTCCGATGCACCGATGGTCGAAAAGGCCCGCATGGGGTTCAACCATCCCAAGTTCATCGAGGCCCAAGCCGACTGCTTGCGCAGTGCACTGGCCAAACTCGATCCCCATCTGCGCGATGCTACCCCAGTCCTGTTCTCGGCACACAGCATCCCCAAGTCCATGGCCGACTACTCTCGCTACGAACTGCAACTCAGAGAAGCTGCCCGATTGGTCTGCGAGACCGTCGGTCACAGGAATTGGGAACTGGTCTTTCAAAGCCGTTCCGGACCTCCTCAACAACCCTGGCTCGAACCCGATGTTTGCGATCGCATCGAAGAGCTTCACAGGCAAGCCAACGTCCAAAGCGTAATCGTACAACCCATCGGCTTTGTCTCCGATCACATGGAGGTCCTCTACGATCTGGACGAAGAAGCTGCCGCCAAGTCGAAAGAACTCGGTATCCAGTTCGTCCGAGCTCCCTCCGTCGGCCTCCATCCGGCCTTTGTCTCGATGGCAGTCGATCTCATCGAAGAAAGACTCACCGCCGGAACACCACGAGCCTCTCTCGGGAACCTCGGACCGAGCCACGACATCTGCCCGGTCGATTGCTGCTTGTATCCACAGCCAGCACGCCCAACCAGCCCTGGCCGACCTTCATAATCGCCGCTACCTGCACAGCCTCCTCAGCGCACCCCTATCCGCATCCCTCCCGACCACATACAACCCTCCCTTAAACCCACCTAAACCTGATGAAAAACAGAGTTCTTTTCATGCGAACTATCGCCAAATGCAGCGTCGCATCGCTGGCCCTCCTTGCGACTGCTTGGTGCTCTATAGCGATCGCCGAGCCACCAGAGCCAATTCGAGCGCTGCTGATCGTCGGTGGCTGCTGCCACGACTACGACAGCCAAAAACAGATCATCAAACAAGGGCTCGAGCAAACGGCTCACATCGACGTGACGGTGGTCCACCAAGGTGGTACGGGCACCAAGGCAGAGATCGAACTGTATCGGGATCCAAAGTGGGCCGATCGCTTTGATGTGATCCTCCACGATGAGTGCTTTTCCGATGACAAGGATCCGCAGTGGCTGGCTCGGATCCTCGAACCTCACCGCAAGGGCAAGCCAGGCGTGGTGATCCACTGCGCGATGCACTGCTACCGTGTCGGAAACGACGATTGGTTCGAGTTCTGCGGCGTTACCAGCCGAGGGCACGGTCCGCATTACCCGCATGAAGTTCGCAACGTCCAAGCGACTCATCCGATCATGGAAGGCTTCGGGGCAGCGTGGGCAAACCCCGCCGGCGAACTCTATCGGATCGATCGTCTCTGGCCGACAACCACACCCTTGGCGACGGCCAAGGACCGGGAGAACGGCCAGGACCAAGTTTGCGTTTGGACCAACGACTATCGAGGAACTCGGGTCTTTGGAACCACTCTGGGACATCACAACGAAACGGTCGACTCCCCCGAATTCATCGGGATGCTCACGCGCGGGACCCTGTGGGCCGCCGGTAAACTCTCTCCAGAATATCTCAAGCCCACGCCGAAGCGTTTCGAGCGAGAAAACTTGGCTCTTGGTGCCAAGGTGACGGCGTCCTCAGAGCAGAAAGACCAAAACAATCTGGTAGAGTTTGCTGTCGATGGCAAACGCACGACGCGCTGGTGTGCCAGCGGCGGAAACTATCCGCAATGGATCCAAGTCGATCTGGGCAAACTCCAGCAAGTTCATGGGGTAGGGATCGAATGGGAAACCGAACAATTAAGCTATCGCTACAGGGTCGAAACATCTGTCGACGGCCAACAATACCAAACGATCGGCAAATCGGCCGACGCGGGCTCACCTGGCAAAGATGCCGAGTACTCGATCGAACCTGCACCGGTGCGCTACGTGCGGATCGAGTGCTTGGGCGCCTCACCAGGGGCCTGGGCCAGCATCCGCGAACTGAAGGTCTACGGCGGAGCGACCAAAGAGATATCGATCGAAGATGCGAAAATTCAAAAGGAGCGAGAACTGCTTGGGGAATGCAAACTACCCGAGGGTTTCGAGGCCACCTTGTTCGCCTACCCACCGGCGGTGAATTATCCGGTTTTCGTGGCTGCTGCACCCGACGGTACCGTCTTTGTATCGAGCGATAAAAACGGATCGCTCGATCGGGAATTGAAACGTGGATCGATTATTCGCTTGAAAGACCTCGACGGGGATGGCCGCGCCGATGCGTCGAATCTCTATGTAGACAACGTCGACTCGCCTCGAGGGCTCGTTTGGGACCACGATCGACTCTATGTGCTGCATCCACCCCATCTGAGCGCCTTTATCGATGAAAACAACGACGGGGTTTCGGATCGCCAAGAGATCTTGGTCAAGGACATTGCGTTCGGATTCAAAGATCGACCTGCAGACCATACCAGCAACGGAGTGACGATGGGGATCGATGGTTGGCTGTATCTAGCTATCGGCGATTTCGGATTCATGAATGCAGTCGGCACCGACGGTCGTTCTTTACAGTTCCGAGGTGGTGGAGTGGTTCGCGTCCGACCCGATGGTACGGGGATGGAACTCTACAGCCAAGGAACCCGAAATATCCTGGAGGTCGCCATGGATCCGCTGTTGCGTGGATTTGCCCGCGACAACACCAACGATGGCGGTGGCTGGGATATCCGCATGCACCATTTCAGTGGCGGCGAGGATCACGGGTATCCCCGCAAGTTCATCAACTTTCCAAGCGAAATTGTTCCCCCGCTTGCCGATTACGGCGGGGGGTCCGGGTGCGGCGCTCTGTTTCTCGATGAGCCGGGTTGGCCCAAAGAATTCAACGATTGTATCTACACAGCCGATTGGGGGAGGCAGATGATCTTCTCTCACCGGGTCGAGCCTAAAGGAGCGAGCGTTTCGATCGATCAACGAGAGTTTCTGGGAATCGAGCGAGCCACCGATTTGGATGTCGATGCAAACTCCAGTGTTTATGCTGCCAGTTGGAAAGGTGCAACGTTCACCTATGCAGGCGAGAACGTCGGCTATGTGGTGCAGTTGCGCCCCAAGGGCTACAAACCCGAGCCGATGCCGTCGCTCGACAAAGACAACCTGAGCGGTTGGCTCGAGCTTCTGAACTCGCAAAGCCATCGACGTCGCGTCGAAGGACAACGAGGACTTGTGCGTTACGCGGCCGGGCACCCCAGCGAAGTATTGAAACTATCGAACACTCTTGCGCAACTAGCCGAGGCAGACCAAACGCCCCTCAAAACGCGGATCGCGGCGATCTATGCAATCGAATTGATCCGAGATCAGTGGGTCAGGGGCAAGCAGGATCCTAAGGCCGTTGAACCGCTGGTCGATCATTTGGTCCGACTGACCAAACGTCCTGCCATCGCCGCTTGGGCCATCCGAGCCTTGAGCGATGCACAAGCTCTCGATCAGCCCAATGTGTTGGACTCGATCCGAAACGGTTTGCAATCGGAGGATCCTAGAACCAACATCGAATCACTTTTGGCAGTGACCAAAGCGTCCAAATCAAGCGATTGGACCAATGACATCGTCAGGCATCTTTCGAGCCAAGATGTGCTCATTAGGCATCTGGCAACCCAAGCGTTCTCCAAACAGGACTGCGAACAGGCGTGTTGGCACATTTTCAATACCCAACCTAAAGACAGCTTGGTATTCGAACATGCCGTGCAAGCCTTAGCGATGAAGCAAGATCCAAAGCTAATCGCATCGCTCATCGAATCTTTGCAGCCAGCTTTACCAGCGGCCGGTCGACCATTGAGCAAGACGGATTACATGAAGGTCCGCGTCCTGGGGAGACTCGCCTACCGCGAGGGGGCTTGGAACGGCACCAGCTGGGGGACCCGTCCCGATACCCGTGGACCGTACTATCAGCCGGAAGCGTGGGAGATGACCAAGCCCATTCAAGAGGCGATCGATCGATGGCTCAGTCAACGAGACGCAGCCGATGGGGCCGAAATCCTAAGCTTGCTTGCGCTCAACCGCTGGAACATTGCCGAGCGACTCGAAGGCTGGATGCGATTGCCCCAGTGGAGCGAATTGCCATTCGCACAGCGGATCGGTTTGCTCGAAGCGGCCGGCAATTTACCGGATCCGGTTTTGAAAATGCTTGAAACACTATCCGGAGATCCCCGCCTAGCAGAATCCGACCTGTTGCCGCTGCTAGGGCTTTTGCTCAAGCAGAATTCAGAGCAAGCCATCCCGGGAGTTTCTGTTTTGCTCGCTAGCTCGGGTAATTTTTCGACGCACTTGCAAGCCGAAGCTTGGAAGCGTTGCTGCGAGAGCGACAAGCTGTCTAAGAATCTCGGCGGTGTGTTGAAGAGAAGCGACTCTGCAGCAAGCTTTCAGCAAGCCCTCCTGGTATCGGCGATCGCTTGTCGCAAAGAGCAATCCCAGCGACCGGAACTGCTTGCAGCTTTGGATCAATCATGGTCATCGACCGAGACGGTCGAAAGAATGCTAGAGGTCTTTCGCGTGGGAGAATGCAAACAAGCCGAACCATTGGTACGCCGCGCGATCTTGGACAATCGACCCCAGATCGAAAAGCTCGGTAAAGAGTTGGCAAGCAAGTGGGGATTGGCTGACTTGAACCAATGGAATGGACCCAAGATCTCCACATTGAAGAAAGACGATGTACTCAAGGACGTCGTGGCGACCAAGGGTGACAGCAAGCGAGGCGAGCAAGTCTTTGGGCTGTTGGGATGTGCCAAGTGCCATGATGTCAAGCCGACCGAAGTATTGCGGGGGCCTTATCTACCGAACGTTGCCAAAACCTACAAGCGCGAACAGTTAACCGAAGCGATCTTGATGCCCAGCAAGTCCATTGCACAAGGGTTTGTGCAAAACGTGTTTCGACTAGACGATGATCGCGTCGTGTCCGGGTTTGTGACCAAGGAGAGCCCAGAGAAGATCGTTTTGAGGAATGCTCAAGGAGAGGTCGTCGAGATTGAAGTCGAGTCGATTGCCGAGCGCAAGGAGAGCCCTGTTTCGGTGATGCCCGAGGGGCTTGCCGACGGCATGCCGGTGCCCGCCCTAGCAGACTTGATCAGCTACCTAGAGTCGCTCAATTAGCACCAGCATCATTAGCAAGATTTGCGGTGCGAGTTTGTGCCCTGCGAGCAGAGCCTTTGGCGAATTCGATCGGTAATTTGCGATTGAAAATTCGCAAGAGTATGAAATTCGACGAACTGCTTGGCCATGTTGCTAGGTTCATACCGTGTTGTTTGACCGAGGATCTCAGAGAGTCGCTCTGCGAATTCGATCGGATTGCGTGTGTCGCATGTCCAACCCAGACCATATCGCTTGGTCACATCCTCCATCCAGCCGATCGAATTGGCTAAAACCGGCACGCCGACCGCAGCGGCTCGGATCAGGATACTGGCAGAGTATCGGTGGGTCGGATACGGAGTGGTGATCAGATCCGAGGCGATGCAGGCAGCCCACAACTCGGTTTGGCTCAAGTGACGATCGAGTACGACCACACGACGGCTATCGACCAGCCCGCGATACTCACCTGCAAGCATCCTTCGAGCCTCCGAGGAGTTCTTTCCGGCAAGAAGGATCTTAAGTTGCGAACTGTCTTGGATTTCCAGTTTTTGGCATGCAGCCAGAAGGTCATGGACCCCTTTTCGCTGATCGATCAGTCCTAGTAGAGAAACGTATTGGGCCTTAGGCTCGAGCCCGAGTATCTCGCGCGCTTGGGTCTTGGACATCGCAGGAGGCGTGTCGACCGGATCGGCCAGCAGATGTGCAATGTGCCGGAGTTTTGAAGTGTGGTTCTGCATCACCTCGACGGCGTGGGGCAGGATGTGGTGAACGCGGGTCCATGGTCCACTGGCTAGCAATTGCAGAGCCAGATGCTGTTTGGCCCTAGAGGCTAGGTCGCTGTGTTTGTAGGAGTACTTGCCAAACAATAGGATGATCTCGGCCTCAATTCCCTGTTTTCTAAGAAATCGGGAGATCGGATTTGGAACCCCGAGGGCATGAGCTAGTGGGTTTCCAAAGGGCAGGAAGAAATGGTCAGGACCTGTGGTCTTGAGCCCATCGAGGATCGTCCGCATCGAGCTAAACAAACCACCCGGTCCGTTGACCCGAACCCCGCCCCCTTTGCTAGCGTTAGCAAAAAGATCGGATGCCGACAGTTCAAAGGAACCTTGGTATTCGCCCAGATGCTTCGAGAATTCCTCGGATTCGACCGCTTGCCGACTGGTCAGAAGGGTGGTTTGGACATCCAGCTCCAAGAGGGCTTGCAAGATGTGTCGGACGTAGACGAGGTTATGGCCGACGAACTGAGGTTCGTAGATCATTGCTCGCATTTCCAACCCCACCATTTAGGATTCCGCCAAAATAGACTGCTATAGCAGCTAGCATGGCAAAAAACGCTCCCCAAGGCTAGAGAGATTGCATCGCTTGGCTGGAATACCCCCAGAACATCTCTCAAAGAATCTCTTTCACGACGCGCGCCGGGTCGACTCCCGTCAAACGAGCATCGAGGCCCTGGAACTTGGCCGAGAACCGCTCGTGATCGATCCCGAGTGTATGGAGCAACGTCGCATGAAAATCCCGGATATGCACAGGATTTTGGACGATGTTGTAACCGTATGGACAGGTCTCCCCGAAGGCCACTCCGCCTCGGACACCTCCGCCGGCCATCCACATCGAAAAGCATCTAGGATGATGGTCCCGTCCATAGTTGTCGGCAGTCAACTTGCCCTGCGAATAATTCGTTCTACCGAACTCGCCACCCCAGATCACCAGCGTGTCGTCGAGCATCCCCCGCTCCTTGAGATCTTGTAGCAAGGCACCGGTCGGTTGGTCGGTTTCGCCACATTGGGTTCGCATCCCACCGGGAACCCCACCATGATGGTCCCAGCCTTGATGGTAGAGCTGAATGAACTTAACTCCTCGTTCAGCAAGCCGCCGAGCCAGCAGGCAATTCGCCGCAAAAGTACCCGGGGTTTTAGCCTGTGCACCGTAGCGTTCGAACGTCGACTCGCTCTCACTGGCTAGATCGGTGACCTCCGGTACACTTGTCTGCATGCGATAGGCCATTTCGTACTGGGCGATCCGAGCCGTCAGTTCAGGATCGGCCGTTCGTTCCGCTTGGACTTCATGGAGTTGCTTGAGCCGATCGAGCATCTGCCGTCGACTGGCCGAATCGATCCCAGGAGGATTGGTCAAATACAGGACCGGCTCTTTACCCGATCGGAACTGGACGCCCTGATATCTTGCTGGTAGAAATCCCGACCCCCAGAGTCTCGAGTACAAGGGTTGATCCACCTTGCCCTTGGCGATGAGTACGACAAAGCAAGGAAGGTTCTCGTTGTCGCTCCCCAGGCCGTAGTGCATCCAAGCCCCGATGCTGGGGCGTCCGGAAATCTGATTCCCGGTTTGCAGGAAGGTAATGGCCGGATCATGGTTGATCGCTTCGGTGGTCATCGAACGGATGATGGCCATGTCATCGACGTACTTGGCCGTATGCGGCAGGAGTTCGCTGACCCATGCCCCACACTTGCCATGCTGTGCGAACTTGAAGATCGAGCCGGCCAATGGCAATGTCGCTTGATTTCCGGACATACCCGTGAGCCTCTGTCCGGCACGGACCGAATCCGGAAGCGGCTCACCCTGCTTTTCATTCAGCAGTGGTTTGTAGTCAAAGGTCTCGAGCTGCGATGGCCCACCGGCCATAAACAGATAGATCACCCGCTTGGCTGTCGGTCGATGGTGGGTCGGGTTGAGAATCCCGTGGCTGGCAACCCCGTTGCTAGCAACCCCGTGTTGGCCATAGATCTTTTGTCGATTCAGGATATCCGCAAGTGCGACTCCGCCGAGCCCCAGCCCTGCGCGCAAGAGCCAGTCTCGTCTGGCGAGTACTTGCGCCGAATTGCCGAACTTTTCATCTCCGAGCATACGCTTCACTTACCTCAATCAAGGACCGAACAGATAAACATCAACCTGAATTCTAAAGCGTGCCGCGGAGGTCTTGCTCTCGCTCGATCGCCTCGAAAAGGGCTTTGAAATTCCCTTTGCCAAAGCTCTTGGCACCTTCTCGCTGGATAATTTCAAAGAACAACGTCGGGCGATCCTGCACCGGCTTGGTAAAGATCTGCAGCATATAGCCTTCGTCGTCCCTATCGACCAAAATGCCCAAATCGGCAAGCTCCTCGAAGTCCTCCTTGATCGCCCCGACTCGGTCTTTGAGGGTGTCGTAATACGTGCGAGGGACTCGTAGGAAAGATACATCGTTGTCCCGAAGGGCCCGAACGGTCTTGATAATGTCGTTTGTCGCCAAAGCGATGTGCTGAACGCCTGCTCCGCCATTGAAGTCGATGTATTCCTCGATCTGACTGCGACGTCGCCCTTGGGCAGGTTCGTTGATCGGGAACTTGATCCGCCCCCTGCCTCCCTCGACCACCTTGGACATCAACGCCGAGTACTCGGTCGATATATCTTTGTCGTCGAACGAAACGAGTTGCTCAAAACCGAGTACTTTGCGATAGAACTCGACCCACTCGTTCATCCGGCCTTCTTCGACGTTCCCAACAATGTGGTCGATGGCTAGCAGTCCGGTCGAATGATAAGTCGCAGGGTTGTACCTAGCCGGGTCGATCGGGTCAAAGCCGGGTGCAAAGGCACCATGGTAACGGTCTCGGTTTACGAATGTATGCGTCGTGTCACCGTAGGCTTGAATGGTCGCGTATTCGTAAACTCCATATTGGTCTTCGAGCGCCATGGGCTCCACGACGCCTACAGCGCCGCGCTCGACAGACATCCGATAAGCGACCTGGACATCGTCGACCTGCAACGCAATATCGCAGACTCCGTCGCCATGATGGATCAAACGTTTTGATTCCGGATGGCTGGCTCGCAACGGCGAGATCATAACGAAGTGAATGCCGCCTTGTTTAAGCACATAACCCGCCTCGTTCTTGACCTTGGTCTCCAGACCCGCATAGGCCACGACGTCAAAGCCGTAGGCGTTGCGGTAGAAGTAGGCAGATTGCCTTGCGTTGCCGACGAAGAACCGCACGTGGTCGATCTTGCGGATCGGCATGTCATCTTTTCTGGTCATAGAAGGATTCCTAGCAGTTGTGTACTGAGTTTGAGTCTGCTCGCTGTGCTTGTATCAAATCCCGCGGTCAAGGTTTCCAGTTTTGGAAGAAAACCAAGCATTCGGGGTTTGCCAAAGCTCCCGAGTTGCCGATCGCCAACCCGCAAATCGCATTTCGCACCGCGATCTCAGATAGTTTACCATTCATCGTCTTGGGAAGATCCCCCGCGGGAACCACCCAGCTCGGAACGTGGCGAGGGGAGCAGTGCTCCCTCAATCGTTGCTTGATCGCTGCGATCCAATGAGGACCTGCGAGGGTCCCTTCGCGAAGTTTCACGAACAGGACAATTTTCTCGTCACCGTCCTCTTTTTTGGCCGTTGCGACCGCTTCGAGGATCTCCGGGAACGCCTCCAACTGGCGATAAATTTCCGCCGTTCCGATCCGAACCCCGCCCGGATTGAGCGTCGAGTCGGAACGCCCATAAATGATCATGCCACCACAGTCGGTTTCCATCGCCCAGTCGCCGTGCCACCAGATCCCAGGATAACGATCCCAATAGGTTCTTCGATAACGCTGGTTGTCTGGGTCGTTCCAGAAACCAAGCGGCATGCTGGGGACTGCGTTGGCACAGACAAGTTCGCCCGCCACTCCACGAACCGCAGTACCTTGCTCGTCCACCACGCGTACATCCATCCCCAACCCCTTGGACTGGATTTGTCCCGCAACGACCGGGATCGCCGGATTCCCAAGCACAAAACAGGAAACGATGTCGGTCCCACCCGAGATCGAGGCCAGATGGACATCCGAGTGGACCGAGCGATAGATCCAATCGAATTGCTCGGGTAGCAACGGTGAACCTGTCGACATCACCACGCGAATCGAATCGGTTCGAACATGCTCGCAGGGTACATAAGGATGTTTCTCCAGGGCCGCATAGTAACGTGCGCTTGCCCCGAAATGCGTGATGCGATACTCCTGGGCTATCCGCCAAAGCACCCCATGGTCTGGATGCACCGGCGAGCCATCATAAAGATAGATCGTTGCATCGGATGCCAAGCCGCTGGCGAGCCAATTCCACATCATCCAACCGGTGGTTGTAAAATAAAACAACCGATCTCCAGGGTGGATGTCGCTGTGCAATTGATGCTCTTTTACATGCTGCAATAGCGTACCACCGACCCCGTGCACAAGGCACTTCGGAGCCCCGGTCGTCCCCGATGAATACAGAATGTAAAGTGGATGGTTGAACGCAAATCGCCTAAATCGGATCGGTTCGCGCGACTCGGATTCCAATACATCGGCGTACCAAATGGTCTTCAACGAAGAGGTTCTCCAAGCTCGAGCATTCGCTGAATCGATCTCTTCCCCGCCATCGTTTTCCACAATGAGCATGGCCTGTAAACTCGGTAACCTCTGCTCGATGTTTGCAAGCCTAGCTCTCTGGCTGAACCGCTTGCCGTTGTACCGCGATGCCGTTGCGTGAATCAACAACTTGGGGGTCGTCTGTGCAAAGCGATCGATGATCGCATCGTCCCCAAACTCCGGCGAACAGCATGTCCAAACCGCACCGACCAAACTGGTCGCAAGAAAAGCAATGATCGCCTCGATCGAGTTAGGCATCACCGCCGCGACCCGATCCCCAGGCTCAATCCCCAAAGACTCGATGCACCTTGCCAACTGGTACACTCTTTCGGACAACTCCCTGAATGTGAGCCTCACTGTTTGCAAACCCTCGTCCATGGCGACCACCGCCAGTCGGTCCCCATCACCGCGATCGGGCTTGAGCATGTTCTCCGCGAAATTCAGCTTGCCCTCCGGAAAGAACCGATGCTCCCAGAGATTCTCCGCTTGGTTGCTGTCGCGATCACCCAGTTCACCTAGCAACCCGCCATACTCCCAGACTCCACGCCAGAACTTGCCCGGGTTCTCGATGCTCCAACAATGAAACGACTCGATCACGTCGCGGTTAGCCAAAACGTCGTCGCTCAAGCCCCGACCCGACCAATCACCCTGGGCGTGGAGTTCCTCGAGGAATCTTTTCAGGTGCGAGCCCCCAATACGCCCGGGCCTTGGCCTCCATAGCTCATGATTCGATCCATCAGGATTCGATCGAAATTCAGATCCGCTCACTGCCCGATTCCTTATCACGCGTCACACAACACACTACAATAAGTTAAACTTGTTGTGTGTTTTCGAGAAGTCACGTTGAGGGTAAACCGACGAGATATCTCAGTCGATTGCGATCAGGGAGTACAGCGATGTCGGGAGTATGGGTCATCGGGGGTAGCAGGACCCCAATCGGTCGTTTCCTCGGAGACTTGGCAAATTTCCCAGCACCCTCTTTGGCCGGAACGAGCATCCGCCGCACGATCGAGAGAACCGGAATCGATCCTGCGAGGATCGAAGAAGTTTTTGTCGGGAATGTCGTTTCGGCTGGGGTTGGCCAAGCCCCTGCAAGGCAGGCGGCCAGGACCGGCGGCTTGCCCGATGGAGTCAGTTGCACGATGGTCAACAAAGTCTGCGGGTCGGGATTGCAAGCTGCGATTCTAGCCGTCCGCACGATTCAAAGTGGGGCCGCCAATGCGTGCATCGCCGCCGGTATGGAGAGCATGAGCCAGGCACCTCACCTGCTCAAGCCCAGTCGCACTGGAATCAAGTACGGCACGATTCCTATGCTCGATGCGATCGAGAACGACGGCCTGCGCTGCGCCGTCGGATTGGTAGCCATGGGAACGTATGCCGATAAAGTCGCCCGAGAGCATTCCATCAGCCGCAACGACCAGGACGCTTGGTCGCTTGCCAGCCACCAGCGGGCTTGCGCGGCCATCGAGCAAGGTGCTTTTGAACAAGAAATTGCACCGGTGGTTATCGACCAACAAACCACTATCGGCAATGATTCCTGTCCTCGCAAAGATTCCTCGATGGAAAAGTTAGCCAAACTCAAAGCCGCCTTTGGTGCCGACGGATCTGTCACTGCCGGGAATGCGTCGGGGTTGGCCGATGGGGCAGCCAGCGTTCTGATCGTCAACGACTCGGTCCGTAAATCGTTGACTAGTCAATCGGCTTTTCGAGTTCTAGGGACCGCGCAGCACAGCCAAGCACCAGCGGACTTGTTCACCGCTCCTGTGCAATCGATTTTGAAGGTATGCAAAACGGCCAACGTCTCGGTATCCGAAGTCGACTTGTTTGAAATCAACGAAGCCTTTGCGGCCCAAACGGTCGCTTGTGTGAATGAACTGCACATTGCACCCGAGCGAGTCAACGTCCACGGCGGGGCGATCGCACTAGGTCACCCCATCGGATGCAGTGGCACACGAATCTTGGTAACCCTCATGCATGCGATGGAAAGACATCAAAAACGCTTGGGTATCGCCAGTTTGTGCATTGGAGGAGGGGAAGCCGTAGCGGTATTGATCGAGCACGATCCAATGAAGTAGGCTATACTTCACAAAATACGCTCCAGGGATCGAACTCTAGGCGTGTCCCCACCTGATCCTCCCTCCCCACAGTAACCTGATGTTTCGCATTTGCCTATTGGCGTTCGTCGTTGCAACATACGCAGCTAGCTCGGGCCAAGAACCGGCAGGGGCCGAACCGCCCAAGTTTGAATCCGACATCCGTCCGATCCTGCGCGAGTACTGCTTGGATTGCCATGGGGCGACTGACAAACTCGAGGGAACTCTCGATTTGAGGCTCGTGCGCTTCATGCTCAAGGGAGGCGATTCCGGTCCGGCCTTGGTGGCCGGCAATCCCGACGCGTCGCTGATCCTCCAACGCATCGAATCGGACGATATGCCACCGGGAACCCTGAAAGTATCTTCTGAGAAAAAAGCGATCCTGCGAACTTGGGTCGCCTCGGGCTCGCCGACCATGCGACCGGAGCCCGAAGCGATCGCTCCAGGAATTCCCTTGACCGACGCCGAGCGGTCCTATTGGGCTTATCGACCACTGGTCAAGCACGAGTTGAAGCGCGCCATCGATGGTGATCGGATTCGAACCGGGGTCGATCAAATCCTCGCTGACGCCATGCCGCCGGGGCTCCACTTTTCAAGCGATGCGCTCCGTGACACGCTCATTCGCCGAGTCTTTCTGGACCTGATCGGTCTGCCACCGAGTGCCCAGGAGCACAAGCATTGGAAAGAGCACCCAGCCGATGACTGGTACGAGCAACTGATCGATACTCTGCTGCAGTCCCCTCACTACGGAGAACGATGGGCTCGCCATTGGCTCGATGCTGCTGG
>Ga0114972_10002304_pt1 | contig 14286 bp, 8 predicted proteins | sample M_140807_EF_Meta_FD_87354 | JGI IMG/M metagenome (GOLD analysis project Ga0114972, IMG submission 87354) | Freshwater microbial communities from Lake Montjoie, Canada to study carbon cycling - M_140807_EF_MetaG | ecosystem: Environmental > Aquatic > Freshwater > Lake | place: Lake Montjoie... | reverse complement strand
GGACCATTGTCGCCGATGAAAACAATAACCGTGTCCTCGTAGCAGCCGGCCGCTTTCAGCTTCTCGATGAGATCGCCCAGTTCCATGTCGAGGAGATTGATGTTTTCGAGATACTGTCCCTGTTCTTCCCGAGCCTCTGGAACATCGGCAACATAAGGAGGTAATTCGATGCGAGACCGGTCCACCGGATGCTCTTTGCACGGGCGAAATGGGCGGTGTGTGGAGCTGAACTGAAACTGGCAGAAAAATGGTTGGTTTTGCACCAATTGATCCCAATCATTCGTATCGTAAGGCGTAACTACTGGCTTTTCGAAGCCCCAATCCATTTTCTGATAGTTACACAGGCCGATTGCATAGCCGGCGTCACGCAGGTATTTGGTGAAAATATTCACTCCTGCTGGCAACGCATGCTTCACCAGCGGCGGATGAATTCGCATATTCTGGGAATAGACCTGCGTCGGATACATTCCGGTCATGAAGCTCGACCGACAGGGGCTGCACACTGAAGCCGTATGGAAGGCTTTCGTGAAACGTATTCCTTCGGCAGCCAACCGGTCGAGATTCGGAGTGTGAACCCCTTTCGTCCCGTAGCAGCCCATGTCACGGCCCAAATCTTCGGCCACAATGAACACAATGTTGGGCTTCGCTTTGCCGTTGGATTGTGTCGCATCGGCAGCATGCAGCGCGGTCAGCGGCGCGAGCAGCAAGGCGGCGAGGAGTGGGATTGTGTTTTTCGTAGTGGTAAAACTCATTGTTCAGCGACTATTTCAATTGCACCGGTCCGAGTAGTCCACTGGCTCTGCGATCTCCTCGCGAATTAGCCCTTGTATTGGTAACTCGAACGATGAGCTTGTTTAAACCGGGCCTCAAATATTTCCCGACATCCAACCGGTAGGGGCGCCACAACAGTCGTCCTGCCTTCTGGCCATTGATTTCAACTTCAGCGACATCCTTGACCTCACCGAGATCGAGGAGCCATTGCTTTCCGTCCGTGTTGTCGCCAGATAATATGAACTCGCAGGCATAGACACCGGTGCCGCTGAACTTCGGATCCATTGCCGTCCAGTCGCCCAGTTCTATCGGTTTCGGTTCATTGCCGGGCTTGTCGAACTTGAAGGTCCATCCGGTGTTTATCTTGATCGGTGTCGCCCCCGTAATTCGCGCAGCAACATCGACCCATTGCGGGGCGCCTCCGGGGCTGTCCTTAGTGAAAACCACGGCGAGCAACTGGTAAGGATCGAGGTGCAGTTTCACGGCACCGTTTTTTGTTTCGACTTCAAAGACCTTACCGTTGTCGGCGTCCCATATCTGCGGAGTCCCTTGTGTGTGGACTTTGTGGAATTCGCCCACTCCCGCGAAGGCCGTCTCGCCTTCGTTGAACAACAGGTAGGCGTCGGCATTTTCCGTGCGACGATGGAGAACCCGGATCTTGTCGTTCGCCGGTTGCAGGGCGACATCAGGCCACTTCTGTTCCCGGACGATGCTTTTCAGTTTCGCCATATCAGCACATCCAAAGAACTTGTCTTTGCCGGCAAGGACATTGAGTTGGGCGGCGAGCTCACTGTCGCGCCCATTGGTTTCCATGGTCGGCCCCTTGCCCATCCGCACGACGCTGCCGCCTTGTTCGGCCAGACGATTGGCGAGCTGGATTGTCTCCAGGCTGCACTTATCGGCTTCCGGCACGACGAGGACAGAATAGGTGGCTTCGCCGACCACAATCTTTCCGCCCTCGACTTTCGCCTTCACTTTTATCGCGGGGTCGCTGTCGAAGAACGCTTCCGTCAACACATCGAAATCCACTTGAGAGTCCTCCAGACTGTAGACGCAATCTTGGAATGCGCCGTCGGCAGCGCTTGTCTTGCCTAGAGGTTTGCCTAGCGAGCCCTCCACGGCGCGGTCGGGTATCAAAACCGCGACATCCTTAACATTCTTGCCTTCGTTCAATACGGCAAATCTCCCGGCCAACGTGACGACCTCATCCATTACCGGCCACCAAGGATTATTCGGATCAAACGTCGGCGGGAACGGTATGTCTTTCGGATTCGCGTAGTTGGACCAGAACCCGTGAATCTCTGGCCAATTCGCGCCCCGCACCGCCATCGAGCCCAGCACAAACTTGCAGGTCTCGGGTTTCACCCACCATCCGAAGGCACCAAAGACCTCGGTCATAACCTTCTTGCGTCCGAACACATTCGCTAGGCTGACAGCTTGTCGCGGGTTGAGAGACCGCTGGCCGGGAAGAAGCTCATCAAACACCACGTCAATTCCCGGCACCTGAACCTTTTGGTTGGCCACCTGGAAGTTTCCGCCATGGTAGAAACTGCCGGGAAAATGATTTTCCCCCGGCGGATTGCTGACGAGCTGCAGGCCGTTCGCCTCGCACCAGTCAGCCTGCGGACCATACCAACCCTCGCTCCAGGCCCCCGAGAAGGCGCGCCAGAAGGCACCTCGTTCGATCGATCCTTGCTGTCCGAAGTCACCGAATAACGCCGGCAGCGTCTTGGCGGGCGAATGACCTTCCTGCCGGAGAATGTTTTGAATTCCTGGCGACCAAGGAACTTCGCCACGACCAGCAGGCACGAGCGGCTCGTCATCGAGGATGCCTTCAAGCACCGTTCCTACCGCCCACCCGAAATTCCGCTTCAGGCTGCCATACACCGCATCGGTGAAGCGTGCGCCGGCTTCGGGATTGAGATTGTCAAACCAGACGCCGTAGCCTCTGGGCGACCACGGTCGCTTCGCGAAGAAAAAAATCTTCCACGACTCTTTACCGCTGTCCCACGCGCGACCCTGTGTGTAGTCCTGTGTACAATCGACTGCGCCCGCAAGCCCCCTGTCCGACGGAACGGCCGCCACGACCACCACGCTGTCGCGGTCCAAGTCAGGCCCGAACAGTTTCTCCTGGCCTGCGACATCGAAGCGAATCGTTCGCGTTGGCCCGTCCTTTGGCTGGATTTCCATATTATCCACCATCAACTGCCCGCTTGGAGTGTAGAACCCGATCCGCCCCGCCGCGAACGTATCATCGGTGAAGTCATACACCTTCTCCCCGTCAAGCAGGACGGTGATCGTTGCCCCGTTCAGCCGGTTCTCGACGCGGTAGGTCTTCCCAGACTCGACCGCCATCTGAAAAGAGACCGTGCGCCTCAAAGAAATATTCCAGTCCTTTATCACATTGATCTGCAATTGTGCCTTGGTGTCATCTACGGATCGGATGGTGAACATGTAGCCGTTCCCTTCGCCGGCTGCGCGCAGCATCCAGGTCAAAGTATATGGCTCCGACAAAGCTGGGTTTACCACGCCAATAGGCCGTAGCTTCTTGACCTTTTTCGGGATGTTGACATCGAAAGCAACTTTCCCATCCCCAATGACTTCGGTGCTCGACATGAGGTACATCTTTCCACCGGGTACTGCCAGCGCGCCGTCCCGAAGAGCGGGCGGTTTATCCGTGTCGGCAAACTCCGGGCATAGCTTCCGCAGATCAACAACCTGTCCTGAATTCACGTTCACGGCGGCACAATTGATGCTGTTCGGGCGCAGATCCGGTCGTGGTGGAAAGTCCTTACCGCCCATCCGTCCGCCCTCCGTAACAATGGGGAGCGCCGATGCCCGTCCTTCACAGGCCAGCCAAATCCTCATGCCACGCTTCTCCGCCGCGCGCAAGGTGTACTCCATCAGCGGATACCATTCGTCATCCGCATACGCAGAAGCCCCGGAAGGTCCCCGCTGAAAGATATTCACGCGGTAAATGCCGACACTCTTGATCAGATCGAGTTGCTCATCAATCAGCACTGGCGTCATCTTCGTATCTTTCCAAAACCAGAGCATGGCCGGCCTGTTATCGGGCGGCGGATTGGCAAAATCCCGTGAGTTAAGCTGAGCAGCGGGCAATGCGGCCAGTGGAGCCAGCAGCAGGGCGGTGAGAAGTGGGATTGTGTTTTTCATTTTGTTTCAGCGGTTCTGTTCTACTTTCCGCTCTTCATGATTTCATCGAGCTTCGCAGACATCTCGGCCACGATCTCAGGATGCGCGGCGGCAATGTCCTTGGTTTCGCTCAGGTCGTCCGTGAGGTTGTAGAGTGAGACCTTCTTGGCCACGGCCTCGGCCGGGCGATCGCTCAGGGGCATGTATCGCTTGCCTTGGGCATTGCCTTCGGGTAACAGCTTCCATGGTCCTTTGCGCAAGCCAACCCAGCTGGCATCGTTGTTCTGCTCCACCAGATACTCGCGGCAGGGCTTCTCACAGCGTTCGCCAAGGAGCGCGGGTAAGACATTAAGGCTGTCGGGACCGTCGGCCGGGGCGAGTGTTTGTCCGGTCAACGCGGCGAAACTCGCCAGCATGTCCACCTGGCAAATCAGTTCGTCGGACACACCAGTTCGGACATGTCCCGGCCAGCGCGCGATGAACGGCAGGCGCGTGCCGCCCTCATAAACCGAACCTTTTGTGCCGCGCAGCGCGCCATTAAACAGGTGGCCGTTGTTCGCTTCCTTGGACCCAATGCCGTGCACGGTATCAGGACCGTTATTGTCGAGCACGCCACCGTTGTCACTGGTCAGAATGACCAGCGTGTCGTCGGCGAGTCTCAGCTTGTCGAGAGTCTCGAGTATCTGGCCCACGGTCCAGTCGAACTCGACGATCGCGTCGCCGCGCACACCGCACTCGCTTGTGCCCCGGAACTTCCGATTCGGAGCACGTGGGACATGGATATTATGTGTTGATACTTCAAGGAAGAACGGGCGGTCTTTGTGTTGCTCGATGAACTCGCAGCTCTTGGCGGCGATGACGGTTGACATATTCTCGTCGTCCCACAGCGCGGCCTTGCCTCCGGTCTGTTCACCGATACGCGGAATGCCGTTGATGAACGAGCGCGGCTCGCCGCGTTTCACGCGGTAATCAAGATTGATCGGGTCCGCCGGATCAAGATTCACGACGCGATGATCCTCGACCCACACGCACGGGGTTCGGTCGCCGGTGGCGGGGATGATCCAGGCGTAATCGAAGCCGATTTCCAGCGGACCGGGCTTGATTTCGCCGTTGTAGTCGGTGGGCTTCGTTCCCAGGCCGAGGTGCCACTTGCCGACGATGCCCGTGGCGTAACCAGCACGCTTCAGTAGTGACGGCACCGTGACCCGGCCCGGTTCGATGATCAGCCCGTCTACGCCGCTGGCGATGCCGGTGTTCCGATTGCGAAAGGCATATTCACCAGTGACAAAGGAGTAGCGCGAAGGCGTGCAGGTTCCTGCGGACGAATGGCCGTCGGTGAATCGCAACCCCCGGGACGCGAGGCGATCCACATGAGGCGTCTTCACTTTCGTTGCACCGTAACATCCGAGGTCGCCATAGCCGAGGTCGTCGGCCATGACGAAGACAATGTTCGGTGGGGTCGCTATGGCTGGCTTGTCAGCGGCGTGCACCACGCCTAGCGACGCCAGCAGCAGGGCGGTAAGGAGGACGACGGACTGTTTCATGGGGACTTATCGTTGAGGGCCGGTCGTAAAGCTCCACTCGCCGAGCACCGGTGTGCCGAGGAAGTTCATCTTGTCGTTGTCGAGAAAAGCACCTTTGTCGACCGTGATGGAATATGACGTGTTTGCTTCCAAGGCCGTCGGGAATTGAATCACCGCAGTTGTGTCGTCGCCATGAGACACGGCATCAGACTCTACCGCGACCGAGGCCAGTTTCTGACGGTCCTTCATGCGATAAAGACTGATTGCACCAGTCCCCTTGGAGATCGGGCGATCGAACACGATCGAGCACGGAACAGCACCGGCTTTGACGTCGTCATCGCCATGGCCTGGGACTAGCGTCTTCGCTTGGGGGTAGCTCGCCTTCCAAGTGATCCGGCCCTGTCGCTTGGTGAGGTTGAGCCACACGCTGGCGTATTGGAAGTCCCGCGTGTAGGTGAAGCCATCCTTGACCGCCGGCCCCTTTGGCGGGCCAAGCGGCTTCTTGAACTCCGGCAGGTCCGGAGCCAATTCCTCGGACGTTTTCGCCGGGGCCGGGGTGTAGTAGCTGAGGTAGGAGTGCCGCTCGGCGCAGATCAGAAAGAGGGCCAGTTTATACTCCAGGTTCTGGTAGTACGTTCGGGACGTTTTCCCCTGGTTCTGTCCACCGACTGCATCGCCGGACTCGTCCACGTCGCCGGAGTCATCGTCCGCGTGGAGCCGCAAGATGATCATCTTGCCGGCCTGGGCGACCTGCTGCACCGCCGCGATACCCTTGGCCACATACTTCTCATAGGCTTGGGGTTCAGACGGCGAGGGCTTCGCGTTCTCAAAAGCTTCCAAATACGACCCGTCGAGATACTTCATCACTTCGGGGATCTGGCAGTCTACGCTGGTTGCCCGGAGGTAATTTCCGATGACGAGCTTGCTGGTGTTCGCCCGGCGTTCGCACAGATCATCCATCATCGTGGAGTATGCATTGATAAAATCCGTGGGCGGATCCTGTTTGGTGGCCCGCTTGACCGGGCCGAAGCTCACCTTCGCATAGGCATCCAGAAACACCCCGTCCAGAGCCGGATCGCCCAGCATCCGCCCGACATCCTGGAGCCAATACTCCCTGACCTCGGGTTTGCGCAGATCATAGAGCGGGCGTTTGTTCTTGCCCTTGCCATTTAGTTCGGGCTTCCCTTTGCTCGATAGGAACCAGTCCGGGTGATCGCGGAAGAGAGCATCGGTCGTGGTCTCAATGTGCAGAACCAGATTCTTGTAGCCGAACACGGTGAGGGATGGATTGAACTTTTTTAATTCACCCGCGATCTCCATGACTTCGCCCCCCGCAACGATGCTGTGACGCGCGATGCGGGAGTAATCTTCGTCCGTATATGGAGGGATCTTGCGCGGAGGCATGGCCGTGGAAACGGTGTCCCAGGAAAACGCCGGCATTCGAACAGCAGCGTGGGCCGTCTCCTTTGGTGGAGTCTCGGTAGCCTGCAGCGCGGGCCGCGGCGCGAACAGCAGGGCGATGAGCAGAGTGAAGATGTGTGCTTTCATGGAGGCTTGATTTCGTCGGCCGTTACTTCGCATTCGGACCGACGAACTCCTCGCGTGTCAGTTTGCCATCCCGGTTTTTGTCGAACTTCGTGAAACGGGCATCGAGATTGTCGCCTGCCTTCTGTCCGGCCTTGTATTCATCGAGTGTGACGAGGTCATCCTCGTTGATGTCCCAGCGAGTGAAGGGCAGGTTCCGGTCTGTGGTGGGTGCCGTGGCGGTTGGTTGTGGTGCTTCGCGCTTTTCGCCTCGCGTTCTGCTCACACAGCTTGGGTCCACTTCGGTCGGAAGTGTGGCATGCCATTCAAGCGCGAGCTTGCTCAGTCGCGCGACGATTTCGGGGTGCGCTTTTGATTCGTCCCTTCCGGCGTCTTCAGCACGATCGGAATGCAGGTCATGCAGTTCGACACGCTCGGCTCCGTAGGTCATCAACAGCTTCCAATCGCCGTCGCGCACGGCCAGACGCGGCCACCAGTCGGGCTCGGTTGTGTTGCCGCGCCATTCCCAGAAGATGGGCCGGGTGCGGGTGATACCTTTGCCGTCAAAGGCTGCAAGCAGATTTTCACCGTCGCCCTTGTAGTCGGCGGGCAGTGTCACTCCCGCAGCAGCGCAGAGCGTGGGCAGCAGGTCCACCGCGGTGAAAACTGTCGTAGTGTTCTTCGCTCCCGCCGGGGTGTGACCGGGCCAGCGCACGATGAAAGGCACCCGCACGCCCCCTTCGAACAGACTGCGCTTGCGGCCGCGCAGCCCGCCGGTGTCGCCAATGCTGTAAGAGGTGTCGTGGCCGGTGACGTGAGCATCGGGATCCAGCTTCTTTGCCCCCGCCTTGGCCGCCGTCCGTTCCGGACCATTGTCGCTAGAGAACATGACGATGGTGTTGTCGGCCACGCCTTCGTTTGTGAGCGCGTCGAGGATGAGTCCCACAGCATTGTCGCCATCGGTGATGACGGCAGAATAAACCTGCTTTTGCTCATCGAGCAGCTTCCATCGCTCCATGGATTCTGGCGTGGGGATATGCGGCGTATGGCTCTCGTGTATCCACACGTTGATAAAGAACGGCTTGGCTTTGTTCGCTTTGATGAATGCCACTGTGTTCGCAGCGGTGGCATGCAAATCTGCCGACGGCCATTCCGCGCCACCATTGAACACGGCCGCCTCGTCATAGCCATAGGCCTCTGGTATCGGGGCACCCGCGGTGTTTCTATTGGTCAGATGCCACTTGCCAAAGTGCGCTGTGCGATACCCTGACTGCTTTAAGAAACGAGGCAGCATCGGTGCCTGCGGGTCCAGCCAGTCGGGCATCCCCCGCTCGTGATTCTGCGCTGGTGCTGCAAAGTGCTGATGCACGGAGAACCGCGCTGGGTAGCTCCCCGTCATCACCGCCGTGCGGCTCGGCGAGCACACGGGATTGAGCACGTTGAATTGTTGGAAGTCGATGCCCTCGCTGGCGAGCCGGTCAAGATTCGGCGTCTTCAGCCACGAATGCCCGTGGCACGACAAATCCCCCCAGCCCCAGTCGTCGGCGAAGATGAAGACAATGTTGGGCTTCGAGGCGGCAGCCGGATCGGCAGCCTGCAGCGCGGCCAGCGGCGCGAGCAGCAGGGCGGCGAGGAGGGTGATCGCGTGTTTCATGATCTTTGATAGAAATGGGTTTACTTGGCCGCTCCCGCTTTGCGTTTCTTCGGTGCCTCGGATTCCTCTCCGCCGGGCGACGAGTTCGGGTCCATGCGTTTGAGCAAGGCTTCGTCCGGGCCGCCACCGAATTGCTTCCAGTAAAGCTCCTTCATAGGATTCATCTTCGGGGCGGCGACGTCTTCATTGATCAGCATGGGCTCCACGTCGGTCCACCATTGGTCATAGATAGCGCGGAGACCGGCTACGACCTCGGGGTGTTCGGCGATGACATTCGTGGTTTCGCCTGGGTCAGCTTTGAGGTCGTAAAGCTCCGTGTTGTTCACCAGCGTGAATCGCGAGTTCTGGATCGCGCACTTGGTGTATTTGGACTCCGCCGCCTTGCCCTTGGCCCAGCGGCCGACATGATGCACGAGCGTGCGGTCCGCCCACTCGGCCTTTGGGTTCTTCAGCACAGGGAGCAGACTGCGGCCTTCGACTTGTTGCTTCACCTCATCGGTCAGCGTCGCGCCGGTGATTTCGACGAGCGTGGGGAAAAGGTCGAGGTGCGCGCTGAGCGCAGCACACTCCGTTCCGGCGGGGATGCCCCCGGCAGGCCAGCGGATGAAACATGGCGCGCGAGTGCCGCCCTGGTACGGTGTGACCTTGTTGCCCCTCATGCCGGCATTGAAAATCTTGCAAGCCTCGGCGAAGCCACCGTTGTCGGTGCCGATGTAGATGACCAGCGTGTTCTCCGCGATGCCCCATTCATCGAGTTGTGCGAGCAGTGCGCCGAAGTTCGTGTCGATGTTTTCGATCATGCCGAAGAACTTCGCCACGTCCTCCGACACGCCGGGTTTGTCGCGATAGTGCTGATAGTATTCCTTCGGCACGACCCACGGCCCGTGTGCCGCATTCAGCGGGATATAGGCAAAGAAGGGCTGCTTCGCGGCCCGCTGCGCGTCCATCCACTTGATGGCCTGGCCGAAGAACAGGTCGGTGCAATAGCCCTCGGTCTTCTCCCATTTCCCATTGTGCCACAGTGCCGGATCGATGTTCGTGTTTCCGGGGGCGTCGCCGCAGGAACCGGGATAGGTTTGTCCGATGCCTCCGCCACCGTGGATATACACTTCATCAAACCCGCGATTCTCAGGCCGATACGCCGCCTCATCGCCGAGATGCCACTTGCCGAAAATCCCCGAAGTGTAGCCGACCGTCTTGAGCATCTGCGGCAGGGTGAAGGTCTTCAGGTTCATGCGTTCACGCTCCAGGATGGTGTGCGTGACGCCGTTCTTGAACTCATGCCGTCCGCTCATCATGGCCGCGCGAGTCGGCGAGCACGTCGGGCTCACATGAAACTGCGTGAGCAGCACGCTTTGCTTCTTGAACGCATCCACCGATGGCGTGCGCATGATCGGGTTCCCAAGGCAGGCATAGTCGCCATAGCCCGCGTCATCAGGCATCACGAGGATGATGTTGGGCCTTGTCCCGGAGAGCGGCGCGGAGGCTACTAAGTTGGGATCGCCAGCCGTCGCCACCGCTACCGCGGAAAAGATCACGGCATGAGGAAGCCAGAGCATGCGCAGTAGCCCCGGCGGCGACGGGACTGTCATCGTTCCGGATCCTCCTCGGGAGTTGAGACCGCCGTCGCCGCGCGACCGCTCAGTAGGCGGGCACGACCTCGCCGTTGTTGCGGGTATTCACACACTGGTAGACGCTTCCATCGATCACAGGATCGATGAACTCGACGTGACCGTCGCCAAAGAGATGGCCGACGCTGCCGCCGGCATGAAAACTCGAAGGCCCCCAATAGAGGTGCGTGGGGCTGGTTGACACAGTCGCCAGAGCGTTCGTCGTATGCATGTGCGACCCACTCAACTGCGATGTGATCTTGATTCGCGGGTTGTCGCTCCGAATGCCGGTCCACACGCCGCCCGACAACGTGCCGGCTCCGATCGACGCCATTTGCCACAACTCCCCGCAGGCCCATCGACAGTGGAAGTTGTCATTGCTCACGTCGGGCACCTGGCGACTCTCGGCCACCATGACGGTTTTGCTCAGGCCGTCGGTGAAGTCGGAAAAGCGGAGCTGTTTCAGGAACGAGAAGCCGCCGTTGTCGTTGGTCGTTGACCAGATGGCGTTTCGCCCGCCGCCATTGTCGGAAACACCGCCATTGGCACGGTAGTGCGACACTCCCGATGCGTCGGACGCGGGCGTGTTGGTGTTCGAGGGACACATCGCGAACGGAAGCCGACTTTTGACGAGGTTGCCGTTGTCGCTGCCGCTCGTGTTTGTGATCGTCCTGCTGAAATCCAGTTTGCTCAGAATGGCTGCCTCCTCCATCCCAGCCAGTATCTTGGCCAGCCAGCCGAAATCTATGCGAACCGAGGCGTAATTGCTCGTGTCCGGCTTGGTCATGCTGATCAGGGGAAACGCACCGTCGCCGCTCTTCCGGTTCTGATCGGCATAGTTGTGCAGCCCGAGGCCGATCTGCTTGAGGTTGTTTTGGCACGTATTTCGCCGGGACGATTCGCGTGCGGCCTGAACAGCCGGTAACAGAAGCCCAACGAGGACTCCGATGATCGCGATGACAGCCAACAGTTCGACGAGCGTAAAACCCTGACGGCTTTTCATGGCACGGACCCCCAAAAACGCGATTGACCCTTTCAAAAAGCATGTGGTATTATTAACCTATCTGCATACTGCGTCAACAACAAAAAAGGTCGGTTCGCCCCAGGGGGAATCTGATGCGACTTCGCCATGTGCTCTTTGTGTTGATGGCTGCGACTGCCATGCCAGCCGCTGCGGATCCGCTCCCGCCGTTTTCATGGGACCACGTGCCGTGCTACATGCACGTCCGCAAACACACGGCGTTTACCGAAGACGAGATCCGCTACCTCGCCTCGTTCCCGCTTGTGACGCTCGAAAAGACCACTGGGGCGAAGGACTTCGGTTCCACTGAGAAAGGCACGCTCGCAGCCGCTCGGGCCATCAAGGCGATCAACCCGGCGACCAAGGTGCTCTACTACCGCAACGTGATCGTGCACTACGGCAGCTACGACGCCAACGAGGCTCTGACCGGCATGCCCGGCGCATTTCTCGTCGATGCCGCCGGGAATGACAAACTGGTCCGCAAGCAGACGCCCGCCTATGACCTCACCAACCCCGCCGTACGCGACTGGTGGGTGGCCAATGCGAGGCAGGTCTGCGCAGACCCGGCGATCGATGGCGTGTTCCTCGATGGCAACGTCAAGGTGCTCACGGCCGGCTATCTTGAACGCGAGATCGGCCGGGAAAAGAAAGCGGCCGTGGTGGACGGCTACGACGCGATGGTGCGAAACCTGAGGCAAGCCCTTGGCCCCGAGAAACTCATGGTGGCGAACCTTCTTCGTGCCGCGTTGCCCGCTGGCGGCATCGGCCATCTCAGCCCGTTCGATGGCTCCTACATCGAGGGCTTCGAAAAGCCCGTGGCAAAGGTTTCCGAGAAAGACTACGTCGCCAAGGGCATGGCCGCGTTCCAACAGGCGGCCCAGAAGGGCGGCCTGATCGCGTTCACTGTGGGACTCGGGGCGGAGGAGGACGATGACGCCAGGAACCCGGCGGGCACCGACGAAATACGAAAGCCGCTGGCAGGTACGGCGGCTGCCACCGAGAGGTTCGAATATCTGCTGGCGATCTTCCTGATCTGTGCCGAGAAGCACAGCCATTTCCTCGCACACGACGGCTACGACGCGCGGAAGAGCACCGTCTGGATGACACGGCCGCCGGAACTTGAGCGGCCACTCGGTGCTCCCACCGGCCCAGCGACGCGCTCGGGCGATGTGTATACGCGGGAGTTCGCCCACGCACGTGTGCGGCTCGACCTTGAGCGTCGCAGGGGTGAGATCGAGTGGACGGCACCGTGACGCGGACGCGGTCTGCGAGTCGCTCGCTAGCCACTGAGGTCGCTCACCGACTCGCGGCTCACGATTTCGGGAACCACCTGCGACACCCGCGGCTTGGCCGTTTTCACACGGCCTTCAATCCGGTCGAGCAACAGGCTCGCGGCGGCCCGACCGATCTCGTACGGCTTTTGGTCGACGGTCGTGAGCCTGGGCCGCAGCAACTTCATCTCTTCGAGCCCGCCAAAACCGATGAGCGAGACGTCACGCCCAATCGTCAGGCCGACCGCCTGTACCGCGTCATAGACCTGCGGGGCGAACTTGTCGGACGGGACGAAGATCGCCGTCGGTCGGTCGGGCCGCGAGAGCATCGCGCGGGCGGGAGTCCCCGCCTCAAACCCTACGCATTCTGCAACAGCGAGTTCGACCCCAGGCAGGCCGGCGAGCGCACGCTCAAAACCCTGTCTGCGTTCCGTATAGGTGGAGACGCACGATTCGCCGGTGATCAGTCCCAGGCGGCGATGGCCGTGCGCGAGCAGATGCTCGGCCGCCAGCCGGCCCCCTGCCATGTCGTCGGTGCCGCTGAAGTCGGCCTTCGTGAGGGGAAGCCGTCGGTCTACAGCCACGAGCGGCACGCCCCGTTTCCAGACCTCCTGCAAATAGACCTGTGGAACCGTTTCGTCCGACGGCCAGAAGATGATTCCGTCGACCCGCTGGTCGAGCAGACGATGGAGATATTCTCGCTCGGACTCGTCGCGCTCGGCGTTCGGCCCCTCGCCATGAAAGTGAAGCACCGGCAGCGAGTTGTGCGCGACGAGCGTGTCGTGGATGCCGTGCAGGATTCGGTCACGAAACGACATCCACGGAGAAATCATCACGCCGATCATGCGGCTGCGGCCGCTTTTGAGCGCGTGCACCAGCCGGTTCGGGCGGTACTTCAGCCGCTGGGCTGCTTTGAGCACGCGCTGCCGCGTGTCATCGGCCACGTAGCCGCGGTTGTTGAGCGCCCGCGACACCGTCATCATCGACACGCCCGCTTCCTGGGCGATCTGCTGGAGGTTCGAGGAGCGACGCTGTGTCGAGGATGCCATTCCTGAATTGTACACCGACGGCGCCGCGCCGCACGCCCATACAATAAGGGCACCATGAGAACACGAACCATCGTCTTCGCCGCCCTGCTGCTCACGCCATTCATGCTGCATGCTGCCGATGCGGTGCAACCAGCGGGAAAGCCAAACATCCTCATCATCCTCGTGGATGATCTGGGATATGGCGATCCGCGTTGCTTCAATCCCGAATCCCGAATCGCGACGCCGCACATCGACCAGCTCGCAGCGCACGGGATGCGTTTCACGGACGCTCATGCGGGGGCGTCCATCTGTGTGCCGAGCCGGTACAGCTTGCTGAGCGGGCGGATGCCGTATCGCAACTGGAATGCTCCGGCGGTGAAGCAGACCAGGACGGGTGAAATAAGCCCGCTTGAAAAGAAGCACTTCCCTCAACCGCAGCTTCAGCACGAGCCGGGGCGACTGAATCTTGCAACGCTGATGAAGCGGGAGGGTTACGCGACGGCATGCGTGGGCAAGTGGCATCAGGGGATGTCGTCCAAGGCCGAGGCGGATGGCACGCTGAAGATGACGCCGCTGGACTTTGGCTTTGATTATTACTTTGGCTTCGATGCGCCGGAACAAGCGCCCTATGCGTGGATCGAAAACAAACGCTTCGTGGTCGCGCCGACCGGAACCATCGAGGATCATCCTGGCGAAGGCGTGACGAATCCGCAGACGCAGGGAGCGCATTG
>Ga0114972_10002303_pt1 | contig 14286 bp, 15 predicted proteins | sample M_140807_EF_Meta_FD_87354 | JGI IMG/M metagenome (GOLD analysis project Ga0114972, IMG submission 87354) | Freshwater microbial communities from Lake Montjoie, Canada to study carbon cycling - M_140807_EF_MetaG | ecosystem: Environmental > Aquatic > Freshwater > Lake | place: Lake Montjoie... | reverse complement strand
TCTTTTGAAGAAGAATTGTTTTTTTACCTCAAAACCCTAAAAAACTCGTGATAACCATCTTTTCCTGGAAACGCCTTAAACGTCATCACAGACTAGGTTTCTATTTTTCGGACAGGTCTAATGCAGAAGCGGTTTAATCAAAATCATCAGCTTGCCTTTGTTGTTTATTTATTAGCTCAGGGAAAATTGTCCCAGGATGTCGCCGTATCTCTACAAAACTGGGCGGATAGTTATTTTCCTGATTTTAAGGCGGTTAAACAAGAAATTAGTGAAAAGATTCAACTCACAAGTCATAAAGATACCGATGAACCACGTCTTTGGATTATTTTGAATCAGGGATCAACGAGTGATTCCTATTGCATCGAAACGGCTCATTTTATTCAAAATTTAAAGAATTATCAGTCTGGGGCAGAACCAGATTTCATTTTCACAGTCAATCATTCCGAAATGCTAAAAATAGACTTAAATGAAAAAATGGCCCCTATTTTAACTTCTATCCGTCAGCAAATTCCGAATACTATTACAAATTTGCTTATAGAAGTTTTTCTACCTTTCAAAGCGTTAGATTTAGCTCCAGATCAATGGCTTCTTGAGGATGAGTATGCAGAGGAAGCATTACCCTTGGGAAGTGAATTTCCAGTGGTATTGAGAATTTTAGAAAGGGTTCCAGGCTACGGAAATGGTTATCTTCAGCAAGGCTTCTGGCAAGATAAGTGGAAAAAAAGACACTTACAAAAATCTTGTCGGGAAGTGCTAATCTGTACCAAAAGTAACAACGATGAGATTATCACGGCTCTTAGCAACTTTATTGCTAGTGGTATTTATAGTCCTTATCCCCCCTCTGAACATCAAAGTAAGCCCAAACCCAATACCCTAGTAATGAGAGAAGGAATTCCCTTTTGGTTATGGCTACGCAAACCCTTAGACAGTTGCACCGAACCGACCGTATTTGAAGAAAAGTTACTGACAGAAGAAACTCTCCAAACCTTACCGCAAAGGCTTAAGGCGATTCGTAATGATGCTTTAAATGACCCGAATCATTTAGCGGCTCACATTAGTTTTTTGGTAGATAACCCCGAAAAAATGCCCTATAAACAAACCAGCCAACCACAACTTTTTGCACATACCTAATCGCCATGAATGAAAACTGGAAACTTTTTACCAATACCAGTCAACCCAAACCTGACATCAACTGGGAAAAAGATCTACCTAATCCTCCGAGTTGGCGCAATTTCACCGACAAAACGGAAGAACGAAAACGGCGATTTGTGGCTCCCCCAGGGGCGATCGAAGTGGTCAATGCCGCTCTTTATCTTCGTCGTCCGTTGTTGATTACGGGCAGACCAGGGACAGGAAAAAGTAGCTTGGCCTATGCGATCGCCTATGAATTAGGTTTAGGGGAAGTGTTGAAATGGCCCATTAATACCCGCAGCACCTTACAGGAAGGCTTATATCGTTATGATGCGATCGCCCGTTTACGAGAAAGTGAACGTCAAAAGCCGCCATTACCAACAGGAACGGATAATACAGCCGCCAAAGCTCAAAAACAGGATAAAGAAGATATTGGTAAATTCCTGCAATTGGGGCCATTAGGTACGGCGTTAATCCCTAGAGAAAAAACAGAGGAACGCAAAAAACCGCGTATTTTATTGATTGATGAAATTGATAAAAGTGACATTGATTTACCCAATGATCTGTTAAACGTCTTTGAAGAGGGAGAGTTCGACATTCCCGAATTAGTCCGCATCAAGGCCCAAACAGACACCGTTAAAGTGGCCACCTTTTACCGTCAAGAGGGAGAGCAAAGAACTTACCCAGTCAAAGATGGTAAGGTTCAAGCCACGACTTTTCCCTTTGTGATCATGACCAGTAATGGAGAACGGGAATTTCCCCCCGCCTTTCTACGTCGTTGTCTGCGTTTAGAAATGCCGAATCCTAAGAAAGAACAGTTAACGGCGATCGTTCAGCAACATCTAGGAGATGAGTCCGAGGAACTCACCGAAGCAATGCAAGCCCTAGTGACTGAGTTTTTGCAATATCAGCAGCAACAGGAACGAAACCTGGCAACGGATCAACTGCTCAATGCCATTTATCTGTTAGTAGAGCAGGCCCTACCCACTGACAAAGATGATGCCCAACGCAAAATCTTGCTAGACAAGCTGTTTGAATCCCTGGGACATTTGTAATGGTGGATCAAAAGATTATCGCTATGTTATCCAAACTCAGGCCAGAAGACCCCCTGAGTTCCATTGACATTGCCGATATTCTTTGGTTAGCAACCCAACGTCGCCAAAAATCATCCCTAACGACAACTTCGGGAACGTCATCTAAGACAGCCGAAGCAAAAGAACCCTCTCCCCCAGTAGAAACCAACCCACAGACTTCAGAGCCAGAACCAAGAGAGGCCCAACAGGAAAACTCAGATCAATCTGTTCCAGAGCAAGACGTTGGGGTAGTAACAGCTTCCCAAACCTCCCCAGCTTCCCAAACCTCCCCGACTAAAGGATTACCCTTTGCAGTCCCCGCGGCCCGCGCCTTACCCCAAGCCAGGCTAATTGCTAAAGCTTTACGACCCCTAAATAAAAAAGTAAACTCTCGTACTCAAAAAATTATTGATATTTCCGCCACTATTAATCGTGTTTCAGAGGAAAAAATTTTAATTCCAGAATTGAAACCTACTCTGGAACGTTGGTTTGATGTGGTTTTAGTGGTTGAAAAAACTAGTGCCTATGGTATTTGGCAACAAACAATTAATGAATTTGAACAACTGTTGCTGCATCAAGGAGGATTACGCGATGTGCGTCGCTGGTACGCTGAACCCCAAGCAGACGGTACACTTCAATTACAGTCGAACCAAGGTAAAAGCAGATCAGTTAAAGAACTCATTCAAATCGGTAGCCAACGACTGATTTTTATTCTCAGCGATTGTATTGATCCCACCTGGTCTAATGGAGCTTGGCAAAAATGGTGTCAGACCTGGGGAAAACACCACGCCGTTACAGTCATTCAAATGTTACCCACCGCTTTTTGGCGACGAACCCAATTAAATCAATTAACCAAGGTTTGGCAACGCTCTGAAACAGTCAATCCCCTCAATTATCAATGGCGATTTACTGACTACACGGGCCTAGATGAGGAATTTGAAACACCCCAGGGATTTCCCGTAACCGTGTTGCCCCTGGAACCCTATCCCCTCAGTGTTTGGGCAAAAGGAATGTTAGGTCGCAGTCCCACAGAGTTAACGGGATACTTTTTAAATTCGGTTCTTATTCCCCCAACAACATCAGCAGTAACACCGACTGCCCAGGAGCGATTCGACAGTTTTTGCGAAATGGGATCGGCTCCCGCTCAACGCTTAGCCGCTCTGATGTCCGCCGTGCCGATTCAACTGCCGATCGTGCGGTTAATTCAACAAACAATCTTGAAAGAAGAAGCGAGTGTAACCCAGATTGCCGAAATTTTCCTGAGTGGCATTGTCCAACGTCGGGGTAATACGAGCAACCCAGATAAACAGCTTTATGAATTTTATTCCGATAAACAGGCCGATATTCGGACTTTATTAAACCAGACTTTGCCCGAACGGGAAATAGTGACGGTTATGGATTATCTCTCAGCCGATTTAGCAAAACGGGCAGGAAAGAGTATTGGAGAGTTTCAGGCGATGTTAATGGCTCCAGCAGAGGGCGGTGTTTCCTCAGAATTGGCGACGGAAATTGGGGAATTTGCGAGGGTGACGTTGCCAGTTTTGAAACGCTTAGGGGGAGATTATGCAGCCTTTGCGGAGGCACTAGAACGGGGAGAAACCGATAAACCGATAGATCAGTCAGACGCAGTAAAACTAATTCCCTATGACTATGAGGCTGTTAGTCTGAAAATTAGCAATTGGGAAAATAAAACCTTTGCTTTTGTCCTGGGTAAGGTGGTGAAAAAGTGGAATAAATGGGAAGTTGAACGAGAAGAACGACAAGCTCAGGGTATCGTCCAAGGGCTAACGGATGAGGTGAAATTAGAATTGATGATGATCCCCGCAGGCAGTTTCGTTATGGGCGCACCCAAAGCCGAAAAAGACAGTCGAGACAATGAACGTCCTCAGCAACTGATTACCCTTAAATCGTTTTATCTAGGTAGATTTCCTGTTACCCAAGAGCAATGGCGGGTTGTGGCAGGTTGGGAATCTGTAGAACGGGAAATTGAAAATGCCGAACCCTCGAATTTTAATGAAGATTTTGAAGTAGCGGATGATCGTTGGCAAAGACCTGTAGAGAAAGTTTCTTGGTACGATGCGGTGGAATTTTGTGCGCGGTTGAGTCGGGAAACAGGGTTAATCTATCGGCTACCCACCGAAGCAGAGTGGGAATATGCTTGCCGAGGAGTTGAACGAGAGCAATTATTAAAAATTGGGAAGAAATCACCTACTTTGCAGAAATGGTTAACAGAAGAGTCAACGCTATCGGCGCAAGAACAAAAAGAAGTGATTACTCTGTGGAATAGGCATTGCTGTCAGCCCTTTCACTTCGGGGCTACTTTAACCGACAAGGTGGCTAATTATAATGCCGATTATACCTATAACAATGGGCCAAAAGGAGAATATCGACGCAAGACAACCCCTGTGGGCTATTTAGGTATCGCTAACCCCTTGGGATTGTATGATCTGCATGGCAATGTCTGGGAATGGTGTCTGGACGATTATCATGATTCTTTAGAAGGGATTCTTCCTGATGGACAGTCCCGAAAATCAGCCAAGGGCGATAATAATATCACTAAGCTACTACGCGGCGGTTCTTGGAACAACGATCCAAGGGATTGCCGTTCGGCTTATCGTAACTACTACTCTCCCGACTTCCGTTACTTCAATATCGGTTTTCGTGTTGTGTGTGAGGGCCCCAGACCCTAGCCCTCTGCTCTTTTGCCTTTTTGCCCTTTGCTGCCTTTGGCGGCCCGCTCTAAATCATTTTTACTACTAACCTTGAACGAGCTATCAATTATTCAAAAAACCTACGATTTAATCCAGTGGTATGTTCCCATTTTGGATCGTTTACCGAAAACCCATCGCTTTGGTCTAGGTCAACGGATGACCAACTTACTCTACGAAATCTTGGAAGGATTGCTGTATGCCCGCTACGAACGAAAGGGACGGAAAGAACGATTACAACATCTCAATATTCAGATAGATATATTGCGTTATCAAACCCGTATGCTCAAGGATTTTAGCTTAATTTCTACTGAACGCCACGAATATGCCAGCAAATTGATCCAGGAAATTGGTCTAGAATTAGGAGGATGGATTAAACAAACATCAGGAAATCAATGAAACGTTATGGGAACCTTTGGGGAAAGATTGTTGCTTGGGAAAATTTACTCTTGGCCGCAAAACGGGCACAGCGAGGTAAACGGTTTCGAGACAATATTCTAGCCTTTAACCATAATCAAGAGGCAGAATTATTAGAGCTACAAAAAGCGTTGCTGACTCAAACCTATCAACCTGGGAACTATCATACCTTCCGTATTAATGACCCGAAACCCCGACTAATTTCAGCCGCTCCCTATCGAGACAGAGTTGTTCATCATGCACTGTGTAATGTCATTGTTCCATTAATTGAAAAAAGTTTTATTGATGATACCTATGCAAATCGAACGGGCTACGGAACTCACCGAGCTTTAAAACGATTTATCAGCTATACTCGGAATCATTTTTATGTCCTGCAATGTGATATTTATAAATATTTTCCTAGTATTGATCATGAAATTCTAAAGCAATTGATTCGCCATCATCTCAAATGCCCAGAAACGCTGTGGTTAATAGACTTAATTATTGACAATAGTAATCCTCAAGAAACCGTCTTAGATTATTATAAAGGAGATACCTTATTAACACCTATTATTCGCCGTAAAGGATTACCAATTGGCAATTTAACTAGCCAATTTTTAGCAAATCTCTATCTCAATCAATTTGATCATTGGGTTAAGGAAACTCTCAAAGCTCGCTGTTATGTTCGTTATGTGGATGACATGGGGTTGTTTAGCAATGATATAGCATTTCTAAAATCAGCAAAAATCGCTATTACTGAGGTTTTAAATTCTCTACGACTACGACTTCATCCCAGTAAAAGTCAACTATTTACCACAGAGCAAGGTGTTAATTTTGTTGGATTTAGGATATTACCTGATCGTATTCGTGTACGCAATGATAATCTTCAGCGTGGCCGTCGTCGTTTACGGTCATTAAAAGGGAATTATCAGCAAGGCCATATCAGCAAGGAAGAAGTCAATCAGCGATTACAAGCCTGGGAAGCTCATTTATTACATGGGGATACCTTTCAGTTAAGAAAAAAAATATTTGTCCCGTGGGATTATCAGCCCAGAGAAGAGTATTAGAATAAAAGACGGGGTAGGCAAGGAAAACGCGGCGGTTCTTGGAACAACAATCCAAGGAATTGCCGTTCGGCTTATCGTAACAACAACAATCCCGACAACCGTAACAACAATATCGGTTTTCGTGTTGTGTGTGAGGGCCCCAGCACTCTCCAATGCCAGAGTTGGCAGGTGGGAATCTGTCAAGAGCGTGAGGGAGAGTTCAGACCTATTCCAGTGATACTGTAAGGTATCCAAAAATCCCCAGGGTCGGAGGGCTTAGTAGGGAAACCGAACCGTCGTCCGATTCTACATTCAAGGTCGAAAAGAGATGCTACAGATACTTAAACAAACAAAAGCCCATCGAGGGCAACAATACCTAGAAAAGCTAAGTATTGGGGAAGCCTTAGAAACTATCAGCATCCCACACGGAGAAAAGCTAAGTATTGGGGAAGTATTGGAAATGGTCAGGATTCCGCCTGGTGAATTTTGTATGGGGTCGCCAGAGACAGAAATTGAGCGGTATGACGACGAAGGGCCTCAGCACTGGGTCAATATTGATTATGAGTTCTTTATGGGGAAATATCCGATTACCCAGGGACAGTGGAAAGCCGTAGTCGAAACTGTCGGGCAAATTGCTCATCCCTTAGAGACAGAGCCAGCCAGTTTTAAAGAAGACTTTCAAGGGCAAGATCAAAAAAACTATAGCCGTTGGTTGCGACCCGTTGAACAGGTGTCCTGGCAGGATGCAATGGAATTTTGTGCGCGATTAAGCCAGAAAACAGGACGATTTTACCGCTTGCCCAGTGAAGCTGAGTGGGAATATGTCTGTCGGGCAGTGGCTAGAGAACAATGGGCTGTTATCAACGAACACTTATTGTCGAACGATGAACCCGCAAAGATTTCTGCCTGGAATCAACATTTGCATCAGCCTTTTTACTTTGGTGAAACAATTGTTACTGATGTTGCTAATTATCGGGGAATAGATGACGAGAGTATGAATTGGAAAGGAAATTACGGACGAGGGCCAAAAGGTATTTATCGAGAGCAAACTACTCCTGTCGGTTATTTCAATACTCCCAATAACTTTGGACTACATGATCTACATGGTAATGTCTGGGAATGGTGCTTAGATCCTTGGCATGAGAATTATCAAGAAAATCCTCCTAAAAACGGTAGAGTTTGGGATGAGCAAAATATAGATTATTTTAATCAAACCATTTATGAAAGATTAGATAAGCTAATTCAAGATTCACAAAGACGTGTAGTACGCGGCGGTTCTTGGAGCAGCTTTCCAAGGATTTGCCGTTCGGCTTATCGTGGCTTCAACTATCCCGACTTCCGTTACGACCTTATCGGTTTTCGTGTTGTGTGTGAGGGCCCCAGGCCCTAGCCCTCTGCTCTTTTGCCTTCTTGCTTTTTGCCGCTTTTGGGGCCCGTTTCAAATGATTGCCGCAATGTCCACTATTTAAATGCTTATGATGACTAAGAATCAATCGTTATCCCGATCGCCTCTAATGCTCGATTCGAGTTGATTGAGATTTTTCATTAAGGGTTTTTAGAGATCGTTGAATGCTTTCTGAAGTTCACTGGTGATGACGGGTTCATCGGGATTTTTGCCCTGTTTTCTTTGCTTATCTCGTTGTTCGAGAATCATTGCCAAAGCTAGTTCTTCGTTAGAAAATTCATCCTTTTTTTTGCTCATGGTTGGCTCCTGTTGTTAGGATATTGTTAAATGTAGGTTAATTTCCGTAAAAAATGTGTCTATGAAAGGCGATCGGGTTGAGAATTTTCCTATCAAGCAGGATATGAACGAGCCTAATGAGGCATTTTCGGCCTGTATTTTCTATGTGAGAATGGGAACGGGCCGAACGTTAAATGATGCTTACCGAAAGTATACTGATAGACCCAATGCACGTCAAACTAACCGAAAATGGATTGGTTGGATTCGGGACTACAAATGGCAGGAACGGGCTGATACCTATGATAAATGGGTAAATGAAGGAACGGAAGAGGCGATCGCGCAAGTCAGAGAGCGATCGTTGATAGAGGCTCAAGGTTATTTCAATCGACTGAATAGACTGATTTCTCGCGACTTGGACGTTGATGAGGGAATGTCCGAATTATTGGAGTCTTTCATAAAAGAATTAAAGCAGAAAGATAAATCGGTTTCTCTGAATGAGTTACGCGGCTTGGCAACGGTTAGAAGGGATATTCTGATTGCACGGCGCATAAACATGGAGCAAGCGGCGGCTCTGCTTGGCTTTAATGTTATCTCTGATTCGGAGAATAATAGTGCTTGAAAACGCGATCGCATAAGATTTTCCTAGAGAGGGAACCATCTCCACTGATTTTTGACCTTAGCGGGCGAATAACCCCATTCTAGAGGGACAATACCTGCTTTCGCTATTTCTTGAATCCTTCTTTCAGATTTTGAGATCTGCTTACTCTCCAGAATTTTCCATAATTCGTTTGTGCTAATTCCTTCACCGTCAACGGCTTGTGAAGTCGATTCATCACTTGGGATAAGGATCTCTTTTCCTGGGTAAACGGCGATCGCCTCCAGTATGGGTAGGGTCTCCTTTGCTCTCTTTGCTTCTAGACGGCCAATGAGAGCTTTTTTACGGCTTCTAGCTCCTCTCTTAAGGTTTCTAGTTCCTGAGTAGTCGCGTAATTTTCAGACTTAATAGGAGCATTCCCCAGGGACTCTAAACCTCTCTCTAACAACTCGATTGCGATCGCCGTTTTATCTCGTTTTGTTTTGGCGGCCTGTACGTCAATTTGGGTCATCAATTCATCGGGAATACGGACGGATAATAATACTTTTGCCATGATGTTTACTTTTGTTTACTGTGTATGACTATCATACAGTATCTTACTGTATCTTACAAGTCTATCATACAATGTAAACTTATGCACAAAAAAGAATTTTATAAAAAGTGTTGACAAGATTCTATAGAGTGTCATACAATGTAAACATACCAAAGGAGAGAGTTAAGCGGTCAAACTTTAAACTCCCTCCAAGGCGAAAACCTAACAGGAATTTCTACCTATGCTTACTTTAACCCGTCCGAATGCGATCGCGCATCGTTTCTTAAACTTAATCACCATTCAATCCAAGGCCGTTGATTTTGAGAACGTGCCATTAGAGACCATCACGATTGAAGTTCCAAGTAATGAACCCTTGACCTTACAGCAACGCCGCCAAACCTATTGGCCTTATCGGTGGACTCACTTTGTCGTTTCTCATACCATGACCGATCTAACCGTTGAATCTGCCAACCATTTCTAAATAAATCAGGGGGATCTATTCCCCCTCGCTCAGAACTCTACAGAAAATTAATCAGGTGAACAAAATGAAACTTTTAACCGCTACTCTCACAAAACCAGCCCGCTCCGTAAATACCAAGTTTGGCCCCAAAGTAGTTGCCGATGTGACTCTATCCGATGGTCAAGAGCAGACTATTTGGCAACCCGAACATAGTCAATTAATAAATTATGGCACTGGTCAAAAGATTAACTTAACCTTGGATTCTAAAAATAAATATCACTTTGTAGAACCTGAAAATAATCCCGCTACTGAGGCCGCGATCGCCACTAAAACAGAGCCTAACAATCACAAGTTTGATAAGGCACAAAAACAGGAGATTGCATCTTATATCGGACAACAAAGGGAACTAATTCAATTCTGTTGGCGAGAAGCTTCCATGATTGACGGGCCAACCTCGGAAGAAAGTGTTGAGAAACTGACAATGGCACTTTATCTATCCGCTCAACGCAAGTTTAAGCTTGCCTAGTGAATAAGGGGGATCATCCCCCCTATCTCATACTGTAAACATATAGAGAAAAAGATTTTTATGAAAAGTGTTGACAAAATAGATGACAGTATCATACAATGTAAACATACCAGTTCAGGGAACTCACTTCACCCGAACCTGCTAACCCGAACCCTACAGAGAGAAAAAAAGCCATGATTCAGGAAACCATCGTTCTTAGTTTGATTTACATTGCCGCCGTCGCGATCGCATTTTCCCCTAAAACTTGCAAAGTTGAACCCGTTAAAAAAATTGAATATTTTCCTGAAATTGAGGCCGTTGAACTCGCTCCTATTCCCTCACTGGAAAATTTACCAGGTGAACCCGTCACCCCTTCACCCGCTCCTGTCTCCCTTCCCCAGGCGATCGCTCCTGAAATTCCCCTCACGGCCTTGGGTATCCGAGAATTGAAAAAACTGGCCAGTAAAGCCAAAATTAAGCGTTATTCATCCCTAAACAAACAACAGTTAATTCTTGCCCTAACCTAACCCTAATGTCCTTGGTATGGCTTAAAAATGCTTGATATAGACTAAAATTAAGAGAATTTAAAGAGGGTTGATCTCTTTCCTTGTTCTAAAGGCGATCGCTAGAAAGAACTATCTTTTCGATCCCTATCTTTCGGTGTGAATTGAATACCTATAGGTCTTTAACCTCTAATACCTTTATGTCTTTATAGGTTAAAATGCGTCCGTAAGTCCTTCTCTGACTTGATTTGAGTCCAATCAATATCAGTCGATTTGAGAAGGTCAATCGCAACACCGATCAAATGTTGGGGATAGACTCGTTCATTCGGAGGGACTGGATTTTGATTATTGTCTCGAATCTCGAAGGCAATTTCATTGAGCCAGTCTTTTTGGGTTTTGGTTATTTTGATATTGACGTTGACTAATTTTGCAGTTTGCTCTGAGGGAATTTGTTTTTCTTCAACCGATTCTTCGATTATGGGAGAGATGGGGATATTGCTCTGATCTTCCGTACTTGTCTTGGATGGAGGCTTTTGAATACCAGAAAATTCGCTAAGGCTACTCATTGTGGCTAATTTTTTTGTCATTTCAGGATTTCCATATATTCTTTGGCAAGATTTTTGTAGGCTTTAGCTCCAGGGGATTTGGGAGCGTACAGGGTAATCGGTTTTTGATGGGCGATCGCTTCTGCTATGGCGATGTTCTCTGGCACGATGGTTTTAAGAACTCGATAGCCAAATTCGCTCGCTCCTGCATTTAAAAGCTCATCGGACTCTTTGGTGAGCAGTAGTCGGGAACGGTAGCGCACTCTGAGGACATCAATGGGAACATCGGGTCGTTCTCCTCTAATAAGTTGAATGGCCTCGGACAGACCTTTGAGAACGGCTGGCTCCCCAATAACAGGAATCAAAATGCGATCGCTGGTGAGGATAGCTTGAACGGAAGCAATGCCTAAACCAGGGGAACAATCCATCAGACAAATATCAAACCCTATGATTTTGGCAAGGGCAGGAGTAAAGAGGTCAGAGTCCGCCGTTAGGTTAAACATCTGCAAGGCCCCAGGAATGAGAGCGAGATTTTTAACCGAGGTTTCTAGGGGAGTGATTGTCTGATGTTGGAGAAAGTCGAGGGCAGTGGGATTGTCTCCATCGAGTCCTAAACCAAAGGAAAGGGTTCTTTGTCCATCAAGGTCAATTAACAATATCTTGCGCTTAGGATTGGCTAAACAAGCCCCTAGATTAAGTACAGTGGTACTTTTCCCTGTTCCGCCTTTGAAATTAAAGACAGCGATTTTTAACATTATATGGTATGAAGGTCTAATACCTTGTAGGTTAAATGGTTGTTCTCTTAAACGTATCTGATTCTAAAAGGTTCCTAGTCTAAGCGGTTTTCTGTCCAAAGGTAGCTCCGACTGTTTCATTGAACGAACGAACTACATTCCAGAGATTGTCGGCATCATCTGAAGAGAAAAGTCCATCTAAGCCTTCGTCATGAATATTGGTAAAAGGAGGCTCATAGAGTAGTCCAGGGTTCATAATGCCTTGTTGAGTCAGATAATCAATGATTTCTTCGACAAAACGGATTTGATTGGCGGTGAAGTTATTGCCACTGAGGTATTGGGCAAAGGCTTCCTTGGCAGAATTACGATCCAGTCCGACCAATTGCCGAATAAAGACTTTTAGGTTGAGATTTTTACCAAAGACTTCTTCAAAGCGATCGCGGCTTTCGATTTCTTCGGCAGTAAAGAGCATTTTTTGGAGGGCATCAAGGTCACTTTCGGTTAGGGGAAGATTCCGTTTGAGTTTGGCGATCGCCAGATTATCTTGGTGGGCTTTGATGTAGGCGGTGACTTTTTTGCGATACTGTTCTCGATTGAAGCCTGTGGTCGCAATACGGACAGTCGTTTCGCTGATGTCTTCCAGTTCATCTTCAAAGTTAGTGATGGCAATCTGTTGTTCTTTTGGGTCAAGAAATTTCACCAAATCCCGCAAGTTGCGGCGGACGGTTTCAATCATCGCTAAAGTAACATCCTGCCACCAGTCTTCGGTTTGCACTTCTGCAATGAGAGGTAATTGAGCCTTGACCATTGGAACTGTATGCTTTTCTGCTTCCAGACGATTTAGAATATTTCGTACCTGATCCCGTAATTGCTCAAAATTTTGACCATTGTTAATGACAGCGATTTGGAGTTTGAGGCAGAGTAAATCAAATTCTTTTGCTAGGCGATCGCCGTTGGGCATTCCATTGGGTAAAACCGAGAAAGTTTGGGAGATAATTGTGATGTCTTCTTCCTTGAGTTGTTCCCAGCGATCGCGGTTAGAAAATTCTTCAACTTTAGGACGATGGGGACGTACCAGAAAATTATTCTCTTCCATCGTGGCAACGTGCTGATGGAGATTATCCAGGAGGGAAGCTCGAAGTTCCTGATGTTCGGGAGTGGTGAGTAGTTGGCTGAGATTAAGACGTTGCTTGATGAGGCGACTGGTGAGGGACGGACGGAGTTTGGTTTCGGTTTCGGCAATGTCCTGATTAAAATAGTCGCAGTTGCCGCAGAGGTCGAAGATCAGAAACTCGGTTTTATCTTCTCCGATGCCAAATAAATCAGGACATAGACGGGTTCCCCTACCGACCATTTGATTAAATTTGACACGAGAATAAACGGGTTTAAAAAAGACCAGATTGACGACTTCAGGCACATCTACCCCTGTGTCTAACATATCTACCGAAACGGCAATTTGGGGGTATTTTTTCAGGTCGGAAAAGTCGTCTAGAGTGGTTTGAGCATAGGGATCGTGGCTGTCGATAATACGGGCAAATTTACCGTTATAGTGTCCATAGTTGGCATCGAAGCGTTTAATGATTTCTTCGGCGTGTCTGTGATTACGGGCAAAGATGATCGTTTTCCCCAGGCGATCGCCTCCTTCTACTTTTAAACCCTGTTGCATGAGCAGTTCTAGGGCTTGGTCAATGGTGGGAATATTAAACAACCAGTCATTAATGGCGGCGGCGTTGATTTTGTCGGGGATTTCGTCGGTTTCTTCGTCTCTGAATTTTTCTTCATATTCGGCTTTGTCTTCTTCGGGTAATTCATCGTATTTAACACCGTTCCGAATAAATTTAAAGCTGACGTTGATCGCTTTGGGAGGGACTAAGTGACCATCCTGAATAGCCGAATCGAGTTCATAGGCATAAGTAGGAATCCCTTTTTCTAGTTCAAAAATCTGGTAGGTATCCCGTTCGATTTCATTTCTGGGGGTAGCCGTCAAACCAACTAATAAACTATCAAAATAACTGAATAAAGCCCGATATTTTTGATAAATAGACCTATGGGCTTCATCCACAATCACGAGATCGAAGTGTCCGACCCCAAACAGATGCCGATCACCGTCATTAATTTCGATGCGATTGAACATGGTCGGATAGGTAGAAAGAACGACATTGGCAGTGGCCGCTTCGGCATTGCTGGCTTCTCCCAGGGTAACAACGGAGAGGTTGGGGGTATGGGTTTTAAAGGCTCTTTTGGCTTGTTTTAATAATAGACTTGTCCGAAAATTAAATTTTTGGTAAAAAAGAGAAAGAAATATCCAAAAAGCTAAATAAGAAATGATGACTCCTCTTGAACATATTCGTCAAAATCCAAAAAAATGTAAACAGTT
>Ga0114972_10002300_pt1 | contig 14290 bp, 12 predicted proteins | sample M_140807_EF_Meta_FD_87354 | JGI IMG/M metagenome (GOLD analysis project Ga0114972, IMG submission 87354) | Freshwater microbial communities from Lake Montjoie, Canada to study carbon cycling - M_140807_EF_MetaG | ecosystem: Environmental > Aquatic > Freshwater > Lake | place: Lake Montjoie... | reverse complement strand
GTAAAGGTTAGGTCTTTAGTTGGATTTTGGATAGCTAAAAGATGGGTTAGTTCATGTTGGTGGTGGTTTTGAATCCGTTGCAGAATTTGGCAACTGGGAGCATATTGAACGGTATATTTATCTTGTAAAACTTTATTTTCACTGATAGGGAAAGCATGAATGGGTAGAATATGTAAAAAGCGATGAGGGATGATAATTAGGCGTTGGCAAGTAGAGGGAATGAGGTTAATAATTTCGCTGAGATGTAGGGTTTGGCTGAAGCTTTGTAATAGATTAGGAAGTTGTTTGATCCATTCTTGTTTACCATTTTCTGAGTAGTAAAGCTGGAGATAATTATCAGCAGTCTCGATAAATGTTTGTAAATCAGTTTCGGTCGATTGCCAAAGATTAATTTTGTTATCAGAGGAGACAATAAAAGCGAGGATTTTTTCGCTAGTGATATACCATTGTAGAAAGCAAGTTTCGGGATTAATTAAGCTTTTAATTTCTGCAAAAGTAATGGGTTCAACTTTTTGAGTCAGTTTAAAATTTGGATCAATGGGTGTAATTTGTTGTTCAATAAAAGTATCTAATTGTTGTTGATATTCTTGGAGATAGCTATGATCTTGAACATAGGGCATTAAGTTATCGGTACGGCTCAGATTTTGGTTAATGCTTTGATTTTGTAGGCGAATTTGTTCATTAACGACCTGTTGACGTAGGCGATCATATTCTTCAATAATAGTTTGACTAACACCTTGGGGTTTAAGGTTTTTCTGAGTCATTAATTCGACAAGGTTTTGAGCTTTGCTACGTTCAATGTATTCTAGGGCTTTGTTTAGTTGGTTTAGATTGAGATGGACTTGAATAATACTATGAAATACATCAATAGCATTAGATAAAACTTCTTGACGACTTTGGGGGTTTAAGGCTTCGAGTCGGGTATTTTCTACTGATTCGATGGCTAAGTTGTAGCCTTTGATGGCGGTTTCCCAGTCTTCGATCAGGTTAGCAGTCTTTCCTAAGTTTCGTCCTGTCACTAAACAGTTTATAGGAAAAGCCGTCGGGGTATATACTTCTAAAGACTGGTTTAAAGCCGCAATAGCTAACTCTAGATTATCAGCCCTTTCCCCTCTGATGCGATTTCTATAAGCATTTCCCAGATTATTTTGTGACCCTGCCCATTCTTCAGGAAACGCTTCACGGGTATATACTTCTAAAGACAGGTTATAAGCCGCAATAGCTAACTCTAGATTATCTGCCCTTTCCCCTCTAATGCGATCTAGATAAGCAGTTCCCAGATTATTTTGTGTCCCTGCCCATTCATAAGGAAAAGCATCACGAGTTAATACTTCTAATGACAGCTTATAAGCAGCGATCGCTGACTCTAGATTATCTGCCCTTTCCCCTCTAATGCGATCTAGATAAGCAGTCCCCAGATTATTTTGTGTCCTTGCCCATTCATGCGGAAAAGTTTCACAGGTTCTTACTTCTAATGAATGATTTAAAGCGGCAATAGCTAACTCTAGATTATCTGCCTTTTCCCCTCTGATACGATTTCCATAAGACTTCCCCAGATTATTTTGTGTCCCTGCCCATTCATAAGGAAAAGCATCACGAGTTAATACTTCTAATGACTGGTTTAAAGCGGCAATAGCTAACTCTAGATTATCTGCCCTTTCCCCTCTGATGCGTTCACTATAAGCTAACCCCAGATTATTTTGCGTCTTTGCCCAATCTTCAGGAAAAGCATCACGAGTTAATACTTCTAATGACTGGTTTAAAGCGGCAATAGCTAACTCTAGATTATCTGCCCTTTCCCCTCTGATGCGATTTCTATAAGCATTCCCCAGATTATTTTGTGTCCCTGTCCATTCATAAGGAAAAGCTTCACGGGTTCTTACTTCTAAAGACTGGTTATAAGCCGCAATAGCTAACTCTAGATTATCTGCCCTTTCCCCTCTGATGCGTTGACTATAAGCAACACCCAGATTATTTTGTATCTTTGCCCATTCATAAAAAAAGGCATCATGAGTATATACTTCTAAGAGGGTCTGATAGCCTGTAATAGCAATTTCTAGATTATTAGCCCGACTTCCCAAGGGCAACTCTGAAATATCAATACATAAATTTTGAATCACCCAGGCAATACCTGCCACCTGTTCTGTATTCCCTTGAGAAAACACATTTCTAGCGTATTCTTGCAACAGTTGGGCAAAAGTATCATCTAACAGATGTTGACGGCGTTGTAGGATAGTATAAACTACCGTAGGATCGCTATTACTCTCATATACTGCTTGTAATACTTCTGATAAAAACCTCTGATATTCCTCTATAGTTCCCGCTTGAGGGTTGAGATATTGCCCCAACTGTTGCGCTATATTCCGTAACCGAGCCGCAGGATTATTATTTCCTTGTTCTTCTAACCCTGTTGCATAGTTTTCCATCTCCTGCAAAAATTCGGGATCAATCAATTCCTGATTTGCTTGCAGAATATTATTGAGTTTCTCTTGATTGGTACAAGCGAGCAACTGTTCAATTAAATTGATATATGCTTGAGTGCGTTGTTCATTCATTATTTTGATTATTATAATTATATTTACGATTGAGGAGGAAAAGGAATAATAATGTAGCGAATAACTGTTCCTAATAAAGCCGTTCCCAAGATTCCTATTAATGTCCAAATTTGTGCTTTCTGAGAACCTTTCAATTCTTTTGTATCTTCTTTTACGCTTTCAATATTTTTTTCTAAACCATCAACTTTTTCCTCCAATCTAGCTTGTCCAACTTCTAAATTAGTGAGCCGATTATTAATTATGTCTAACTTTTGCTCCAGTCTGTCAAATCTTTGGTCAAACTTAGTGAGATATTCTTTAAGGTCTTGTTCAATAGTCACTGGCATCTGATGATTTTCCTAATAATGATGATTGTCAATATCATTGTATATCTTATTTTAAGGGTTTGACCAGCCATTTTGCCAAGCTCTGACGATCTTCTGTAGCCGAATTAACGATTCGGTAAATGTAGATACAGTAAGATTAGCTGAATATTTTCTGTTATTCAATAAAAACGCCTTAACAAAAAACTAATTACTGGTTTAAAGTTGCGATCGCTGTTTTATTATTTTTGATGGAACAGTGCGATTTTCAAAATAGTTTACCTTTTTATTACTTTTCCCCCATCAAAAACTAAATGCTAAAATCAAACGCTGTTTTATTATTGATGATTGAAAAAGCGCGATCACCGTTTCTGTAATAAAATTCTAAAAGGCGATCGCTTTCCTGTGATTTATGATTGAGTGCGATCGCGGTTTTGTTATCTGTGATGGAAAAGGGCGAGGTTTGAGTAATGTCTTTAAAAGATTTAATTCAGGAAAAGCGAGAAAAAATACTAGAAATTGCGGCGAATCATGGGGCCTTTAATGTCCGTTTATTTGGTTCGGTCGCTAGAGGCGAAGAAACAGAAAATAGTGATATTGATTTTTTAATTGATTATGATCTAGAAAAAATTTCGTCTTGGTTTCCTGTCGGTTTAATTCATGATCTAGAAGATTTATTAGATAGAAAAGTTGATGTTGTATCGGCTAAATCTTTACACGAGTTTATTAAAGAGCGTATTTTGTCAGAGGCAATGAATTTATGAAAGATGCAAGAATTTATTTGATTCATATTCGAGAATGTTTAACTCGAATTGAGAATTATACACAAAACGGCCAAAATGATTTTATGAACAATATCTTGATTCAAGATGCTGTTCTTAGAAACTTGGAGGTTATGGGGGAATCTATTAAACAGTTACCAGAGGAATGGAAGGCTTCACAGCCAAATATTGAATGGGTAAAAATTGGCGACTTTAGAAATATTTTAGCCCATGATTATCTACGAGTTGATCTTGATGTAGTTTGGACTATAATTGAGAATTATTTGCCTTGATTGGAAGAAGCAATGGATAGTATTTTTAATGAATTTTGGTAAAACTTTGATAGTTTTATCGCTAACTTTAGCGCGATCGCTTTCTTGTGATTTATTATTGAGTGCGATCGCGTTGTAAAAATGCAGAATTTCAGTTTACTCCTCCAAGAAAGAGCTTCTGTAGCCGAATTAACGATTCGGTAAATCTAGATACAGTAAGATTAAACGAGTATTTTTTCAATAAAACCGCCTTAACAAAAAACTAATGACTGGAAAAATCCTAGAGATAGAAAATCTAACCGTCAGTTTTGATGGCTTCAAAGCCCTAAATCAACTGAATTTTAGTATGGATACAGGAGAATTGCGGGTCATTATTGGCCCCAATGGTGCGGGAAAAACCACGTTTCTGGATATTATCACAGGAAAAGTCCAGCCCACCGAGGGAAGAGTCCTATTTAAAGGCAAAAACCTCCGCAATATTCCTGAATATAAAATTTCTTGCCTGGGCATCGGTCGCAAATTTCAAACCCCCCGTGTTTATCTCAATTTAAGTGTTAGTGAAAATTTAGATTTAGCCGTTAATGGCAAGAAAAATGTCTGGTCAACCCTCTTTGGCAAAGCATCCTCTGCTGAAAATCGTAGCGTCGCAGGATTATTAGAAACCGTTGGTCTAACGGCCAAAGCCAATTTTCCCGCCGCTCTCCTCTCTCATGGCGAAAAACAACGCTTAGAAATTGGGATGTTAGTCGCCCAATCGCCTGATTTATTATTGGTGGATGAACCTGTGGCGGGTTTAACCGATGAAGAAACGGAAAATGTGGGCGCGTTATTGCTGGCGTTGGCGGAAAGTCACTCGATTATCGTGATTGAGCATGATATGGAGTTTGTCAGGCAAATTGCGCGAAAGGTCACCGTATTACACCAGGGTTCCGTTCTCTGTGAAGGAACAATGGATGAAATACAGAGTGATCCCCGCGTGATTGAGGTTTATCTGGGGCAGGAAAGTTCGCTTTCGGGTCATCAGTTGAAAATTTTACGCATTATTGAAGCGATCGCCCTGGAAGACGGTGAATTATCACCCGAAGAAATGGCGAGTATTGCTCACCAATTAAGCCTAGTTTTTGCCGAAAAGACAGAAGATCGATCAAAATTAGAAGGAGAATTGAAGGATTATCTCCTACAGGAAGTAGAGCTTGATCCTCAAACGGCGATCGCGGAAATTGATGATCTAGAAGACCGTAAACTTATTTTAAAAGTGAGTTATCAAGCCATTTTTAAAAAAGATATATCTTCAGAAACTTCAACGAAATTAAGTACCTATGAACGTTTAATTCAATTATTAGAATTGCCTCCTGAAACTGTCGAAACGATTCAAAACGAAGTTGATTAACAAACTTTTTTGAATTTAAGCAATCCCAATCATTCTAAAAATTCCTGAATAAAAATATGTTGCAACTATCAAATCTCAATGTCTATTACGGAGAAAGCCACATCCTACGCAATGTCGATATGACGATTCCTGAAGGGGAAATGGTCTGTTTAATTGGTCGTAATGGGGTAGGGAAAACAACCCTATTAAAAACGATTATGGGACTGCTCAAATCCCGCACAGGTAATATTGTTTACGGCGCGGAAAATATTAACGCAACGACAACGGATAAACGGGCAAGATTAGGCATTGGTTATGTTCCCCAAGGGCGAGATGTGATTCCCCGATTAACGGTCAAGGAAAACTTACTGCTCGGATTAGAAGCCCGACCCACAGGCAGACCAAAAAATGCCACGATTCCCGATGAAATTTTTGAGCTTTTTCCTGTTCTCAAAACCATGTTATCCCGTATGGGTGGCGATTTGAGCGGCGGTCAACAACAACAATTGGCGATCGCCCGTGCCTTGATGGGAAAACCCAAACTTTTGCTCCTAGATGAACCCACAGAAGGCATTCAACCCTCTATTATTTTAGAAATTGAAGCGGCAGTCAAACGGATTATTCAAGCAACAGGAATATCGGTTTTATTAGTCGAGCAACATTTACATTTTGTTCGTCAAGCGGATAAATATTACGCGATGCAAAAAGGGGGAATTGTGGCTTCTGGCCCGACTCGTGAATTGAGTCAGGAGGTCATTCAAAAATTCTTGGCAGTTTAAGTTTTTAGATAAAATCAATCAAAATTATCTAATTATTCTTAACGAAAGTTTGGATATTAGAAGCTGTTTTTTCGGGTTGACCTGCTAGGGGAAAAATCATCACGCTTTTAATTTTGGGATCATTGATAATGGTCGTTAAGCGTCCTAATTGATTATCGGTAATCGCAATTCCATCATACTTTTGAGCGTAAATTACTTCTTCCTTAAAATTCTTTTCATTATAGGCCTGAATAAAAACCCGATCCACATTCCATTGTTTCCAGTCCGCCGCAAAGTATCTTTTCGCCCAGTAGGGATTATGATGGCAAATATCAAAACTAACAGAAGGATTGGCTTTTTTCATCGCAAAAACCATTTGTTGAACAAAGCGAGTTAAACTTTTTGTGCGATCAACCTTTCCTGATAATCCTGCATAATAGGCTAGATAATCATCCCATTGAACAGCATCGATAGTGGGATATTTTTGGACAAATTCAACTAAGATATTTTTAAAGAAATTGGCAACATCAGGAACATCTACATTAAGAATATAGTGATCTACTTTATGATAGGTTTTGTCAACACCATCAACAAGCCATTTATTCGCGATCGCGGTCTGAAAAATCGGACTATTTTCATCAATTTTTATTCCTTTTTCAAAATAAGCATGGACTTGCATTCCCTGTTTATGAGCCTCATCAATCATCCAATCTAACCATTGAGCATTAAATTCATTAGGACATTTTTTAAAACCAAATTTCTGTTGCATTACTTGACTGTCATACATTGTACAACCATTGCCCCAAACTCCATGAACAATAGTATTAATACCCTGGGAATGATAATAACGAACTCTTTCCCGAATCGTGTTTTCATCGGCATTATTGGTGATTTGATAACGACTTAAATAAATTCCCCTAATTTCTTTTTTTTGCCAAGGAGTCAAGGGTTTGGATTGATTGGCCGTTGCAATTATTGTCGAGGAGACTGAAGTTGATTTAGCAAGTGATGGAGGTGTTGGTATTGATGAAGGTTGAGAGCTAGGCTTAGATGTTGGCGAATTGACTATTTTTACAGGTGTTGATATCGTTGTCGAAGTCGATTTTAGGGTCGTTTCTGGGGTTATTTTGGGTAATGGAATAGAAGCTTTTTTTGTTGTAAAATTTAGTTGCTCATTGGAATTTTTAGGATTTTTTTGAGTAGAAATAATAGATTGTTTTAAAGCAGGTATTTTATTGATAGAAATAGCTTGTTTTTGAGTGATATTTGTTTCCTTTAATTGGGCTGTTTTAATTATTTTTGCTTTTTGGTCTGTAAACCACCAAAAACCGCCATATAAAATTGAACAACTGACCAATAGAGTTAAGGATAAAAATTGAATTTCGCTTTTGGATAACATACTTTTGGGTGACATAGATTTAGTACCTCCTGCTACGGAAAATTATTTAATTTTTTGTTTTTTGATTCAGATATTTCTTGACCAATATAACGTGATAATAATCCAACTTTACTGAGGATGTGTTTTACAATTTACAAATTCATCTTTGTTAGCGTTTAAGATACTAATCAATTTTTTTCAGATTATCTTATTGCGATCGCCTATTAATCATGATGATAGACTGACTGGGATAGGGGAAGAAAGAGTCATTCACAAAAAATGATCTATTTGTTTTTTTTGTAACAAAATTTAAAATTGTATCAATTAGACTAGGGGTATTGCGATCTATTCTGGAGGTATCAATGGCCCTAAAGCAAAAAATTGAAGTTCGCTACCTCACATCCATGAAAAATGGAATGGCAGAGTTTTTTACACCCCAGAGCAGTAATGAAACAATCCTCGTTCAAGTCGCGGCAGGAGCGATGGATGATTTATTTGTTCATCATTTTCAAACTGACCAACTGTTAGTTGTTCGGGGTAACTTTGTTTTGGTCGTCCTAAGCGATCGCCGATATCAATACATTCCCTTGAGCGAAGATCGACCTGCTGTCGTCACCATTCCCCCCAATGTTCCCCATGCGGCGATTAATTTAACGGATACCCCCTGTTTGGTCGTAAATGCGGTTTTGCGTCATGGTGCTCCCCACCCAAAGGATTATCAACCCCGTCCCAATCCCTTTCCCTACGATCTTAATGCGGTACGTCAGGCGATCGCTGAAGATCGAGCTAAGTCCCTAATTTAATTTGAGGCATCAGAAACGATTGATAGTTCTTTTTTCCAAAATCTGAGCAAAGTAACAAAGATTCTTATTAACTATCAATTGTTAATTATCAATTAATCTTGCTCAATCTCCTTAAAAGAATCATAGACGAGGTAGCCATTTTGCTTCTTCGATTACTGATTTTAAAGAGAGCCAATTTTTCTGATTAAACCAATCTTGAAAGGCTTGATTAATATTGCCTGCGGCTAGGGATTTAAAACCATCGCTAACGGATACGGCAATGTGTTGCATAACACTTGAATCTCGATAACAATCCATCATGCAGGCAGTACAGCCGTCCCGTACTCGTTGGGAACCGTCAAACTCACTCACATGACACAGAGGTTTTGCCCAATTATGACAGCGAAATAAGTTTAATTCCCAATCTAAATAGAAGAATTTCCAGCCCCCTAAGCAACCAAATTGTTCAGGTTCCTTTTTCAAATGTCGCTGCATATCTTCAATAGACGAAGTAGGATTGACGACATGAAATTCCTGTTTTAAAGCCTTAATTGCTTCAAATCTTTCGTTCAATTCTTCGGTCGTATAATCCACTAAATTGGATTCAGCATATCCCAAATAGGAAGAAGCCAAAGTCGTTAGGGGATAGGAAAAAGTTACGCTATCAAAACCCAATTCTGCTAAAAAAGGAGGCAATTCTTGATAATCATCAATTAATCGACTCATGGTGACAGAAGCCGTTGTTCCAATTTTATATTTCTTAAATTCTTGATTGGCAATTTTAATGCGATCGCAGACTCCCCTTAAACCACGATTTTCTTCATGTTTACCGACCTCTGCCGCATCGATAGAAATAATTACACTCACTAAACCTGCTGAGGCTAATTGTTTAATGCGATCGGGAGTCAAAAGCCCTGCATTAGTGACAATCATAGGAGCCATGCCAATACTTGACGCATGGGCAATCATTTCGTTTAAATCAGGATGTAATAACGGTTCACCCCCGACATAAATCATAAAATAAATGCCATTACGATAGAGATTTTCGGCAGCAGATTTTGCTTGCTCTAGGGTCACAAATCGTTGTTGTTCCTTCGGCATTTTATCCACTGCAAAATTGCAAAAACCGCAACGAGCATTGCAAGCACTGGTAATCGCAAATTGACACATGGAAGGGCCACCTGTTTGTAAACTTTCCCATGCCAGTTGCCAGATAGAGCGTCGTTTTGTCGGAGTTGTTGTTGTCATAATTAAGACTTGTGAGATTACCTTAAATCCTTTAAATCAATAAAAATTTTATTTTAGTTTAACATTTTATCTATTGTGGGGACACAATATATTATGTGATTCTCTTTGATTTTTAAGATGGTAATTTTAACTCTATTATTTTAGAAACGTTTTGATTGTAATATAGTTTCAAAGAAAAATCTAGGTTTCAGATTTGATTTCTCCTAACTTTCCTCCTTCAACAAGGGTAAAATGCTCTCCACGCCAGATGACTTGATTTCCAATAAAACTATAACACCAAATCCCAAAACTAACAAAATCTCGTAGTGGAATTAACAAAAAAAAATCCTTCGCATTAGAATCATTCAAATATTTAATCGCAATTAAATAAGCTGTCAAAAAACGAATATTCCAAACCAAACCAAAAACAATCCAACCAAAAAGAGAACCTTGGGTAAGCAATAATAACGTAAAGCTACTGATAATTCCATAGGTAAAAATGAGCCCGACGTAACCCCAAAATCGTTCTACTCGAACACATTTAAACCAACGAATTTGACGATGAATGAAGGCACTTAAGGTCACATTTCCTAATCGATGTTCCACTAAATAGGGTGATAAAATAACTTTGTATCCGTTTTGGCTTGGTAAATAACCCAATTGATAATCATCGGCTAAATAGTTGGCAACACTGACAAATCCTCCAATTTTATCTAGGGTTTCTTGACGGATCGCAATAGTGGAGCCAAAGGAAAAATTAATACCTTTTAATTGATGAGCGGTTAATACCTTGGGACAAAATTGAGAGGCAATATCTAATGCTTCAAAACTTGCTAAAAATCCTTCTGTGAGGGAATTATATAAACAGGTGACAACGCCTACTGAAGGATCTTTAAATGGTTGAAGAATCGTTTTTAGATAGTCTTTTTCGACTTGAATATCACTATCTGAAATAACCAAGATTGGATACTTTGCTTTTGTCGCTCCATTGGCAATATTATTGATTTTTGGATTAATACCAATAACGCGATCACGCAGTGCCGCTTCGCGATCGCAGATAACGAGTTCTATGTCTAAATCGGGGAAATCCTTTTGTATTTTCTGGACTATCTCAATACTAGGATCTTGGGAATCTTGAACTGAAAAAATAATTTGATATAAGGGATAATCTTGATCACAAAAAGAAGCTAGGGCAGTGTGACTTTCCCAATCCAGTCCACAAAGGGGTTTTAGAATACTGACAGCAGGAGAAAAATCTGGATCGATTTCCTGAGTTTGACTAAAAAAAACAATGGTAGCATACAAAGAATAAAGATAATAAAAAATAGATCCTATGCTGAGAATAGAAAATATTACAATTAAAAAATTTATGATGTTAATTTTTTCCATTTAAGTCCTGATCAATAGTTAACTTTTTAAATTGTTAATCATTTATTGATGGAGAATAACTCCTACTCCAATTAAAATAATACCAATTAATTTTTCTCTGGTAAAAGTTTCTTTCAACATTAATTTTGCTCCTAACATACTAAATAAATAGGTCAAGGCGGTAGCAGGGCGAACAAAACTGATATCGGCCCAACTCAAAACAGTGATAAACATAAAAAAAGCAATTCCCTGACAAGCTATTCCACTTAAAATAGATGAATTGGTGATAATTTTATAGGTTAGTTGTAAAGCGTCTTTAATACTCATTTTTTCTACTTTACCAATTTTTTTCATTCCTGATGCCAGTAATAAATCCCCCGCCGAATCCGCTAGAGAAAGAATAATAACCGCTAACCAGGTTTTAGAAAGAGAGAGACCCAAAGGGAACAAAAATAAAGGAATATTTCTGGATTTAATCTTGGTGACGATTTTCGGTTCCCTAAGCAATTTATCTGAAATTTGTTGACTAAGGCCGACAAATAGCACTCCCAAGGAAATAATAAAGGTACTTAACCAACGCATTTCTGATATATGTTCACCTAATAAAAGTCCTGCAAAAATGGCATTAACGACATAGCTAAAGGAATGAATAGGTAAAACATAACTGAGGTCTAAGCGAGAAATTGCGGTTAGATATAATGCCAAAGAAATAATTAAAAAACTTAGCCCGATCCAAATCCAGACATTCGTGATTAGATATAAGCCCAGGGGTAAGAAACTAGCAACATCTAGGGGATTAACTACACCAAAATCTTTCATTCCCCGACTTAGCCCAATGTCACCTAAAACTTGTGTACAAATTAAAAGAGCTAATAGGAAGAAATTTTTCACAATTTATATTAATTTATATTGTTGATCGTAAGTTTTTTAATGTATGAAAGTTAATTAATTCAAAACCGCAAGACTGAATGCGATCGCGGACTTGAGCACTCAGAAGGGTCTGAAATTCCATCGGGCCAGAAGGATTACTAAGGGACGAACAATCGGGGTGGGCATAGATTTCCGCAATTTCTGTCTGAATTTTGGGAATCAGTTGCAGTAAATAATCCTCACTTATTCTACCCGTTGCGAGTAATCCATAGACTTTATCGGGAATAATAATCCCTGTGTTTTCAAACAGACGTTCACCATAACGACGTAGTTGCCCAAAAACCTGTGACCAGATAAACTTTGTCCAAAAATGAGAACGGTCAATCGCGAGGGTGAAATTTAATTCCTCAGAGGGAAGCCTAAGCACTTTTAGGTCAAATTCTGTCGCTAAATCCTTAATAATCTCCAAAACAACGGGATGAACATGAAGATGTAAATGTCCGTCCAGGTGAGACATGGGCAAGCCCGTTTCCTGAAATTTTTCTAATTGGGCGCGAATTTCCAGGGCTAACTCTCTTCTAGCCTCACGATTAAACTGGTAAGTTAACCCAGCTTTGACAGAATCATTTAGAAAATTTCTATTGCGATCGACTAAATGGGGGATTTTTTCATAGGGTAAGACCGATTGACCACAGACCAAAACCAAGTGTAAACCAACCCCCAAATTGGGATGATTTTTTGCTAAATTGACTGCTTCCATGCAAGCTTGCCCTGAGACCATGAGGCTGGTACTGGTTAAAATGCCCTGCTCATGGGACTCAATAATGGCCTGATTGACGCTAGAGGAGAACCCAAAATCATCCCCATTAATAATTAAATATTTGCTTGTCATGATTTGTCGGAATTATTTTAGATTCAATATTTAGGGTAGAAAATTTTGGCGCAGACAGAACCCTTCATATCCTCCTGCGACGGTAGTGGTAAGATCTTCAATCAGGGTTTGATTATCTCAAAACCCAATGTTTAGATTCCTAATTTCACCTAAGGGAGCTTTCGAGATGACAAATCCAACTGTATTTTTTGATATCACCATTGATGGTAAAGAGAGTGGTCGTATCGAGTTTGAGCTTTTTGCTGATGTTGTCCCTGAAACCGCCGAAAACTTTCGTCAATTATGTACGGGAGAAGCGGGTTTTGGCTACAAAAATAGCGGTTTCCATCGTATTATCCCTCAATTTATGCTACAGGGGGGAGATTTTACCAATCATAATGGCACAGGTGGTAAATCTATCTATGGAAACAAGTTTGCGGATGAAAACTTTAAACTAAAACATACGGGGGCTGGCGTTCTCTCGATGGCTAATGCAGGGCCAAATACTAATGGTTCTCAGTTCTTTATTTGTACGGTTCCCTGTGGTTGGCTAGACGGCAAGCACGTGGTTTTTGGAAAAGTAACCAAGGGGTTAGAGCTTGTAACGGCGATTGAAAAGCTGGGAAGCGATTCAGGAAAACCCAAGGCGAAAGTTGTTATTGCTGATTGCGGTCAACTTTAGATTTAAACCCACGCATTTTAGATAATTAAAGGTGCGTGGGAATTGTGAATTTATCGGATGCGATCGCTTTTTAATGTTAGTTTTTTTAACTATTGGCAGGCAAAATGCCCGCACTACAAAAAATTGAATATTTTTTAATGGGTCAGTCTCTAAGAAGAAACAATTGGAGAGTCAGCAACAGGCACTAAACTACTTTTAATTAAAAGCTTTTTGAGTGCTTTAATTAAACGATAGGCCTGATGCTCATACAAAATAATTGGCATAGTTTGGGGAACATTATTCAAAAAATTTCTCGCGGTACTTAGCTTACAACCCGTAATACGAGAAATAGTATTGGCTCCTTCAAATTTAGCATCTTCAGATAAAACCTCTTCTAGCCTAACTTGCCAACAATGTAATTCTTCTTTTGGCTCTCCCTTTTCTATTCGCTGTAAACCTTCCCCCGTTGCTAATACGACAATGCGATCGCCGACTCGTAGCTGGAGATCATCGGAGGGCATTAATCGAGAAGTTTCTAACGGAGACTGATGGAGAATTACCACCACCCCATAACCGTAAGCAACTTGACTAATTAATAATCCATGCAACGTATCCGTTTCTTCAATTTCGTATTCAGTCACCAAAATAGTCTGATTATTTTGTCGAAATAAACTGAGAATATTTTCTCCAAAAGCCGCACCAGCGAAAGCTTCAGCCGCAACTCCATAGACGCTAATAACCTGAGTTTTTTCTAATAACTGAGTCAGATGATCGGTCAAACCCTTGCCAATGGTTCCAATAACTAAATGACTATTCGGACAAATTGTTCTACTGGTTAAAGCAATTTCTAAATTCATCAATTCATTTTCTGTTGTCACCATAACACTACGAGCGGTTGGTAAATTAGCCAGTAACAAAGATTCTTTTAAATCGCCACTAATTAGGGGAATATTGGGCAGAAGTGATCGATCAAATTCATTGCTAAAAGTAATTGCGACAACTTCTTTATTTAATTCTTTTAAAAGATTAATTACTTTTTGTCCCACTCTTTCTAATCCAATAATAACAAAGTGTTCTCCTTCAGGTACAGGGGGACGATTTTGATTCAAATCAAAT
>Ga0114972_10002299_pt1 | contig 14290 bp, 5 predicted proteins | sample M_140807_EF_Meta_FD_87354 | JGI IMG/M metagenome (GOLD analysis project Ga0114972, IMG submission 87354) | Freshwater microbial communities from Lake Montjoie, Canada to study carbon cycling - M_140807_EF_MetaG | ecosystem: Environmental > Aquatic > Freshwater > Lake | place: Lake Montjoie... | reverse complement strand
TGTTATCCAGGGATAGCATATCTTACCAGGCGCAGCCTTCCTCTCCCGGGCCCCGCACCATTGTATCCTCGGACATGGAAGCAGTCATTGCCACTGAGGAGGATAAAAACAGGGTGGCAGCCTCTCCCACACCCTGCTTCAAGGCGGATGAAAAATCTGTGGATTGTTTTCGCGGTGATCCTAGCATGGGACGTGTCTGGCGTGATCCGGGGTTTACAAATTTTTCCTCCCTTCCCTCTTACAAGGTAGGTGGGGGGCTTTTCCCGGGTCGCTACGTGGCGGGCCCCCTGGACCTTGTGGCCTGCTACCTGTCCCGGGCCCAACCAAAAAACAAGCAGCGTCGAGACATGCTCCGGCGTTCCTTCTCCCTGCTGGACACTGCCCACTTTCGCGTGGCCTACTACTGGCTGCTGACGCCCCCCACTGACACCGCAGCGCTGGCGGAGGTGTTGGAGGAGAACGCCACGTTCGGCGACATAGTGTGGGCTTCTACCAGCATTCCCGACGGGGAGCTCACGAACAAAGTGTGGATGGAGATGAATGTGGCTTTTTCCCTCAAGCAGGCCCCCTTTTGGGTGAAAATGGATGACGATGGCGTCATTCTGTGGGACAGGTTCATGCCCGTCCTGTACAAGGAAATGCCGCGGGAGGGTCTCGTGTGGTGCTCCCAGGGGAGTGGTCAAGGGGGGCTGTACTGCACGGGCCCTTACTTGTTTTCCATGGATGTGGTGGGGCGCTTTGCTGAGGACCGGGGAGCCTGCTGCGGAGGAGGCAACATAGACGACTGGTGGTTTCCCAATATTGGCTGGAATAACCGCGCCATTTGGAACTTTGGCGCGGACAGGCGTTGGCACAATGATGACATGGGGCAGGAGTACGTTTGTGCCTGCAAGCCCTGGACACTCACCAGCGACAGCGTGGTCGTGCACAAGGTAAACCCACCCTTGTTGGAGGCCTGGCTCACAAACAAGACTCGCTTTGCCCTCCTTGGGCAACCCCATCATCGCTATGGTTATAACGTGTGTAACCCTGGGGACGAGCACAATCCAACCTGCAACCATGTGCCCTCTTGTGTGGGACCCGGCCCCGCCCCTACGGACTGCATCATTTGGCCCACACGTTGGGAACGGGACCAAATAAATGCCATGGATGCAGGGAGCAGGGGCTATTGATGGTGGTGGTGGTGGTGGTGGTGGTTGCAGTGGCGCTAGTGGGGTGTGGTATCATCCTCGATAGGTCTAACGGGGGAGGGTGGGAATCCTATGACCCCCGCTGAAGGCGCCAAGGCATGTGTCTGAATCCGGCGAAACGAAACCCCCATCTTTTTTTTGTCCGTCAACAAGATAAATAAAGAATGAATAAAAATTAATAATCTCACCAGCCGTAAGCCTTGTCCAGCCTCTCGCTCCTTAGCCGTTTCTCCTGCGCCTTTTTGAGTGCGTCCAGGCGGCTCCTGCTGTCCACCCAGCGAGGGTCCCCCTGTTTCACTCCATAATGCTCAGGGGTGAACATTTGGTCCCCCCAAACTGGCAGTGCTGTGGGTTGCAGATGCTCTGGGAGGGCGGGCACAGTGTCCGCGGAGGCCTCCAGGCCTAAGGAGCGAAGAAAAGGCGCACTATCGCGATTTAAAACGGGCGGAGGGGGGAGGGGGGCAGCCCCTCCCACCCCTGCTGTCGCTAGATCCACCCTTGCCCGCGCGAGGGCAGAGCTGAGAAAGGCAGGCCCCGCGGAAGGGAAGGGGGGGTATTTGGGATTCTTTGGGGCCATTTTTTTGCCATTCCCGCCCATATTTTTCCTGTGTGGGGGGGACCTTTGAGGGGTCGGCGAGACGGAGGATGAAAGAAGGGGAGACGTGGGGAGATTTGGGTGCTCCTCCTGATGCTGTTGCCGCTGCTTTCGACTTGGCTGTTGCTGTTTCTGTTGTAGTTTTTGAATGGGAGAGTAGAGAGGGGTCCTATGAGGGTTTTCAATACATCGCCGCCTCGCTGCGTACTCCATCTCCTCCAGGGCTTCCTTCTTCTTCACCAAATCTTCTGGGCGAACTAATAGCTCTACCTGGATTAATGGGCGGGCACTATCTTCCCACTTTGCCCCACCCACCAATCGCAACCTCTCTTTCCGGGCATCTAACTCCTCTAGCATTGATTTTTCTGCGGCGCGGTCAAGCCCAAAACTGTATTTTTCTTCGACTGAATCTCCCCCCAACATATGGGAGGAGAGGATATTGGTTGGAGTATTTGAGGGGGGGGGGGCTATGGAGGAGGGCTGAGAAGGGTGCCCGTCTAGCTGCCTCGCCCCATTTCCCAGACTCTCCAAGAAATTAGAGGTCAAGGGAATAGGGGGGGGATGGTCGCTGAAAAACCTTGTAGCAGCAGCAGAAGCAGTAGCGGTGCTGCTCGACACTTCTGGGTGGTGGTGAAAGTCCCCCAGAGGAGAAGAAGCTGTCGTCACGACTGGTGGGAGGATACTAAGTTGGGCTGATGGGGCTGTAATCAAGGAGGCAGGGGAGGTTTGGGAGGAGGATTGTTGGCCATAAAGAACATCTGCCACAAGGATTCTTCCTCCCTCTAAACTAGCTCGTCTTCCCAGGGGTACAGGTGGGGCTTCGCACTCGGCGTCAGTCTCGCTCAAACCCCGGACCAGCAAGGGGGATAGATGACTGTTCCTCCTCTTGCTCCGATCCTCTCGTGCCCTATCCTCTGCTCGCCCCTCTTCCTGAGCTGCCACACGAGCTTCCAACTGTTGGAGACGTTCTGCATGAACTCGGGCTTGGGATAGGCGCTCGCGTTCCCGCACCTCCACACGGCGATCGTACAGGGCAGCAATTAGATCGTCCTTCACCTTGTGCAGCTTCCAAAATTCCCCATCCCTGCTCTCTTGAACCCCCCATTGCATCGCAAGCTCCATTAGCTCTCGCATGGCCAGGTGACCAGGAAGGTCCACTAACTCGAGGGTAGACAACTCCTCGTAGCGATGCTCTGTGATTATCGGAGGAGCGGCTGTGCGAAGGAGAAGTGGAAGCTCACGCAGGAATTCTCCACCAATGAGAATCCGCACCCTTTCCTGCTTCAAACTACGATTACGAGTAAAGTCTACTATGCGGTGGAAAATTGCATTGTCGTGAGGTGTCATTAAAGACATCTACAGAACAAGAAGTGGCTTTCCGTTTTTTCCTGGTTTTTTCTTTTTTTTACGGTTTTATTAAAGAAAACAATCAACAGATGAGTTGAGTGAGTGATTTTTGGGCCATGCGAAAGGTTCTCCCTTTATTACGTAGCTATCTTCCTGAAATTCGTCTTGCTTACCCACCATTGGTGGCCCGCGTCTTCATGTCCACGTCTCCCACGAAAAAGGCCGCACGTGTCGCGCAGCTTGCAGCTGGTAGCTTGCCTCCCGCTTCCAGCCTCCCCGCCCGCTTGTCTGGTTATACCCTGCGTCCTATTACCGTGGCCCTGTGCGGGCGCCCAAACGTGGGCAAATCCTCCTTGTTCAACCGACTGGTGAAGTCCCGTCTAGCAATAGTGAACGCGCAGCCGGGTACCACTCGTGACTGGAAGGAGTCTCCGGGGTCCTTGGGGGGGCTGAGCCTCACTGTGCTTGACACGGGGGGGCTGGAAGGACGGACGAGCATTCGTGGTGGAGGTTGGGTGAAGACCGTGGAGGATCGCATGCTGGAGCACACGGAGCGCGCCCTGCGTGGGGCGGACGTGGTGCTGTTCATGATTGACGGACGTGAGGGCGTGACGGAGGAGGACGAGAGGTTTGTAAGGTGGGTGAAGGAGAGGCGGCGTTCTCACCATGCCCCCGGGGCGCTTGGTTCCATGTACCTTGTTGCAAACAAGACGGAAGCCCTGATGCCCTCCGGGGAGGCCCTTGACGATCTAGTGAATTCATGCTACAAACTAGGGCTAGGAGAGCCCACGCTCGTCTCTGCTGAGCACGGGGAGGGTCTGGGTGGACTGTACTCCATTCTGGAGCCCCACGCCCTACAACCACTCCCCCCACCCTCTCTGGAGGGACAAGAAGAGCATCACCGGTTGGATGGGCAACAGCGCAGCTCTGCGCTAGCACCACCACCACCAGCAGCAGCAGCAGCAGCAGCAGCAGTAGCGGTAGTAGCGAGAAAACCTACAATAACGACTACCCTTACTGCTGCTTCTACTTCTACCCCCCCTCCCTCCCTCCCCGGAGCCGGAAAAGCAGCCTTCTTGTCACCCAGAGTCCTGTCAAGACTCAGCAGGGATGCATCTGGGGAGGTGGCCATCGCCGTAGTAGGTCGACCAAATGTAGGCAAGTCCACGCTAGTGAACGCACTTCTGGGGAGGGAGCGATCCTTGGTGGGTCCCACGCCAGGACTCACAAGGGATGCTGTGACAAGTTCTCTGGAGCTCACGGATCCCAGTTGGGTGTTGAACGGGGGGGAGGGGGGGGGTGGCTTCCCCCTTCAGGGGGAGACTATCATAACAGCACCCCCACACTGCAGCACAACAACAAAGGGGAGGCGTGTTCGCATTGTAGACACGGCAGGAATGAGAAGGAGTGGTACCATGGATCTTAGCACGCCCTTAGAGGGGTTAGCAGTGGGGCAGTCGAGAAAGGCCCTCGCTCTTGCCCACGTAGTGGTTTTAGTTGTGGATGGAAGTGGGGGCACAGCGGAGGGTTTGACAGAGGAGCCTCAAACATTTCCTAACCCTCCTCCTTCCTCCTCCTCCTCCTCCTCTGCTGCTGGTGGTGGTGCGTACGCGTCCGATGCGGCTCTCGCGCGCCGATTTGGAAAATCCGGGGGTGGTGGTGGTGGTGGCGGTGATGATACAAGAAGATTCAACACAGCAAGGTCCCCCAGGCTGAGTTCAGCTAGAGAAATAGGAGAGGAGGCGGAGGCCCTGGTGAGAGAGGCAGCGGCCCTTGCACCCCCGAAACCCACCCCCCCCCTCCTGCCTCGCCAGACCCCCCTGGCTCACGCCTCCCGTGCTAGCTCCCAGGGCCTGGAGGGTCGCCCCTTCGGCCTTACCAAGGGGGACCTAGCCATAGCCGCCCAGGTTCTGGAAGAGGGCAGGGGTCTGGTTGTGGCCCTGAATAAGTTAGATGCAGCGGGAGGGGCTGGGGTGGCGGGGGAGGTAGCAAAGATTGTTGCAGGACAGTTGGAGGCACTGGGGGGAGGAGTGCTGGTTCCCACTTGTGCTCTACGGGGTGTGGGTGTGGGTAGACTGCTGGACGCCATTTTTCGGACGCACGCATCGTGGTCCAGTCGAGCTAGCACAGGAAGGCTCAATGCTTGGCTGAGCCTTGTGATGCGACACCACCCCCCTCCCTCCATCTCCGTGTCTCGCAGAGGGGGGGGGTTCGCCAGGAGGAAAAGCAGCAGCGGCGGTGGTGAATATTACTCCACTCTCATCCCACTCCGCGTCAAATACGTAGCGCAGGTGAACTCCAGGCCTCCCACCTTTGCCGCCTTCACCAACCATGCGCCCTCAAAGGTCCCCACGTCCTACAAAAATTTTCTCGTTAACTCCTTACGGGCGGAGTTCAACCTGGTGGGGGTCCCTGTAAGGCTTTTGCTGAGGAGAAGGGATAATCCCTTCTCTAAGCGCACCCTCCCTTCTGTGGCACCCTGGCGGGCTCCCACTTCTGGCGGCGCACCTAAAAGCCTCGCCGCTACCCTGCCAAAAGGACTGCGTCGAGTAGGTGGGAGAGTGGGGGGCGGAACGGTGGCGGGAGTGGGGTCCTCTCCAAGTAGCGCGTTTCGCTCCTCCTCAGCTCCACGCAGTGCACCCAAGGCCAAAGTTGGGAGGGTCTCCCTTAAATCAAGGAGAAAAGGCGTGAAAAGCTCCGCACGGAAGGAAAAACTGGGTCGTGCTCGTATGTCTCAATAATTTTGATCGGATTACATTTAAGATTGAAAGAAGTTCTATAGATTCGACGCCCCTCCCCCCTTTGACATCCCACGGAGATAACTGCCACAAAATCGCTGCAAATCAGCGAATATGGGGCCACAATGCCTGCCCACCGCTCCCCCATCACCCTCTGCAAGTACTTTCCTAAAAAAATTTCCAGAAACACATTTTTCGTAACGTTCCAACAATACCCTGCACACTAGCTTCTCGTCATCGTCAGAGAGACGAGCTGAGGAATTATCTGGACCCTTTGAGGATGGCATACTCAAGGAAGGTTCATGGGGGCGGATGAATTCTACTTTGAGTGTCTTCTCTTTTCTTTTTTCTTTTTTTTCTTGTTTTGAAATTTTGAATTTTGAAGCACTAACACATGTTCATTTATGTGCTTCTTTTGGTGACCCCAGTTCTGACATATAATTTTGATGTATTAGTTTATGGTTCAACTCCAGCGGGTGTATTGGCAGCAGATGCAGCTGCGGGTGAGGGCGCAAGCGTGGCACTTCTTGACCCCAGGGGAGTCCTGGGTGGTGCAATTGCGGGCGGCTTGTGTGAGACTGATATCGGTACCACCACCTCAGTAATAGGCGGGCGCACCCGCAAGTTTTTTGAGCAGGTGGGAGCGCACTACAACCACAGCGGACCCCTGTACGCTTTTGAGCCCCATGTGGCAGAGGGTGTGTTCCGGGACTACTTTGTTGCCTCCAAGCCCTCCCTGGTACTGGCACTAAACGCTCGTATTTCCAGTTTGATAGTGAAGGGTGGATTGATTACTGGTGCCGTTCTAGCGAACGGCAGCACTCTCACTGCGCGCGTGTTTGTGGATGCCTCTTACGAGGGCTGGCTTCTCCCCATGGCGGGTGTGGACTTTACTTACGGGCGGGAGGCCAACGCTACCTTTGGCGAAACAGCCGCGGGGGTTCTTCCGCCCTTTAACCCTGTGTGGACTCCAGCCCACCCCTACGTGGCGCAGCACCAGGTCTACCCCCCCGTGGGTGCCCCCTACTTTCCCAATGGCACTCAAGTACCCTACCTCACCCCGGATATCGCTGCCAGGCACCCCATTGGCGCGGGGGAGAACGTCACCATGCAGGCCTATGCCTTCCGCACCACACTCACCTCAAACCTCAGCAACATGCTCCAGCCCTGGCCCCGCCCGCCAGACTTTGACCCTGCGGACTTTGAGCTGGTGCGACTGGCCATTGAGCAGGGGAAGCTGAAGGACTTCCAATCCATTGTGGGATTGGGGGGGCTACTCCCCAAGAGTAAGTACGACAACAACAACCATGGGTTTGGTCAGTTCCCGGGGTTGAGCTGGGCCTATCCTCCGGCCGTGGCATCCAATGACTGGGCAGCGCAGGAGGCCGTGTGGGAGGCGCACAGGTACGCGTACCTAGGGCTGTTTTATTTTCTGGCCACGGACCCCCGCCTTCCTCCAGGGTTTTCCCAGGGCTCCCGTGCCATGGGTCTCCCTCTGGACGAGCATATAACCAATGGTCACTTTCCTGGGGCTCTGTACGTGCGGGAGTGTCTTCGGCTGCAAGGAGATTATGTGTTCACGCAGGGAGAGGTGGAGGGCGGGGTGCAGCACCCGGACAGCATCGCCATGGGAAGCTACTCTATCGACATCATGCACCACACACGATACGTAAATGCCAGCGGGTGGGTTACGGAGGAGGGGGGCATGCAGGGACCCAGTTTCCTCAATCAAACCGTGCCCCCCTTTCAAATTCCATACAGGGCCCTCGTGGCCAAGCGTGGGCAGGGGAAAAATCTCCTGGTGCCCACTGCCCTTAGCAGCTCTCACATTGGCTTCAATGCCGTGCGGCTGGAGCCTACATGGATGCCCTTGGGGGAGTCAGCGGGAGTGGCTGCTGCTCAATACGCTCGCAATAGAACACCCGGGAGTGTGGTACAAGAGCTAGACACGCACGTGCTGGTGGCTCGCTTACTGCAGCTGGGACAGGTACTAAACTTGTGACAGCCAACCGGTTGGCCGGCCGGCCGGCCAGGCCTGGGAAAAAAAAACACTGGATATCAATGGATAATTATAATAAATTTATACCCTCCCACACACACAAACACACACAACACAGCATATGCCTAAAAGTTGAAAGCGTCGTGGGAAGAGGCCTCCATTTCCACGCTTGGAGTAGAGCCATCCACTCCTCCACTTGCATTTTCCAGCTCATGAGAAGGCTGCGGCTGCACCGCCACTACCACCTCGCCCCCCCCCACGTGGTGCAGGGCTTTTAAAGCGGCCAATTCAGCTTTGAGGGCTCGCACCTCCCCCATGGACAATTCCAACCTTTGCGCCACGTCAAACTTGACCTGCGCCATACTGTCAGTGGCCAGCTCCAAGGACTGAAGCTTTTCTTCCAGGTCCGCAGCTGATGCCCTTGCAGCTGCCAATTCCGAGGTCAGCTGGGAAAGGCGTTGCTGGGAGCTCAAAACTAACGTCGCAAGGGCAGAGCCCACGGCGGGCCACTCTTTAGGGGAGAAGACAGTTGGAGGGTGAGGGGCCATATCGCCGCCTCCACCACCACCACCACTACTACAGAGAGATCTCGCAAGGTCCATAATGGAAAGGGCGTTTCCGCCCTCAAGATTCACCACCAGCGAAGGAAACCCTCCCGTATCCACCAGTGCTGAAGGAGGCTTTGTAGACCTGTGCAGTGGGGAAGGGGTTGCACCCCCCATCACCACTGTCGTTGCTGCAGCTGTTCTAGTTGTTGTTGTTGTTGTTGCACTTGAGTGCTGAACCCCTCGTGAAGCGGGTGAATGGGGAGTAGAAGTCGCTGCCGCCGCCTGAGCAGCAAGAACGGCGGAAGCAGCGGCTGCATTTGCAGCAGCAGCAGCCTTGGCATTCAATGCAGCAGCAGCACTCTGAGCGGCCCTCTCTCCCTTTGCCACCATTTCTGCATAGTCCTGCCCCTGCTGGAGAACAATGGAGGGCCCTGCTGTGACCTTGATGTCGGGTTTAGCTACCAGGAATGCCGCAAGGGAAGCAGCTGCCTCCGCTGCCGCCCTTTCTTTATCTGAGATCTTTGAGGTATTGCCGTTATTACTACTATTGCTGGGCTTGGAGGTGGGGGTGTAGGCCGTGTTGGTGAGTCCTAGGGATGCACCAGCTGCAAGTGATGGGGGGTGGGGGGCACGTGAGGGAGCTGGGGCGCCCAACCCTAACATGGATAAAAACCCACCACCACCTCCTCCTCCTCCTCCTCCTCCTCCACCAGTTCCCACCACCGCTGTCGCCGGTACCGATGCCGTGTGAGCATTTGAGCCTCCTACTCGCTGATGAAGGGGTGTGGTGGTAGTGCTTGCAACGGAGCTCCGCGGAGGTGGACTGGCAGCCACCAGGGGTGCGTTTTTTTGGGTAGATGAGGAGGAGGGCGGCTCAAGAGGTGTAGAGGGAGGGAGCTGGCGTTGTTGTTGTTGTTGTTGTAGATCTGACAGGGATGCAGAGGTGGACGCAAGGGAGGAAGTGGCTAACCTAAGCTCCTCCTCCAGTCTTTCCTTGGAACTTCCCGCTTCTTTCAGTTCCGCAGCTAGTTTATCCCTTCCAAGGATGGCCTCCTTGAGCCTTGACTCAAGGGAGATCACCAGCTCTTTACTTCGACCTTCCGCCTCCTCCAATTTAACCTTACCCAAACCTTCCTCTGCTACCCTCGCTGCCTCCGCAGCCACAGTAGCGGCCTTTTCCCCAGCTGTCACTGCCTCTGACACCTTTGCCTCCCAAATCTTCACCATCTCCTGAGCACTATCCACTCGCTTTGCGCTCTCAAGCTCAAGCTCCCCCCTGACCTCCATCAGTTGAGCCTCCAACCCTGAAACGCGCGTGCGATATCCCACGCAAGATTCCTCAAACGCACTCTCCTTTTGCCCCCACGCAGCAATCTGTGCACGAGTCGCCTCAGCGGCAGCGTCCGCGGCGGCCCTCCAAGACTCCTCCGTCTCGGCCAATTTTTTCTCTGCTTGGAGAAGAGACACAGTCCTTGCTGCCTCCGCTGCTGCAAAGGAGAGCGCGATTTCTGCCCTCTCACGTTCCTTGACAGCCACTTCACTCTCTTTTTCTGTGAGGGCACGCTTAACAGCCCCCATCTCCTCTTGTGCTGCATCAAGCTCCGTCTTCGCCTGGGTGCTCAATCCCTTCTCTTCCTCTAACTCTGCCTTCAGTCGGGCTACAGAAGCCTTGAGCGAATCTCGCTCCTGCTCACCCACCTTGACTCGCTGCTCAGACTCCCCCAGTGCCAGGGTCAACCCTGCAACTCCGCTCTCCTCAGCGGCTCGAGCGATATCCAATTGATTTTCTAGGGTGGCAAGTCGAGCCTCCAGTTCCGCGCGCGCGGAAAGATTCCCAGACTTTTCAGCGCGCTCACTTTCAACTGCCGCTGCAAGTTTAGCGGCAGTTTCGTTCCTATCTAAAGTGACTGTCCTCATCTCTCCCTCAAGTTCAGAAACACGGGCTTTCAGGGAAGTCACTCGCTCCTCTAAGGCCCTCCCGCTGGCTGCAGACGAGTCCGCACGGCCCTCAGCCGCTGAGCGAGCCTCTACAAGGCTGGTAACCTCCCTTTGCGAGGAAGCCAGGGCTTCTTCCAATGAAATTCTACCCGAAAGCGCTGTTGCGGCAGCCTTGGCCCCCACCTCTCGTAGAGACTCCAAGGATGCCAGGAGCCGTTCGTTCTCCCCCACCAGACGAGCCCGCTCTTGTCCGTGCTCCTCCCTTTCTGTCTCAAGAGCCTCCACGCCCGCTGCCAGGGAGGCTTGAAGACCCGTCACAGAGTTGCGGGTGGTGGCGAGGGTGCTCTGCAGGGAAGCAAGCTCCCCTTCAAGGGCATCCATTCGAACTGTGACCCTTTTTTCCCCGGAGCGCGCCGAATCCCGCTCCTCACCCGCGGTCCTCAGTTCTTCCTTCAACCCTGCAATCTCCTCGCTGGCAGCCAGTCGAGCAGCCCCTGCTTCCTTTCTCACATTCACGAGCTCCCCGCTGAGACGCTCCACCTCTCCCCGTAACCCCACCTCCACACCCATAGCGCCACTCTTTGCACTGTCCAGAAGTCCTTGCGCCGCGGCCAGGGCGATCCCTAGTTCCTTCACCTCCCCAGAGAGTTCCCCCTCACGAGCTGTGAAGGCCTCCCGTTCTCGAGCCCGCTCCACCCGCTCCTTCTCCAGGGATTTCACCGCCTCGCTCAGAGATTCGCCGGCGGCCACTGACTCCCCTTGGGCTGCCTCCAGTGAGGCTTGCAGTGCAGGGATACGAGAGGCTAGGGATGCAGAGGCGGTCTCTGCAGCCTGAGAAGCCGCAAGAGTCGCCTTGGTGGTTGCAAGCACTGATTTCCCCTTGGATATGCGTTCTTCGTAGGCGGCAGAGGTCGCAGCGGAGGCCGCAGTGAGGGATTCCAGAGAGGCCGTCAACTCCTCGATTTTCCCGGAACCCTCCTCCGCCCGGGTTCGAGCGGCACTTAGGGCAGTGCTCAACTCCGTGACACGGGCTTGAGAGGCGAGAAGCGCAGTCTGATTCTCCCCCTGTGCCCCCTCTACCTCCCTCAGTTGAGTGAGTGAGGAAGCCAGATTGGCGTTTAAGGTGGCGATTTCTAAGTCCTTCTCCTGCAAGGCCCTCTCTAACTCACCAAGGCGAGCCGCGTGCGCGCTTTTCAGGGCCCCCAGGGCCTCCTCCGCCTTGCCGCTCTCCTCCCCGCTCCGTTTTTCATGCATCAAACTAGACTCCTGCAACAGTCCCTCCCATTTTTTCACCTCAGCCTCCATCCTGGCTCGCCACTCACCCTCCAAAATCTCCTTTCCCTCTTTCACTGCCGTCGCCGTGGCCTCGGCCGCAGCCCCCGCCGCGGCAGATCTTTCCTCATCTCTCTCCGATTCCCAAACCTCCCGTGCTGCCCTCAACTGCTCCGCAGCTGCGGCCGTGAGCGAGGCTCTGAGTGCCTCTAACGCACGCTCCATGGATAGTTGCGAGGCCACTGCTGCCTCTCCCGCCTCAGCCTTTGCAAGAGCCAGCTCTGCAGCCGCGGTTTCACGCAGGGCGCTCAGGGTAGCGGAGGCCTCAGCTTGTGCACCGTGAAGTTTTTGATTGAGGGCCTCCGTGGCCCTTGCAAGGGCGGCCGTGTGGGCCTCCTCAGCTTCCCCCCTAGCCAGGTCTCCCGCGGCTTTCGCGGCCCTTGCAAGAGCAGCAGTGTGAGTCTCCTGAGCCTCCCCCAGAGCTCGCTCTAGTTCAATTCGAGAAGACTCACGGAGGATTAGTAGTGCCTCCTCTCCCGCGGCTTTCGTCGCAGCCACCTCCTCCTCACCCGCCTTCACAGCAGCTGCCCTCTCTAGAGCCGCCGCCCCCCTAACCTCCTCCAACTCCCTCTTCAAAGTCTCCAGGGCTGTCAGCAAGCCAGGCACCTGAGCACTGCGCTCCTCCAAGGCCCTTCTCTCCTGTGCGGAAGCAGCGGCTCTGGAGTGCACCCGGGCAGCCAGGCTTCTACCCCTCCTACCACGCACGCGGGCCTGCAGGGCAATGATGCCAGTGCAGAGCACTTTGAATCTGCGCTGTCCCACCCACCCCCTCCACACGGAAGAGATGCGTGTGGCGGCCCGAATGCGACCTAGCACACGCCTCACCATCCGCTGAACTCGTGCAGCGGCAGCAACCCTCCTACGCTGGCTCAGACCCCCACCCAGGACCCGTCTCATTCGCCGCTGAAACACCCCCACTCCCCGCTTCACTCTCCGCCACACGCCCACCGCTAGCATCACCCACAGACGGGACCTCACAAAACGGGCCAGGATGGTCACAGCGCGCCCCAGTTCCCTCTCCCTTGCTTCCTCCGCGGCAGAGTACGCCGATTTCTTAAAAAAAACCTTGGTGAGGCCCACTTGCAGGTCTTCTCGTGGGACTCCTAACACTTTGAATGCATCAGCGCAGGCAGCCTTGACCAGGCCCGGGGGGGCCTCCGGGGAGCACAGGAGAGCCGCATTGGTGAGGTCAGACATGGTGATAATAGGAGGGGAGGTGGAGGAGGAGTGGGGGGCCTGGGCCTTCAAGTGCCGGATGCGGTACGCGGCAGGGCCGCGGTAGCGAGCGATTACAGCAGCGTGGGGCATCCGAACGGGGTACCCCAGCCGCGCAACACGCATGGCCTCTAAAATCCCACTGTATCGAAGCTGTGCCACGAGGGAGGGTCTGTGGATGACTCCAGGGAGAAGGGAGGGGTTGGGCTTAAAGCAGCGTATGTAATGACACTCCGTGGTTCGAACTACCGCCATGAGGGTGCGCAAGTCATTGACAAAACGCATGGAGACGGTTGTGCGGAGAAGGGAGGACTGAGTAGTGGTGGTGGTGGGGAGCGGGTTTTGGTGGGTCACCACAGCGGAAGCACCGCCAGTTTCCACTTGAGTAGAGGCAGCAGCAGCAGCCTCCGCGTCGGCCTTTGCAAGAGCAGCGGCTGCAACGCTGGCAGCGGTGGCAGCAGCAGCAGCAGCAGCAGCCTGCGTAGCGCTTCCTCTAGCGTACAAGGGCGTGTCCTCCTCCTCCATGGCACTCCGGCAAGCTTCGTCAAAGAGCTGGCGGCAGAGGGAAGAGGAGGAGGTGCCCAGCAGCTCCTGCACCTCCACATGGGATGCGTCCTTATTTTTCTCCACAAACCCCGCGCTATTGTATGCCACGGGCCCAGCGTAGTGCTTGACCACAAACTCGCCCCTCCCACGGTGCAGTGCCGTGGCCTCAAATCGGGGGTGACCCTTCTGCGCTTCGTACAGTTTTCGCACAAAGTTGCTGTCGTCCCCCCGAATGATGAAGCAAGCCTCATCCAGCAGCGTGAGAATCCCTGGGGGCCGCCGTCCCGCTATCAATCCCAGCACGTCCTCATTGTCTAGCACACCCGTGTTGAACTCCATGTGCACAGCCTCCCCCGCGTACTCCGTTTGCTCCGTTTTGTAGGCGTACAGTAGAAAAAGCTGCTGGAGGGTCTCATTGGAGAGGTTAATGCAGAGCTGCTCCAAGGAGTTCACAGCAAGGGGGAGCGTGCTATGACCCGCGGTGGTCATGGCAGTGATGGACTGGTACAGGGAGGCAGCAGGCGTTGAAATGGGCACGAGGGGGGTGGAGGTGGGGATGGACCCCCCGGTGCCACCGTCGGGGGAGAAGGACTCAAAGCCAAAAATATCCAGGAGAAATATATTGTGCGCCACAGAGGAGGCATCTGTGGCTCGGGTGCGAGAATTCAACCCTCGAACCACCAACCAATCAAAAAGCCGGCCATACAGGGTCTTACACAGCGCATCCCGGACATCCCCACTTTTCTCCGTGTTGAAGGAGCGTCGAATGACGGGGTCCCCACCTCGTACAGCCAGTCTCTGATTAGTAAGCACACGCTCCAGATCCTGCGCACTCACACCCA
>Ga0114972_10002297_pt1 | contig 14293 bp, 20 predicted proteins | sample M_140807_EF_Meta_FD_87354 | JGI IMG/M metagenome (GOLD analysis project Ga0114972, IMG submission 87354) | Freshwater microbial communities from Lake Montjoie, Canada to study carbon cycling - M_140807_EF_MetaG | ecosystem: Environmental > Aquatic > Freshwater > Lake | place: Lake Montjoie... | reverse complement strand
GGTCACCCGTCCCGATGTGTTCCCATCCAAATTTCTTACAGAGCAATTTGGCTTGGGTGCCTTTCCCGCATCCGGGTGGACCCAACAGCAGGATTCGCATCTCTTCGCATTCCCGAATAACCGCGTGAGGATGACCGCGGCTCGGACGCGTCAAAACGCCCGAACCAGACTTTCAAAAGGAATCAATCCTCAGTAAGCCCGGGGTAGTTCCGCATAACCAGATGGCTGTTGATCTTTTGCACTAGATCAAGCGCAACGCTCACCACAATCAGCAGACTGGTTCCACCATAAAATTGGGCAACCTCCTGCGAAACTTCCATCGTGGAAGTTACCATTGTGGGAATCACCGCAATGATCGCAAGGAACGCGGCACCAACATAAGTCAGCCGGAGCATAACCTTCTCGAGGTAGTCGGCCGTCCTCTTGCCGGGACGATAACCAGGAATGAAGCTTCCATGGTCGCGAAGATTGTTGGCGACATCTTTTGGATTAAAGATAATCGCGGTCCAGAAGTAGCAAAACACATAAATCAGAACCACGAAAGTGATCGTGTACACCCAACCCTGCCGTTCGAAGACGGAGGCAACGGTTCGGATAAAATCCGATCCCGTAGCGTTGGCCATGGCCGAAAAGAGAAAGTAGGGGAGAATCAAAAGACTGCTGGCAAAAATCACAGGCATGACACCGGCCTGATTGACTTTCAAAGGCAAGTATTGTTTGCTGCCCCCATAAACCCTGCGGCCACGAACATGGCGGGCGGATTGGGTTGGGATTCGCCTTTGTGCCTTGGTCATCGCCACAACAGCCATGATCACGACAATAAAGAGGAACATCAGAACAATAAGCTTTTCGAAGGACATATCGGCGCCACCACTGCCACCCAGGGTCAGTACCGAATCCTTAAGCTTCCAAATTCCGCCAGTTTGCTCGAAAAGAAGGGATACAGTAGCAGCAGGAAGTCTTGCTACAATGCCCGCCATGATAATGATGCTAATACCATTACCAATTCCGTATTCATCGATCTGCTCACCCATCCACATAAGGAAAAGGGTGCCAATCACCATGGACAATACCATGCTGAAATACCAGAAGAAACCAGAGTAACCAGGAAGGCCCAGTCCCTGACCCGCAACCGGATCCGTCATGAAATTGACATACATGATTGCCTGGAACATGCAGATCGGCACGGTAGCAAGGCGGGTATAGTTATTGAGGATCTTGCGGCCTGCCTCACCTTCCTTTTGGAGGCGCTCAATGGCAGGAACCATAGCGCCCAAAAGTTGGAAGATGATGCTCGCAGAAATATAAGGCATGATGCCGAGTCCAAAAACCGTAGCGTTGCTTAGGTTTCCGCCCGAAAACATCGAAACATAACTGAAAATACTATTAAGTCCGCCACCACCAAGATTCTTGCTCAGAAGATCCTGGTCAATGAACGGAAGGGGAACACTATATCCAACCCGGTAAATCGCAAGGAACATCAGGGTGATCCCGATTTTCCAGCGCAATTCCGGAATGCGAAAAATGTTGATAAGGTTGGACATGCTCGCTTCCTGGCTGGCTTGTGCTTACCTTGAAATCGGAACATTCACCATGAAATCCAACGGAACCGGAGGATGGAACCGTGGCACAGGTAAATAAGGCCAAAAACCAAGGTGCCCCAAGGATTCGAGGCGAATCCCGGGGCGCCGCTGTAACCGAATTAGGCCTTGGCCTTTTTCGGGGTCTTGGGCTTCATCTTATTGCGAACAGGCTTGGGAGCAGGAGGAATTATTTCCACAGTGCCACCAGCTGCCACGATCTTCTCGGCTGCGGACTTGGTTACATGGTGCACGCGAACGGTGATCTTCTTGGTGATTTCGCCTTCCCCAAGAATACGAACACCATCAGCAGGACCATTAGCAAGGCCGACCTTCTTGAGGGTTTCCTGATCGACGACTGCGCCGTCCTCGAAGTGAACATCGATATCGCCGATGTTAACAACAAGGAAGTACTTGTCCCACGATCCGTGCGAGAAACCGCGCTTGGGCATACGGCGGAACAAAGGCATCTGACCGCCTTCGAAGAAGAACCGGGGGAAGCGGGCGCCTGCCGAAGCATATTGACCCTTGCTACCACGACCGGCGGTCTTGCCATGACCCGATCCAATACCGCGACCAACGCGCTTAAGCTTCTTGTGGGTAACAATACCCTGATTGATGTCGTTGAGATTCATTAGAGAGTCACTCCACGAAGGCGAGCCACATCCTCACGGGTCCGAAGCTCCTGGAGCCCGGCAATCGTCGCGCGGACGAGGTTCATTGAATTGGTGCTGCCATGGGTCTTGGTAAGAATGTTGCGAACACCCGCAAGTTCAAGTACCGCACGGACGCTTGGACCGGCCTTCACGCCTGTACCAGGGCCGGCAGGAACCATGATTACTTTGCTGGCGCCAAACTTGCCAACTACGCGATGGGGAATGGTATCACCCATAAGACTAACACGAAGGCTGCGGCGAAGGCCGTTTTCAGCGTCTTTGGTTGCCTTTTCCACAGCGGGAGGAACTTCGTTGGCCTTGGAATAACCCAAGGAAACTTTACCCTTCTTGTCGCCTACAACAACCAAGGCATTGAAGGTGAACCGGCGGCCACCTTTTACCGTCGCCGAACAACGACGGATCTTGATGACACGATCCTCGATGCCCGAATCAGACTGTTCACCGCGGTCACGCTCACGCGCCATAACCAATCTCCCCAAAAAATGCCTTGGCCCCAGGAATACCCTGGGCAATATATCTTGTTAGAACTGGAGACCACCTGCACGAGCCGCATCGGCGAGAGCCTTGACGCGACCATGGTAGCGATAATGTCCGCGGTCAAAACAGACCTGCTGGATACCCTTTTCAGCGGCTACCTTGGCAAGGGCGGAACCTACTACTTCAGCAGCTTTGACATTGCCACCGTAGTTGAGACCTTCCACACCGGCTTTGGAGCTCGCAGAAACAAGAGTCTCGCCAGCGTCGTCGTTGATCAGCTGGGCATAGATGTGCTTGGAGCTGCGAAATACGCTCAAACGCGGGCGATCCGCCGTCCCACGGACGATGCGACGGACATGGTTCCGCCTTCGCAACTGCCTCTTCTTCTTCAGCTTGTGAGTGTTCATCTTCCTCAGTCTCCTGCCAGCAGCGATCCTCATCGCAACTGGCCACATTGTGCTCGCCATCCGGGTTCAACTCACCCGGGCTAGGATCAACCTGTCTTGGATTTGCCTTCCTTACGGCGGACGACTTCATCGTCATACCGGATTCCCTTGCCCTGATAGGGCTCGGAAGGTTGGGCAGAACGGACATCGGCAGCGAACTGACCGACTTTTTGCTTGTCCGTACCCTTGACCACAACCGCGGTCACCTTTTCGTTGTCTTTCTTGCCTTCCATCCGGTAATCCATTGTTGTTACCTCAACGGTAACTCCCGGAGGGGCAACACATTCAATAGCGTTGGCATAGCCAAGCTTCAGAATGACCATCTGCTTGTTCTTCTTGTCGATTTCAGCCTTGTAACCAAGACCAATCACAATAAGCTTCCGCTCGTAGCCCTTGGTAACACCTTCAACCATATTGGCCAAAAGGGTACGGGTTAGGCCATGAACCGAGCGAGTAAGACGATCTTCGTCAGGGCGCTCAACAATGATATTGCGGGCGGCGTTATCAAAGCTGACTTTGACGCGAGCGTGGGGCTCAAGGGTCAATTCACCCTTTGGTCCCTTGACACTGACCTTGCCTTCAGCAACGCTCACATTAACGCCTGCGGGCACTGCCACGGGCTGTTTTCCAATACGAGACACCTTGATTTCCTCCTACCCACTGTCCGATCGCGGCTGGTTTGCAGGGCAATTCGCCCACTACCGCGCTGTTAGTAAACGGTGCAGAGCAGTTCCCCGCCCACTTTTTGAGTGCGTGCCTGGCGATCGCTGAGTACGCCACGGCTTGTTGTAAGAATACTGATACCCAAGCCACCAAGAATGGGACGAAGCTGGGTGCTGCGTACATAATGACGCTGACCTGGCTTACTCGCACGCTTGATGATCCGAATGACTTTTTCGCCTTCGGGACCATACTTGAGATATAGGCGAAGTATTACGCCAGACTTCGAGAGATCAGTCTCGGGAACAAGGTGGCTGACACCTTGATCATCAATCTGAACCGTGCCGACCTGGAAGTCGAGAATAAATCCCTCTTCCCGAAGAACACGAGCCACTTCGGTCTTGAGTCGGGTTGCAGGCATATCTACAACGGGACGTTCAATCCGGTTTGCATTGCGGATGCGGGTAAGCATATCCGCCAAAGGGTCAGTCATCATGGTGTAATCGCTCCGTGTCTGGTGTTTACCAGCTCGCCTTCATAAGACCTGGAATGATCCCTTCGTGCGCCATGTTCCTCAAGCAAATGCGGCAAATGCCAAACTTGCGGTAAACTGCACGGGGACGGCCACACAACCGACAACGAAGCCTAAGGCGGATCCGCTCGCGGGGCTCCAACTTTACCTTGTCCGGTTCCCTGCGCCACGCGTCAAGCTTGGCGATTTTCACGCGGAAACGGCTCATCTTGCCTGATGTTGCCATGTTTTACCTTGTCCTTCTAAAATCCTGACCGTTCTGATTTGGTAATTAAGCTTCGCGGAAGGGGAGGCCGAAAGCCCTCAGCAATTCGCGAGCCTCTTCATCACTTTGGGCGGAAGTCACAAAAGTGATGTCCATACCCTGGGTGAAATTCATCTTGTCGGGATCTACCTCAGGGAACACGCTCTGTTCCGTAAGACCCATGCTGTAGTTGCCATTACCGTCAAAGCTTTTCGGGTTGATACCACGAAAGTCGCGAATACGAGGAAGAGCAACGCTGATGAGGCGATCCATGAATTCAAACATGCGAAGACCACGAAGGGTAACCCTTGCGCCGATCTCGTTATTTTCCCTAAGACGGAAACCGCTCACCGCAACCTTGGCTTTGGTTACTTGTGCACGCTGTCCGGCAATCATGCCGAGTTGCTCAGCAGCTTCCTTCATACGATTCTTGTCCTGGAGCGCTTTACCAACGCCCATATTCAAGACAATCTTTTGCAATTTTGGAATGCTGTTGATATTGTCGCGAGCGAACTTCTTTTTGAGTTCCCCGACAATCTCCGTTTTATACTTTTCTTGCAACCGAGCCATTTCACACCTCTAGCCTCAATGTATTGGAGCCGAAACCGTATTAACCCTGAATACGGACGGCCTTTGAACGGGCAATCACCCGGAGATTGCCGGAACACTTCTTGCAAGAAAGAAACTTCGTTCCGTCCTGATCCAACTTGATACCAGTGCGAACACCACGGCGGCAGGAAGGACAAAAAAGAAGAACATTGCTGGCCTGAATTGGCATTTCCTTGGAAAGCCGACCGCCTTGCATGTTGCGACGATTGGGACGAACATGTTTGTAAACACGGTTAACGCCTTCAACGACAATTTTGTCTTTGCTGGGCATCGTGCTCAAAACGCGACGGGACTTCGTAAGGTCCGCATCATTTCCGGCAATAACTGCCACCAGGTCATTCTTGCGAATCTTCATCTCAACTCACTCCCACAGGTTCGACCCAGTATATCACAGGGGAACCACCTTGATTTCATTACCTTCACATGGGAAGGCATTTAACTAGATCACTTCCTCAGCAAGGTTTGTGATCTTGGCAAATTTCTTGTCGCGAAGTTCCCGGGCCACGGCGCCAAAGATACGGGTGCCACGGGGATTGTCATCTTTGTCGATGATCACAAGTGCATTGCGATCAAACCGAATGTAGGTACCATCTTCGCGACGGGTAGCCTTTTTGGTTCGTACCACAACTGCACGGATAACATCGCCTGGCTTCACATCGCCGCCCGAATTGGCCTTCTTGACGCTGGCGATGATAACATCACCAAGCCCTGCATACCGGCGCTGGTTGCCACCAAGCACCTTGATGCACATGCATTCTTTCGCGCCGGTGTTGTCGGCCACATCAAGATAAGTGTACATCTGGATCATCAGCGCACCTTTAGTCTTCCAACAATTCTGATCAGACCGAGATCCACTTGGACCTGCAAAGCCCGAAAATCCTGAAATTCAAAACTGTATTTGGGCAAACCGCCTGTCCTACGCCTTGTCTGTAGAACCAGCAGCCTTCTTGATGATCCTTACAAGTTCCCAATGCTTTGTGCGGGAAAGTGGACGGGACTCAACAATTTCAACAAAATCACCAACATGGCAAATGTTGTGCTCATCGTGAACCATGCATATGGTTTTACGACGAATAATCTTTCCGTAACGGGGATGGCGGACCATACGAGGAATTTCAACCCGACGGGTCTTGTTCATTTTGTCGCTAGCCACAACACCGGTGACAACACGACGAGTTCCCACATCAACAGTCTGAACGGTTTGCTCGGACATTCTTTACTTCCCCTTGCTCTTTCCGGAGGCAGACTTGGCAGCTTTGGCAGCCTTGCTCTTGGAGCTCTTGTCGCTCTTCTTGCCTTTGGACTTAGGATTTTCCTTGGCCCGCTTCACACCTTCTTCGTTAAGGCGCTTCAATTCCTTGCGGTGGGCAACAGCGTCGGTGTAAGCCTTTTGGTGGGCAATACCCGCTTCTGCTGCTGCCTTTTCTGCCGCTGCACGAATAGAGACAAGCTCCGTTTCGCGTTGGATAGTCTTGACCCGAGCGATGTCCTTACGGGCCTCGCGGATCTGACCAAGCGACTGAAGCCGTTCCGTTGCGGCCTGAATGCGAAGCTGAACAACCTGCTTCGACAGATCGGAAAGGGCCAGGACCTTTTGGTCGCCGTTCAATGCCCTGATTTCCGAAGCCTTCATTGCCTGCCTACCTTTCTCGGTTTCCGAGAATCCTTGTACACTAGCCTACCGCAGGAAGCCGGGTAACAAACCGGCAGCGGAATGGCATCTTGTATGCAACCTTCGCAAGGGCTTCCCGAGCCGCTGCTTCAGGAATACCACCAAGTTCGAAAAGGATCATGCCAGGTTTAACCACGGCAGCCCAGAACTCGGGTTCACCCTTACCCTTACCCATACGGGTTTCGAGCGGGATTGCGGTTACCGACTTGTGCGGAAACACGCGGATGAACAATTTTCCTTCTCCGCGAGTTGAGTGACTAGCCGTAATACGGCCGGCCTCGATCACCTCGGCTTGGAGCCAACCACCATCCAGCGACTGGAGGCCATACTCTCCGTAAGCAACTGTGTTGCCCCGGCAAGCATTACCTTTTATTTTGCCGCGCTGGCTTTTTCGATACTTTACTCGTTTGGGCATTAGTGCCATCTTGAGTCTCCTCCGCCAAGAAATCGCCGTTATTAATCCAAACCTTGATACCGATGTGACCCTGTGGGGTCATCGCTTCGGTAAAACCGTAGTCAATTTTCGCCCTAAGAGTGCTAAGGGGGATGCTACCAAGCATGCCACTTTCACAACGGGCCATTTCCGCGCCACCCAGGCGGCCGGACATTTGAATGCGAATGCCTTTGGCGCCTGCACCCATTGTTTGTTCGAGACCCTTTTTGAGGGTACGGCGGAAACTACCACGCTTTTCAAGTTCTTCCGAGATGCTCTGGGACACAATCTGTGCATCGCAAAGCGGATTGGAAACTTCAAAAGTCTTGACCTCGATAAGGCGGTGGAACAAGTCCTCCAGTTCCTTTGTCAGGGTGTCAACTTCAGCGCCCTTCTTACCAATAATCACGCCTACCTTGCCCGCAGATATGCGAACAATGACCTTTTCACGGGTCCGGTCGATGATGATTTTGCTAATCCCGGCATTCTTGAATTTCGTCTTGATGTGATGGCGGATTTTTGAATCCTCGACCAGGAGGTCGGGGAAATCCCTCTTGCTAGCACACCAGTTGCTCTTCCAACCAAGATAGATGCCGGTCCGAAAACCTACCGGCCTTACTTTTTGTCCCATTATCTACTGCCTCCGGTGGATTGCGGCGCGGGTTATTCCTGCTCGCCCTTTGAATCTTCTGTTCCCGCTTGGTCCCGCTCATCGCCATAGCTAAGGCCGACAACGATGTGGGACATGTATTTAAGAATCGGGTAGGCCATACCGCGAGCACGGGGCATCGACCTTTTCAGGATCGGTCCACCATCAACACGGGATTCCGTGACGCGAAGGTCACCAAGATCTTCTGCTTCACGATCACGAGCGTTATCAATTGCGCTCTTGACCACCTTGCGCAAAAGGCGAGCCCCGCGATTGGGCGAATACCTGAGAAGCTCAAGAGCCTCATCAACATATTTGCCACGGATCAGGTCCGCGAACAAGCGGATCTTCCGGGGAGCCATTCGCACGAACCTGTGCTTAGCCGTGTAAAGTGATTCCATGTTTCCTTTATCCTCCAAGCTCCGTCCCCGGTTTTATCCGGAAACGCTAGGGGTTACTTGCCCCCGGGTGCCGCTTTGGCCTTGCCCGCATGTCCCTTGAATGTCCGTGTCGGGGAGAACTCACCCAACTTGTGTCCGACCATCTCTTCGGAGATGTAGACCTTGAGAAACTTGTTGCCGTTATGCACCAGGAAATTCAAACCCACAAACTCGGGGATGATGGTACAATCGCGAGACCAGGTCTTGATTGGCTCACGATTTCCCGACTTGCGATTCTTCTCCACCTTTTGGTAGAGGCGCTCATCGACATACGGACCTTTTTTTAGCGAACGGCTCATCTATGCCACTCCGAATTAATTAGTTCTTTGAGCGCGCGCCTGGACGGCGACGGCGAACAATTGCCTTGTTGGATGGTTTGCGCTTCTTCCTGGTCTTGCCACCCTTGGCAAGCACGCCTGTTGGCGAACAAGGATGACGACCACCGCCTGTACGACCTTCACCACCACCCATCGGGTGATCGATCGGGTTCATTGAGGTACCGCGATTGTGGGGTTTGCGACCTTTCCAGCGTTTGCGGCCAGCCTTTCCGAGGCTGATATTCATGTGGTCAGAGTTACCAATCATTCCAATGGTCGCTCGGCATTCACAGCTCAAACGACGCATTTCACCGGATGGAAGGGTTACTTGAGCCCAATCCGCTTCGCGAGCGGTAAGTACTGCACCCACGCCGGCGCTTCGTGAAAGCTGACCACCGCGGCCTGGTTGCAATTCCACATTGTGAATCGCCATACCAAGGGGAATCTTCCTGAGGGGGAGACAGTTGCCAACCTTGGGTTCCGAGTCGGGACCGCTGCTAATGACATCGCCAGCTTTGAGTCCTTCGGGAGCAAGGATATAAGCCTTCTGATTGTCGGCATACTGAATAAGGGCAATACGAGCCGAGCGATTGGGATCGTACTCGATCGCAATAACTTTTGCCTCAAGGCCATCGCGACGACGACGGAAGTCGATTACGCGGTAACGAACCTTGTTGCCACCCCCGCGGAAACGTCGGGTGATGACACCCTGGTTGTTCCGGCCACCCGATTTGGGCTTCGGACGCAACAGGGACTTTTCGGGCTTCTTGCTCTTGTCTGTAATTTCCGCAAAATCGCTCACCGAGGCCCCACGGCGCCCCGCTGTCGTCGGATTGTAGTAACGAACTCCCATGATTCTCTTCCCTCAACTTGGGCGGCCCAAAGATTTCTCTGGCCGCGTCGGCTTGTATTTTATTTTAAACCGGATTTCCTGATCGAATGCCCGTCTACTAGAACAGGTCGAGTGCTGGGCTGTCCGGATGAAGCGTTACATAGGCTTTCTTCCAGTGAGGAAGACGACCAAGCGCATTCTTGAAACGACGGACCTTGCCGGCCCTGTTCATCGTGCGAACCTTTTCGACCTTTACAGAGAAAAGCGTTTCCGCAGCAGCCTTGATGTCGTGCTTGTTGGCCCAAGTGCTTACTTCGAAAGCGTAGGTTCGTTTGTCCTGGCTCAGTTCTGTTGACTTTTCTGTCACCAGCGGGCGAAGGATGATTTGGTGCGGCTCAAGCACTGGGCCAGCTGGGCGGACCGCATGGCTAAGGTGCCCGTAATAACCGTATTTTTGATCCTGTTGGGTCATGATTAGGCTCCCTTCGCTGCGTTGGCTGTTTCGCGACGAACCTTGGCGGTCAAAGCTACGAGAGCTGACTTCGTAAGGACAAGGCGTTTCTGACGGAGAATCTGGTACACATTAAGTTCATCAGCCGGAGCAACACGAACCGTTGGAAGGTTCCGGGCCGACAGATAAAGATTTTTGTGATTGGTCTTGCCTTCTTCGGTTTCGCCTTTGGCTACACCGATTAGACAGCTCACACCATTCAGGTTCGGATCAAAGCCATCCGACTGGGCAGATTCCTTGGCACCAAGGAGTTTCAGCGCAGTCAAAACGCCCTTGATTTCCTTGGTCTTTGGAGTCGCGATGTTCAGGTCTTCAATGATGATGGCCTGGTTATCTTCGAATTTGGACAGGATCGCCATTCGGGTGGCGGCGCGTTGTGCCTTTTTGGGCATGTAGTAGGAATAATCGCGGGGCTTGGGGCCCTTTGCCGTACCACCACCACGACGCTTGTTGGTGCGCTTGTTACCCACGCGAGCGTTGCCAGTACCTTTTTGCTTAAACAGCTTTTTGGTACTACCCGCAACTTCGCCACGGCGAAGTGTCGAGTGGGTACCCGCACGCTGGTTAGCCAAGTATTGAACAACGGCGTCATGGAGAAGCTGACGGTTGACCCGTCCACCAAAGTCAGAGGGATTTACCTCGACTTGGTCCACTTCCTGACCCTGCCGGTTATAAACCTTCAAGCTCAACATGTCCCAACCCCAAATGCAGGCCAAACCGGCGAAATTGCCAGCTTGGGCCAATGATTGTTCTGTGTTCCTCGGCACTTTGCTGCGCCGAAATCCAACACCCAATGCCTCTCAGGTCGAAAGAGCCGGAGGCATATATGGGCAAAGGAACATCACAGGAAACCGGGATTACCCCGGTGAAGCAGCAAGGTCCGGCATAACCGGACCTTGGAAAAAGGCGCAAACGCGCCTCAAACTCTTAGAGTCCTGCTGCAAGGACCCTGATTTTGATGTCCACGCCAGGAGGAAGGCTAAGGCCTTTGTTTAAAGCCTCAACCGTCTTACCCGTTGGACGCAGAATATCGATCACTCTCTTGTGAGTGCGAATCTCAAACTGCTCTCGTGATTTACGATCGATAAACGGGCTGCGAAGCACCGTGTAACGCTCGACCCGTGTTGGAAGAGGAATTGGTCCGTGAACGGTTGCTTCCGTTTGCTCCGCCGTTTGCACGATTTCTTTGGCCGTTCGGTCAAGTACTTCGTGATCGTACGATTCCATCCTGATTCGGATGCGCATTTTTTCGTTGCCAGCGGCCGCCACAACCTACTCCTGCGTTCTTAGCTGATCGCTTGTTCGGGAAGTTGCCATCTTATCCCGGGTCAAAGTGACCTGTCAAGACAATAAGCTTCTCCGCACCGGGTCAGTATCGGCCTTTCGGCCATTTTTTCCCCGATCATTTTCTTAACATACGACACATTCCTGAGTTTGGCCTGTCACCGGCTTCTTTTTTCCTTCATCTTGGGCATTCTCCCCGTGCAAATCCCTATTTGATCGCCCAATCTGCCTTTTAGGGACCCCACTGCTCACTCCTTTGTTTTCCTTCCGCTAACCATTGGATTCCGGTTCCTGTTTTGCCAAATTCCATTTTTTGATCTTGGCATTCTGTTCCGGGTGACAGCTGTCAGATTCTGCTGTTGTTTCGTAGGCTTGAGTTTGATGGGTCCCCAAATGGAGCCTGTTTTCCCATTTTTTTAACCCGTGGAGGTCCCACCATGGGAATTTTTTGGTTTGTCGGTCTTGCGTTCTGTCTCGGCCAAACCCCTACGGATGCCTTCTTTTCGGGGCCTGTCCCCGAAATCCGCCTTCAGCTTGCGCCCGATGCCGAAAATGCGCACCGAAATGACCCTCGCACCTATGTAAAGGCCCAGTTCCGCGCCAACGGGGCCAAACCCGTCGAGATTGGAATCAAAATCAAAGGTGCGGCAGGCAGCACCCGCCCTTACGATGACCGGCCGGCCCTTACCCTGAACATGGACAAATATCATCGGGGCCAAAACTTTCAGGGGATGGACAAGTTCCATCTCAATAATTCCGTTCAGGATCCGACTTACCTTAACGAACTAATTGGTTCAACGATTTCACTTGCCGCCAAGGTTCCTGCCACCCGGGTAACCCATGCCCGATTGCGTGTCAACAATCGCGACCTGGGGTTGTTTGTTCTTAAGGAGGGTTTTGATTCCGGTTTCCTCAAGCGGCACTTCGTTGACAAGAAGGGAAGCCTTTTTGATGGTGGATTCCTCCAGGATATTGATGCCGACTTACAGCGTGACAGCGGGCCCGGCCCTGATGACAAACGGGAACTCAAATCTCTCCTTGCCGCTTGTCGTGAACCCGACCCGGCCAGGCGCAAAATTGCTTTGGAAAAAGTACTCGATGTCGAGGAGATGATTTCGTTTATCGCCGTGGAGCAGATGCTTGGACATTGGGACGGATATGCCCGTAATCGCAACAACTACCGTATTTACTTTCATCCCGTATCCAAAAAGGCGGCTTTTCTTCCCCATGGTATGGACCAGCTTTGGGAAAATTTCCCTGTCATGGAGCCACCCGGAGCCATTGTCGCTTCAGCAGTAAATTCCGATCCTGATTGGCGTAAGCTCTATCGCAAGCGTGTTGAAGCCCTGCTTCCGATGTTTGAAACAAAAGCAATTGATGGCGTCATTGATCCAGCCCTCAAAAGGATCAAGCCGCTTGTGGATTCGCTTGGCAAGGATTTTGCCAATAGTCACGCGGAGGAGGTCAAAGGACTACGAGAACGGATTCGAGAGCGTTATCAGAGTATGGTCACAAGCCTGAAGGAGCGTGATCCCGAACCATTGGTCTTTGGTCCTGAAGGATCCGAGCGGATCCATGGCTGGCAACCACAAACCGACTTGGGAGAACCAAAAATTGGTGACGTCGAAATAAACGGACAAAAAGTAAATTCTATGGTGCTTGTTCCCAACCAACCGACAGCGGGTGGGTGGAGGACCACCGTGACCCTGGCCAAGGGAAAATACCGTCTTGAAGTCCGGATGAAGACGGAGGGCATTGTCCCATTGATGGACGAGAAGGGTTCGGGAGCCGATCTTCGGATTTCCGGGGAAAAGGGACGCACTGGCCTGGCGGGAAACAACGATTGGACCGTTCGAACCCTGGATTTTGAAGTGCCTGAGCCAGTCAAAAATGTCGTGTTGATCTGCGAAGTGCACGCCAAGGCGGGAACCCTATTTATGAATCCTGAAGCGAAGATCTTGAAGCGCTAAGAAAAACCTGGGGGCCCAAGCATGCCATCCTGTTGAACTTTGGGGTGTAAAACCGACAAAAGGCATCTATATTTTACTTAACACCTATCTTAAAAAAATTAATTAACACCGCTGCCTGTTTTTAATGTCTGAGGTGGAATATACCGACCTTTTGGGCGCAGCTCACCGATCGGAGACGATATTGCCATCGCAGATTCTTTCTGGGGGGCAAGCCAAAAGCCTGCCCCCAAACCCGTTTTGGCCTATCGCACTCCGCTCTTTTCCCTTGCGGCGCGGAATTCATCCCCCGGCAGCCAGGTCGGCAAACTGCTTGCGTTGGCCGCTTCTCCCGCCGCTTCCAGGGCAAAGCGGATCAGGACCGGATACCCTTCAAAATCCCAATCCTCGCGATATTTGTCCTTTGGGGTGTGGTAGATGTTGGCGATGAAATCCTCGGACATCTTCCTGGTAAAGTCGGCCGATTTGCCTTTGACCTTTTCTCCGCGCCCCACAGAAAACGCGGGAACGCCACCTTTGGCGAGCGCAAAATGGTCCGAACGATAGAAGTAGCCCAAGTGTCCCCTCTTGTCCGGCTCGATCTCCAGAGAGTGTTTCGCCGCGACTTCCTGAAGCATTTTCCATCCTGTCGTTCGTTCCGAGCCGTTAAGCACAATCGACTCGGGGATACCGATCGGGGAGATCGTATCAAAGTTGAAGTTCATCGCTGTTTTGCCCAAAGGCACAAGCGGATGAAGCGCATAATACGATGCGCCCAAAAGCCCACTCTCCTCGGCGGTGGTAAAAAGGAATAGCGCCGAGCGCTTTGGCTTCGGATTGGTCGCGGCCCACGCCCGGGCCAATTCCAGAAGAAGCGAACAACCGCTCCCATTATCCAGGGCTCCGGGAAACGCCTCTTCCCGGCCAGGCGAGGTCTTGGCCACTCCCAAATGGTCCCAGTGCGCGGTAAACAGGACGACTTCG
>Ga0114972_10002296_pt1 | contig 14295 bp, 10 predicted proteins | sample M_140807_EF_Meta_FD_87354 | JGI IMG/M metagenome (GOLD analysis project Ga0114972, IMG submission 87354) | Freshwater microbial communities from Lake Montjoie, Canada to study carbon cycling - M_140807_EF_MetaG | ecosystem: Environmental > Aquatic > Freshwater > Lake | place: Lake Montjoie... | reverse complement strand
GAGGCTGTTCTCCTGGAGAGCTTGGATGAATTCGTTGGTGAATTTTTCCGTGGAGAGGTAGGCGACGCGGGCTTCGGGGTTGCGGCGGAGGATGGCGTGCCCGATGGCGTGCATCAGGTGGGTTTTGCCGAGGCCGGTGTCGCCGTAGAGGAAGAGAGGGTTGTAGGCTTGGGCGGGGGCTTGGGCGACCGCGAGGGCGGCGGCGTGGGCCATCTGGTTGTTGGCGCCGACGACGAAGTTTTCGAAGGTGTTGCGGGGGTTGAGCGAGCCGGGGGCGGGGCCACGGTCGTCGTAGCGGGTGGACTTGCGGGAGGAGCCGGCGGTGGCGCGGCTGCGGGCGACAGCGCTATCGGCGGCGCGTTGATGGTCCGCGGGGGCGGAAGGGGCTCCGGTGGTCGTGAGTTTGACGGTAACGAGGCGACCAGCGACGAGGCGCAGGCGCTGGGTGATCAGGTCCAGGTAGTTGTCGTGGATCCAGATGGAGGCAAATTCGTTGGGGACGCCGAGGGTGATGACGTCGTCGGTGGTTTCCAGGCTCACGACCGGTTCAAACCACATATGGAAAACATCTTCCGGGAAGAGCGACTTGAAGTCGGCTTTCACGGTGTCCCATAGGTTGGGGGTTTGAACGGGATTGGGCATGAGCGGGCTTAGGGAGTGATTTTATTCACAGGCGGCCGCCGTGGGGCACTTTCAGCACATTCGCTCTAGGCTGCATCCGAGTTCGGTGTATCGGGAAAGGGGGTGGTCGGGCCAGCAAGCAGGATAGCGAAATGATTAAGTGCGCTAAGCGGTTGCTGGACAGATGATAGCCTGGGCTATCGGGTCGATTCAAACGGGATGAAGCAGAAAGGAAGTGTGAAAGAGCTTTCGGACGGGCCTAAAGACCTGAGGAAGAGGTGGACTAACGGCGATGAAAAAAAGTATGACAAGACGAACTTTCGGGAAGTTTTCGCCAAGTTATTCACAGGTGAGTTGGGCATAACTTTTTGATTTTTTACGTTGCCACCGCGTCGAAAAATTCGGCCTCCGATGGGCGCGCGGAGAATCGGTATGGGATTTCGTGTTACACGAGTCCTTTTCCCGAGGAGAAACCGCGTGGATCAAAGTGACGAACAGGTCACGAAATGGTGACGGAAGTGCGTTTTTGGATACACGACGAACGGGCCGTGCTCGTGGTTTTGGCCGTGCGGGACGGGCTTTTAGGCTACGGCAGGGGCGGGCTCGACCCACTTGCCGTGTTCTTTAATCAGGGCGATGAGGCGGGCGTCGGCGTCGGCTTGGGGAAGGTTGTATTGGACGCAGGTTTTGCCGACGTAGAGGTTGATCTTGCCGGGGGCGCCGCCGACGTAGCCGAAATCGGCGTCGGCCATTTCACCGGGGCCGTTGACGATGCAGCCCATGATGGCGATTTTCACGCCCTTGAGGTGGCCGGTCTGGGCGCGGATGCGCTGGGTGGTCGTCTGGAGATCGAAGAGGGTGCGGCCGCAGCTGGGGCAGGCGACGAATTCGGTTTTGGAGGAGCGGGCGCCGGCACCTTGGAGGACGTTGTAGGCGAGCGTGGTGGCGCGGGCGGGATCGTTTTCCGTCTCCACGCTGACGAGGTCGCCGAGGCCGTCGCAGAGGAGGCCGCCGGTCACAAATGAAGCATCGAGCAGGCGGGAGAGAAACGTCGGATCTGGCTGCACGGCCGTGGCCACGGTGTTGCGGATCCAGAGCGGCGCGAGCGAACCGAGGGTTTGGAGCGCGGCGGCGAGCGCGCGGTAACGGCCGAGCGGATGGCCCGTGGCTGGGCTGGCGTCGTCGAGGGTGAAGATAAATGCCGTGTCGCCGAGGGCTTGAAGCGTCGGGGCGAGGGTCGTGAGGGCGGCGGCGGAACTCGCGAGGGCGAGGGTGTGACGGTGGCGGCGCGCCAGGGTGGCGAAGGCCGCGAGCGTGGCGGAGTCGTTGGCGCCGAAGGAGCGGAGGAGGACTTTGGGCTCGGCGTGATTTAGCTGAGCCTCGAGATCGGCGGGCGTGAGCGCGGGGGCGAGCTCGAGGACGAGGAAGGTGCCGGTTGGGATGCGCACGGAGTGGAGCGCGGCGAGTTCGGCGGGACCAGAAATCGTGACGAGAAGACCCTCGTGGGGCGTGTCCAGAGATTTGGGCGTGGGGAGCGGGTTAGGCGCGAGGAGGTCGGCGAGGGCGACGCGCGTGATGACGACCGGAACGTGGTCGGGGCCGATTTTGATTTTCGGGGTGAGGGCGAGCGTCGTGGTCGGGCGGCGAGTAAATTGGTAGGGATCGAGGGCGTCGCGCGCGGGAGCGACGGGCGCTGTTGACCAGAGGGACATGGTCTTGGCGGCGATGGCGCGGGCGACGGGGATTTCGTAGACGCTGTCTTCGGTCAGGGAGACGCGGAGCGTGTCGCCGAGACCGTCGTGGAGGAGGGTGCCGATGCCGATGGCGCTCTTGATGCGACCGTCTTCGCCGTCGCCTGCCTCGGTGACGCCGAGGTGGAGCGGGTAGTGCATATTTTCCTCGTTCATCCGGGCGACGAGGAGGCGATAGGCCTGGATCATGACCTTCGGGTTCGAGGCCTTCATCGACAGAATCATCTGCTTAAATGAGTGGCTCTCGGCGATGCGGAGAAATTCGAGGGCGCTCTCCACCATGCCCAGCGGCGTGTCGCCGTAGCGGTTCATGATGCGATCGGAGAGCGAGCCGTGATTGGTGCCGATGCGGAGGGAGCGGCCGAGGGTTTTGGCGCGGAGTACGAGCGGGGAAAACGTCTCATGGAGGCGTTGCAGTTCGCGGTCGTAGTCGGCGTCGGTGTAGTCGCGGACCGCGAATTTCTTTTTGTCGGCGTAGTTGCCGGGATTCACGCGGACTTTTTCCACGTGTTCGACGGCTTCCATCGCGGCGCTCGGGAGGAAATGGATATCGGCGACGAGCGGGATGTGGCCGAAGCCAGCGGCGGTGAATTGTTCGCGGATGGGGCGCAAGCACTGGGCGGCGGCGACGTTGGGTGCGGTGATGCGGACGATCTCGCAGCCGACTTCGGCGAGGGCGATGGATTGTCGGACGGTGGCGGCGATGTCTTGGGTGTCGCTGGTCGTCATCGACTGGATGCGGACCGGGTTGGCGCCGCCGACGCCGACGGCGCCGACTTTAACTTCGTGCGTGAGACGACGGACAGTTTGAAAACGGGAGACGCAGTAGGGCGACATGGCTGAGGCGAGGGCGCGGCGGTAGGCCGGCGGTAACGTTTACTTGGCGGTGGCGGGGGCTTCGGTGCGGCTGGAGTTGACGTCGCGGACGATGCGGCGGACGTCGAAAAAACTCACGTAAATGATCATCGAGAACAGCAGCACCATGAACACGCTCTGGGCGGTCATAACGAATTGGGCGGGTAGCGCGCGGCCGCGCAGTTTGCCGAGGGTGGCGAAGAGCATCTGGCCACCGTCGAGGACGGGAATCGGCAGGAGGTTAAAGACGGCGAGGTTGATGTTAATGAGGATGGTAAACATCAGCACGGCGCGGATGCCGACCTCGGCGGCGCTGTGAAATATGCGGAAAATACCGACCGGGCCGGCGAGTTTATTGAGGCCGATATCGGAGTTGGGGTTGATCAGGCTCCAGAGCGTGCGGACGGTCATCGCGATGGGCGCAGTGATCTGCGCGAAGGGCGAGGGATGCGTCAGGCGGTAGCCGGTGGTGAAATCAACGCCGAGGGCTTTGGCGAGCGCGGCGGGCGTGGTGGTGGCGTGGGCGGGCAGCGTCAAAGTGACGTCGGCTCCGGCGCGGCGAACGATCAGCGTGCCCGGCGCGGCGGGTTGCGCGATGAGCGTCTCATAGAACGTTTCGGTGCCGTAGATTTTCACGCCGTTGAGGGAGATTAATTCGTCGTTAACGCGCAGACCGGCTTGGGCGGCGAGACTGGCGGGGGCGATTTTGAAAGCGATCAGTTCAAAGCCTGGTGCGATGCCGATCTTGCGGAATTTTTCCTCGCCCGAGAGACGAGGATTGACGGGAAGATCGAGTGATTGGCCATCGCGCTCGACGGTGAAAACAGCGCGGGGTTGGCCGTCGGCGGAGCGCCCGGTCGTCGTGATGAGCGTCTGCATCAAGTCCTGCCAGTCGGAGACGGATTTGCCGTCGATGGCGCGGACGATGTCGCCGGCGCGGAAACCGGCTTGCAGCGCGGGGCTAGGCGTTTTGACGCCGTCGGGACACTCGAGGGTTTTGGCGACGTAGCCGATGCGGGTGGTGGCGGTCGCGCTGCTCTCGGGCACGCCGATGGCGGTGACGATGCAGGCGAGGGCAAAGGCGAACAGGACGTTAAACGCGGCACCGGCGAAGAAGACGATCATCTTGGTCGCGTAGGAAAGCGGCGGGAGTTTCGCGACGTCGGTGGTGCTTTGACCCTCGATGGCGCCGAGGTCGGCGAGCTGGGGCAAAAGCACGTAGCCGCCGAGAGGAAACCAAGCGAGGCGGTACTCGACGCCGTCTTTGGCGCGGTGGGACCAGATGGCGGGACCGAAGCCGATGGAGAAGCGCTCGACGTGCACGCCACGTCGGCGGGCCGCGAGAAAGTGACCGAGCTCGTGGACGAAAATCGAGCCCCCGAAAAATACGGCCACGAGGAAGATGGACCAGAGGTTAGAAAAAACGGCGGAGAGGAGTTCCATGAGAAAGTGGGAGCGGTGCGTTTAAAAAAGTTTTTTTTCGATAGCGCGCTGCGCGAGGCGGCGGGCTTCGAGGTCGAGGGCGAGGATGGCGGGAAGATCGGCGGGGGCGACGGTGGCGAGCTGGGCGAGAACGTGTTCGACGATGCGCGGAATCGCAAGAAACGGCAGTGCGTGGGCGAGGAAGGCGGCGACGGCGATCTCGTTGGCGGCGTTGTACACGGCGGGGGCGCCGCGGCCGGCGATCATCGTTTCGCGGGCGAGGCGCAGCATGGGGAAACGCGCTTCGTCGACGGGCCGAAATTCGAGGGAGAGGAATTTTTTAAAATCAAGAGCGGGCTCGACGCCGGGCGCGCGGGCGGGATGAAGCAGCGCGTGCTGGATGGGGAACGTCATCGACGGTGGGCCGAGTTGGGCGAGCATCGCGCCGTCGGTGAATTCGACGAAGGCGTGGACGATGCTTTGCGGGTGCAGCACGGCGTCGCATTGCTCGGGGCGCAGGCCGAAGAGGCACTGAGCTTCGATGAGCTCGAGGCCTTTGTTGGCGAGCGTGGCGGAATCAACAGTGATCTTTGGCCCCATCGACCAGTTGGGATGTTTGAGCGCGTCGGCGGGCGTGACGGCGCCGAGTGCATCGACGGGTAAATCGCGGAACGCACCGCCGCTGGCGGTGAGCGTGATGCGGCGCACGCTCGATGGCGGGTGGCCTTGGAGGCACTGGAAAACGGCGTTGTGCTCGCTGTCGACGGGCAGGATTTTCGCGCCGCTGGCGGCGGCGGCGGCGAGGACGTGTTGGCCGGCGAGGACGAGGATTTCCTTCGACGCGAGCGCGAGGTCTTTGCCGGCCTTGAGTGCGGCGAGGGCCGGTTCGAGACCGGTGGTGCCGACGACGGCGACGAGGACGATGTCGGCGCTGGGCAGTTGCGCGAGTTCGACGAGGCCGGCGAGGCCGCCGACGAGACGAGTGTCGGCGGGAAAGGCTGCGGGATGCGCGCGCGCGACGGCGAAAGCGGCGTCGTCAAAAATGCCGACGTGGCGCACGCGGTGAGTGCGGGCGATGGCGGCGAGTTTTTCCCAGTTGCCGCGGGCGGCGATGGCGACGAGCTCGAGTTTGTCGGGGTGCGCGGCGATGACGCGCAGGGTGTTTTCACCGATGGAGCCGGTGGCGCCGAGGAGGACGACGCGTTTGCGAGACGGAAAGGCGGATGTGGCCACGGGTGGAGGCAGGCGCGCTTAGGGCAGGCGGAATAAGAAATAGGCGACGGGCGCCGTGAGTAAAAGACTGTCGCTCAAATCAAACATGCCGCCGATGCCGGGGATGACGTGGCCCGAGTCTTTGAGCGCGGCGCGGCGCTTGATGACGGATTCGATGAGGTCGGAAACAATCGCGATGACCGCGATGGGGCCGGCGATGAGCGCGGCGTGCAGGGGCGTGAGCGTGGCGCCGAGTTCATTGCGCCCGAGCCAGGCGACGAGTGCGCCGATGCCGATCGAGGTGAGGACGCCACCGACCGCGCCTTCCCACGTTTTCTTCGGACTGATCTGCGGGGCCATCTTGTGTTTGCCGATGGCGAGGCCGGTGAGGAGCGCACCGACATCGCAGAATTTCGCGACGGCAATCAGCCACAGGCACAGCAATAAACGCCCATCGGCCGAAACCGTGTCGGCGGGCAACGGCGTGAGGATGCGTACCATGTATTGAAGGAGCAACGCCACGTACACCAAACCGAAGAGCGTGGAGGCGAGCGCCTCGACGCGTTTTTCGGGTGGCCGCTCGGCGACGACGCGGATCGCCATGACGACCGCAGCGAGGGCGAGTAACGGATGGGCGGGCGCGCCGAAGCGGGCTTCGACGTAGGGCGCGAGCGTGATCAATCCGCCGAAAAACATCCCGAGCCCGCTAAACGGCGCCCAACCGGCGGCGGTCATGAGTTGATAAAACTCGCGAAGTGTCAGCACGGTGATCGCGGTGATAAGAATGATGCCTCCGGCGGTGCGGAAAAACCACAACGTGCCGAAAATGAGAGCCCAAAGAGCGACGGTGCTAAAAATACGGGAGATCACGGTGGTGGAATAAGAAGCGGACGTTTAGCGGGCGGGCGCGGGTTTGAGTTGTTCGCTGGTAAGGCCGAAACGGCGTTCGCGGCGATTGTAATCGGCGATGGCGGCGGCGAGGTCAGCTTGGGTGAAATCGGGCCAAAGGGTGGGCGTGAAAACGAACTCGGCGTAGGCAGCTTGCAGGAGGAGAAAATTGCTAATGCGCGTCTCGCCGGAGGTGCGAATCACCAAATCGGGATCAGGCAGATCGGCGGTGCTCAAGTAGCGGTTAAACGAAGCCCAAGAGTCGTCGTTGAGGTTTTCGCGACCGGCCGCCACGGCGGCGGCGTAGGCGTGAGCGGCGTCGACGACCTCGGTGCGGGCGCCGTAGTTGAGCGCGAGCACCAGCGTGTAATCGGTAAACTGCTTCGTGGCCTCGATCGTGTCGTGGAGAAGTTTTTGGATGTTGGCGGGCAAATCGGCGGTGCGGCCGATGGTGCGGAAACGTACGCGGTCACGCACGAACGTGGTGAGCTCTTTTTTGAGGTAATACTCCAAGAGACTCATGAGGCCGCCGACTTCGTCTTGCGGGCGTTTCCAGTTTTCGACGGAGAACGCGTAAAGCGTGAGCACCTTCACGCCGAGGTCGCGGGCGGCAAACGTCGTGGTCCGGACCGTCTCCACGCCGCGGCGATGGCCTTCGAGGCGGGGGAGTCCGCGGGATTTGGCCCAGCGGCCGTTGCCGTCCATGATGATGGCGACGTGGGCGGGGACGTGGCCCGGTGCGACGGGCGTGGTGGAGATTTCAGCCATGCGGAAGAGCGAAAGTTAGCGAGGCGGGCGGAAGTTTGACAAGGGGGAAGCCCGCGTGCGGTTTGGCGGTATGAGCAAACCTCTGACAGCGAAGAAAATTGCGGCGGAGCTGGCGAAGTTGCCTGGCTGGGCGTGGGAACATGATGCGCTGGCGAAGACCTTCGAGTTTGCGGATTTTCGGGACGCGCTGGCGTTCATGGTGCGCGCCGGTTTCGAGGCCGAGGCGCTGAACCATCATCCCGAATGGATGAATGTTTACAAAACCGTCGCCGTGCGGCTAACGACGCACGATGCCGGCGGGAAAGTGACCGCGCTCGATTTCGAATTAGCGCGGCGCATGGATCGTTGCGCGCCGTGAACCGCACCGAGCGTGCGGTTAAAGCCCGAGCATGAAATTGAACGTGCGTTCGGGCTCGCCGGGGAGGGCTTCGTGCGAGAAATCGGGGTAGAGCACGATGTCTTTTTTGGCGGTGATTTTGTTGTAGGCGGCGAACTGCGTGGAAGGCGGGCAGATGGGATCCATGAGGCCGGTATAAAGCAGGACCTCGGCGCGGATCCGCGGGGCGAGGTGTTGGACGTCGATGTAGCCGAGTTTTTCAAACGTGGCGGCGGCGCGTTCGTGGCGCGGATCGAAGGCGCGAAAGTACAGGCTCAGTTCCTCGTAAGCGGCTTTCGCTTGGTCCATTTCCCAGACGCGCAGGTAATCGCACAGAAACGGAAAAATCGGTGCTGCGCGGCGGATGCGTGGCTCGAGGGCGGCGCAGGCGAGCGTGAGCGCTCCGCCTTGGGAGGCGCCCATCGCCCCGACGCGCGCAGGATCGACTTCGGGTAACGCCATCACGACGCGCGCGAGTTGAACCGTATCGAGAAAGATCGCTCGGAAGAGGAGTTTGCGGGCATCGGGGTCGTCGAGGCCGCGGATGATGTGACCGCGCAAGGTGTTGCCCTGGACGCCACCACGGTCTTCCGAGCGACCGCCTTGGCCGCGGCAATCCATCGCGGCAACGCAGAAGCCGGCGCCGGCGTAAGCGAGTTTATTGACCCAATCGCCGGAGTGGCCGGAGTAGCCGTGAAATTGGAGGACGGCGGGGGCTTGGCGCGCGGGAGCCGAGGTGGATTTGGGGCGGAGGTACTTGGCGTAGATGCGGGCGCCGCCCACGCCGGTGAACCACAGATCGAAACACTCGACGTGCGGCGCTACGATAGTGGTGCTGGGGCGGAGTTCGGGTTGCGGTGGCGTGGCGTCGAGCTCGCGCAGGCCTTCGGCCCAATAGGCATCGAAGTCGGCGGGACGGGGATTGCGGCCGGAATAGTTCCGAAGTTCGGCGAGCGGGAGGTCGATGAGGGGCATGTTGAGAAAAAAGAAAAAACTCAGTCGAAAACGTGGGCGGGTGAACGACTGAGTTGTCGGTCGAGCCGGGGCGGAGGGTCGAGCAGAATTGCGGGGCCCGACTCGGCTTGATGGATCAATGAGGAGTAGAAGACGGAGTTTGTTTTTGGGACGTTCGTGTGTTTCGTGGGGCTCATTATGAAAACTATCGGCGTGCTCGGTCTGGGGATTATCGGCAGCGTGTGGGCGCGGCATTATCACGCCGCGGGCGTGTTGGCCGGGGCTTGGAATCGGACGCCGCAGCCAGATTTCCCGCATTGGAAAACGACGCCGCTGGCGGTCGCGCAAGCGGTGGATATCGTGCAGCTCGTCGTCGCGGATCCACCAGCGGTGCGGGCGTTGCTGGCACAGATTTTGCCGGCGCTCGGTCCGGGGAAAACCGTGGTGCAATCCAGCACGATTGATCCGCGTAGCAGCGAGGAATTTTACCAAGCGGTGACGGCGCGCGGCGCGCGTTACCTCGAAGCGCCGTTCACCGGAAGCAAGCCGGCGGCGGAGCTGAAACAGGTGGTTTACTACGTCGGCGGCGACGCGGCGACGGTGGCGGATATGGATGCGATGTTGGGGTTGGTGTCGCTCGTGCGACTCCCGATCGGTGATCACCAGCAAGCCACGGCGCTCAAACTGGCGATGAACCTGAATATCGCCGCGCAGATGGAGGCGCTGTCGGAGGCGATCACTATGGCGCGTCGCGCGGGGATTTCGGATGATGTATTTTTCGGCGCGCTGGCGCGTAATGCGAGCCAGTCGGGCTTGGCGAAACTCAAGGAGCCGAAGCTGCGGGCGGGCGATTTTTCCCCGCAATTTTCAGTGAAACACATGTTGAAAGATATGCGCTTGGCGGCGGACATCGGCGGCTGCGAAGCGTTTCCGGTTTTGGGTACGATGCGTGACCGGCTGGCGGCGGCGGATCAGGCCGGACTCGGGGATCAGGATTTCTCGGTGCTCGTCACCTTGTTGAATAAAAAATCGAGCTGAACGGCTGCGGTTTGACGCCAGGGCGCACTTCTTTAAACTGTATGACATGAGTGACTTCGTGGCTTCTTCGGCGTTGGCGGAATCGCAGCAGGCGGTGGATCGCCTCCGTGCGGCGATGCAGCGCACGATCAAAGGCAAGGACGATGTCATCGAGCAGGTGCTCGTGTGTCTCGTCGCGGGCGGGCATGTGTTGATCGAGGATTTGCCCGGCCTCGGTAAAACGTCGCTGGCGTATGCGCTCGCGCGCTCGATGGATTGCGCGTTTTCGCGGGTGCAGTTTACGAGCGATCTGTTGCCAAGCGATGTGACGGGCGTAGCGATATACGACGAGCGCGAGCATGCGTTTGTGTTTAAGCCCGGTCCGGTGTTTGCGAACGTGGTGTTGGCGGATGAGATCAACCGCGCGACACCGAAGACGCAGTCGGCGTTGCTTGAAGTGATGGATCGCGCGCGCGTCACGGTTGATGGTGTGTCGCACGCCGTGGGGGCGCCGTTCATGGTGTTTGCGACGCAGAATCCGGTGGATTACGAAGGGACGTTTCCTTTGCCGGAGAGCCAGATGGATCGTTTTTTGATGCGCTTGCACATGGGTTATCCGCAGGCGCAGGACGAGTTGGAGATTTTGCGCACGGCGCGCACGGGTTATGATGCGATCGCGGTCAACGCGGTCGTGACCAAAGCGGAGGTGTTGAAATTGCAGAGTTTGGTGGCGCAGGTGTTCGTGGAGGATTCGGTGCTCGATTATATTTTACGGATCGTGACGGCGACGCGCACCGAGGCGGAGTTCAAAGCCGGAGTGAGTGTGCGCGGCGGGCTGGCGTTGCGCACCGCGGCGCAGGCGCGCGCGTTGGTGCTCGGGCGGGATTTTGTTTTGCCGCAAGATGTCCGCGCCTTGGCGGCGGCGACGTTGACGCATCGGCTCACGCCCCTGCGGCACATGAGCAACGCGCTCGAGGAACGTCGCGCCGTCGCCGCAGCGCTCCAACGCATCGTGGCCAACGTCGCGTGGCCAGCGTGAGTCGCGCCGATGCAGCGCCGCGCCTCGGATGATTTCTTTCCAACCATGACCGCCTTCGAAGGTGCCGAGGTGAGCGTGGCGGTCGAAACGGGCTGGGCGGGGCCGGGGGCGAAAGCGACGCGGAAACCCTTTCGTTGGAGCAAGCTCGTGTGGGCGCTCGTGTGGCCGCAGGGTGGAGAGCGCATCGTGCCGACGATGTCGGGCGTGATGTTGATCGCGGTGTGTTTCGGCGTTGGGACGGCGGCGTATAATTCTTCGAGTAATATTTTGTTCATCACGCTGTCGCTCTTGTTGGCCTGTCTGATTCTGAGTGGCGTCGTATCATGGCTTAATTTGAGTCGGGTCGCCTGGCGTCTCGACGTGGCGCCGCCCCTGCGCGCGGGGCAGGCGGCGGACCTCGGTTTGAGTGTGCGCAACGGCAAACGTATTTTGCCGACGTATGGACTCTGGTTTGAGTGGAGCGCGCGTCCGATCGCGGCTGCGGCGACGGGAGCCAAAGCGGAGTCGACGGTGACGGGCCGAGGGATCGAAGTGCGAGCGATTTTGAAAAAAGCGGAGGCGGAAACGTTGCGTGGCCAAGTGGCGTTGCGCGCGCGACTCGATCCGGCGGGCGAGGATCGTTTGGACTGGAGTTTGGTCCCGGCGCGCCGGGGGCGGATGCGCGTGGAACTGGCGGGCGTGGGGTCGTTGTTTCCGTTTGGATTTTTAAAAAAATATGTGGGCTCCGAGTTGCGGGCTGAGGTGGTTGTGTGGCCGGCGGTGATCGATTATCGGCCATGGGCGCTCGTCGGCGCGCGGCGCGCGGGCGGGGAACAACCGCGGGCGCGCGCGGGCGGCGGGAGTGATTTGCTCGCGCTGCGGCGCTACGCGGCGGGCGATTCGCACCGCTTGATTCATTGGAAAGCAAGCGCGCGCACGCAGCAGTTGCTTGTGCGCCAGTTTACGACCGAGAGCAGTCAAGGCTTCGACCTGTGGGTGCGGACGGATGCGGCGATGTGGCCGCGGGCGGAACAATTTGAAGTGCTCGTGCGGTTCGCGGCGACGCTGGCGGAAGATTTGTTTCGCGTCGGTCAGTTGCAGACGATCGCGCTCGATAGCGAGTTGCCGGTGAGGGTGCGGCACGGGCGGGATTTAGCGGGCTGGCTGGATCGGCTCGCGGTGGTGGAGTTTAAGCCGGCCGCGGCGAAGCTGGATACGGGTGTCTCGTCGGCAGAAATATCGTCGTGTGGGCGGAATGTACTGACGTTTGCGCCTGAAGGCGAATCGGGCGTGGTGGCGTGGATCAACGGGCAACGGGCAGCGTCGATCTGAGCGCGATGAAACGAGAGACGCAGCAAACTCGGACGCCACGACGCGCGCAGCTCACGTTGGAGGAGTTGCGGCAGGTGCAATGGATCTTGGGTGGACTGCTGATTTTGCTCTCGGGGTGGACGGTGTTTTATCTCGAGGTGAATGCGTGGATTTTGATGGGACTGACGACGATCGCGGTGGGTGCAGGGTTGGTGCGGCCGGATTGGCCGGCGCGAGTGCCCCGGCTGGTGCACAGTTTGGCGTTTCCGGTCATCGTGGTTTTTTTCGTCTCAGATTTTTGGCTAAAGGGAGAAGTGTTACCGGCGATTGTGCGGCTGGATATTTTACTGCTGCTATATCGGGGAATCTGTTACCGGCAGCGGCGCGACGATTTGCAGGTGATCGTGCTCGGGCTTTTTTTGATCGTGGTCGCGGGGGTGTTGACGGTGTCGCCAGCGTTTGCGGTGCAGATCGTGGCGTTCACGGCTTGCGCCTTGGCGCTGTTGCTCGTGATCACGCTCGCGGACGGAGTCGCGATGAAACCGGCGACCGAAGCGAAAAAGGGTTTCAAGGGCTTGATCACGTGGCGTGCGCCGGATCGGGAACGGCCCGCGTGGGCCGAAAGCTTGGTGATAACGAGGCTGCTCCGGCGGTGTTGGGCGGTGACGGATGGTCGCGTGGTGACGTTGGCCGCGGGATTGTTTGCGGGGGTCGTGATGGTGTCGGCCCTTTTGTTTTTGGCGATTCCGCGCTTTCAACTGGATAACAGTTTATTTCTGGAGCGTTTCATCGCGAAGAAAGCCCGGACGGGTTTTAACGATTCAATCAAGTTCGGGGAGGTTTCCGAAATTCTGCAGGACACCAGCGTGGCACTGAGCGTGGATGTGTCAGATCCGAAGGCGGTGCCGGCGTCGCCGTATTGGCGAATGCTGGTGTTGGATGACTATCAGAACGGAGGTTTCCGGTTGTCGCCGGCGTTGAGCCGCGGAGCTTTCGGGCCGGAAAGGAAAGAGGCGATCTTGCTCGGCGAAGCGCGTCCGCGCTCGGGGGCGCCGGTGGATTGGACGTTTTATCTGGAGCCGGGCGTGAGCCGTTATCTGCCGTTGTTGGGGCGGTTTCAGGAACTGCGTTTTCGTGAGACGCAGACGTTTCGGCCGAGCGCGGAATTGGGCGTCGTGGCGTTGCGCGCGGAGTCGGCGACGATGACCGCTTATCGGGTGCAAGGCATGGAGTTCTCTGAGGTTTTGCCAGATGCGGGATTTGCTGAGCGGTGGCGCCGGCGGACTGAGGGCGGGGCCATCAGCGGTAGGGCCGAAGGTACGTTGCAGCGTCGCCTAAATTTACCGGCGCCAGACTTGGCGGTGCTCGCGCAGGTGAGAGAAGAAATCGCGCGCGCGTTTGTCGGTGGCAGCGCTGCGCCCACGGCGGCGGAATTTGGGCGGGCGGCGAGCGGGTGGTTGCGCAAGCAGCATGGTTATTCGCTGACGCCGACGATCCCGCGGGGCACGGGTGATGCGCTGGTGCGTTGGTTGAACTCCAAGGAGCCGGGACATTGTGAGTTGTTTGCCGGCTCGCTGGTGTTATTGGCGCGTGAGGCGGGATTCGCGGCGCGGGTCGTGGTCGGTTTTAAGGGTGGTTCGTGGAACGGTTACTCGAATAATTTCACGGTGCGCAATTCCGACGCGCATGCTTGGGCGGAAATGTGGGATGAAGCGCTGGGCGCGTGGTGGCGGGTGGATCCGCTCGCACTGGGGTTGACGGGCGCGGCCTCGGGCACGACGGGCGGAGTCAGCGGTGAGGCGGCGATCGCGGCGCAAGTGGACCGGAGTTGGACGGCGCGATTCGATAGCCTGCGTGTGTTTTGGTATCGGCGGATTGTGAACTTCGACGCGCGTTCGCAGGTGGAGACGTTGCAGGCGGTCAAGACCGTGACGGAAACGACGGGGCTGCGTTTGCGTGAAACGCTCGAACAGGCTTTGGCGGCGCTCAAGGCGTGGTTGGCGGGGCCGTGGGATTTCCGGCGCGCGGCGGGGGTGTTGGGCAGCCTAGGATTGGGCGCGATTTTATTTGGGGCCGTGATGGTGGTGCGGCGTTTGGGTTTT
>Ga0114972_10002294_pt1 | contig 14299 bp, 16 predicted proteins | sample M_140807_EF_Meta_FD_87354 | JGI IMG/M metagenome (GOLD analysis project Ga0114972, IMG submission 87354) | Freshwater microbial communities from Lake Montjoie, Canada to study carbon cycling - M_140807_EF_MetaG | ecosystem: Environmental > Aquatic > Freshwater > Lake | place: Lake Montjoie... | reverse complement strand
TGGAACGGATCGAAGGCTTCCGGCCGATCGCGACCCGCATTCACCAACGCTATGGGGCGCATTAGTCGCGACCGGCAGAAGTCCGGTTGTCAAACGACCGGGCAGCTTCCGCCGTCGATGTTGATCGCAGTCCCGGTCACGTAGCTTGACGCCTCCGAGCCGAGAAACAAGGCGGTGTTGCCAAATTCTTCAGCACGTCCGATTCGCCCCATCGGCACCCGCTGACCCATCTGCGATTTGAAGCTTTCAAAATCGCTGCTCGGATCGCTCGACTGATGGCGTCGATGGGTCTGTTCCGATTCGATCAGACCCACCAGCAGCGCATTGACCAGAATGTTGTGCGGTGCACCTTCGGCTGACAGAACCTTGGTCAGTGCAAGACCTGCGGCCCGTGTGACCGATGTGGGTGCTGTGCCGGCGCTGGGCGCCTTGGCGTAGGTGTTGAGCACATTGATCACGCGGCCCCAACGCCTTGCCTTCATTCCGGGCCATGCCAGACGCGTCATGCGAATGGCTGCAAACAGCTTCAGGTCCAGGTCGGCCTGCCAGATTTCATCACTGATGCCCTCAAACTGTGAGGCCTGGGATTTGCCGGCATTGTTGACCAGTACATCGACCCGACCGAATGCGGTCGTGACCTCGGTGAAGGCTCGCTCGACATCGCTCGCAATCGCTACATCGCAGACCACGGTCAGGATTTTTCCGCTTGCAACGCTGGCCAGATCGGCGCGTGCAGCCTCCAGGGGTTCGGCGCGGCGGGCCACGATGGCCACATCGGCTCCGGCTTGGGCAAACGCCCGCGCAGTCGCCAGGCCAAGGCCCTGACTGCCACCGGTGATGAGGACAGTGCGTCCTTCGGCTGAGAGTTTCATGTGTGTCTCCGTCTGATGATCGAGGCTTGCATTGTCTGCGAAATCCGGAAGGCCTGGAGCTGCGCATCGCCGTGGGAGGCCTGCTGTTGAGACGATAATGGCAATGAACAAGAACCGAGGGTTACTGGCACAAGATGCCCCGACCCAACTGGAGACTGGCCATGGATTTCAAAGGCAGAAGTGCAATCGTTACCGGATCGTCCTCGGGCATTGGCGCGGCCACCGCGCTGATGCTGGCCCAGCGGGGTGCCTCGGTGCTGGTCAATTGCAGCCGCAGTACCGAGGCCGCTGAACGGGTCGCCGCGCAGTGCCGTGAGGCAGGTTCGGATGCGTTCGTGGTCAGTGCGAATGTCGGCGACGACGCAGACTGCCAGCGGCTGGCTCAAGCTGCCCTGGATCGTTTCGGGCGAATCGACATGCTGGTCAACAACGCCGGCACCACGAAATTCGTTGCAGCGCGCAATCTTGCAGGCCTCTCGGCACAGGACTTTCACGACATCTATTCGGTCAACACCATCGGCCCGTTTCAGATGGTTCGTGCCTGCGAGCAGGCCTTGCGTGAGGCGCACGGAGCCGTTGTGAACGTTTCGTCAATTGCCGGCCAGGAAGGCGCAGGTTCATCGATCGCCTATGCCGCATCAAAAGGGGCACTGAACACGATGACCATGTCGCTGGCACGGGTCATGGGCCCTGAAGTTCGGGTCAATGCGGTCTTGCCGGGATTCATCGCGGCTGAGTGGTTGCAGGCAGGACTGGGTGAATCGTATGAGAAGGGCGTCAAGGCATACAAGGACACGGCCGCACTGGGTGAGGTGATGAGTCCTGAGGACATTGCCGATGCCATCGTTTGGCTCTTGAGCTCCGACAAGGTCACCGGGCAGTTGCTCCGGGTCGATGCGGGCCGAGCAGTGGGCCGCTTGCCGGGTCGTCCTGCCTGATCAGGGGCGATCGATGCACCAGACGCTGTTTGACAAGATCTGGCAGGCGCATGTGGTCGTCGACCGTGGCGACGGCTACAACCTGCTGTACATCGACCGTCACCTGATGCACGACGGATCGGCAGCCGGCTTTGCCCGTTTGCGTGCTCGCGGTCTGAGCCTTCGACGCCCTGAGCGAGCCCTGGCCACGCCGGATCACTACACCTCCACAGCCGGACGAAGCCTGCTGGATATCGAGGATCCGCAGCATCGTCAAAATGTTGAGGCGATCCGGGACAACGCGAACGCGACTGGTGTGCGGGTGTTCTACATCGACGACGAGCGTCAGGGTATTGCTCATGTGGTGAGCCCTGAGCAGGGAATGACCTTGCCGGGCCTGACGCTGGTCTGCGGCGATTCGCACACCGCGACCCATGGTGCGGTGGGTGCCTTGGCCTTTGGGATTGGGTCGTCCGAAGTCACTCATGTGATGGCAACGCAGTGCCTGTGGCAGCGCAAGCCGCAGGCCATGCGGGTTTCGGTCGATGGCGTGCTGACGCACGGCGTGAGCGCCAAGGACGTGATCCTTGCGATCATCGCCCGGATCGGCGCGGCGGGCGGTGTGGGCCATGTAATCGAGTACGCCGGCAGTGCGATCCGAAGTCTCTCAATCGAAGGCCGTCTGACGGTGTGCAATATGTCGATCGAGGCGGGTGCCCGGGCCGGCATGGTTGCTCCGGATGACACCACCTACGACTACCTGCAGGGTCGACCCATGGCGCCGACCGGCGCGGATTGGGATCAGGCACTGGCACAGTGGCGGCGTTTGCCCAGCGATGAAGGGAGCCGATTCGACCGTGAGGTCACCCTTGATGCATCAACGATTCAGCCGATGCTGACCTGGGGCACGAGCCCCGAGGACGCGGTCAGTATTTCCGATCGTGTGCCCGATCCATCCACTGCGATCGATTCTGCCAAGCGTCAGGCCATGATGAACAGCCTCGAGTACATGGGTCTTGAGCCCGGTACGCCGATGGAATCGATCGCCGTCGATCGGGTCTTCATCGGCTCGTGCACGAACAGTCGGATCGAGGATTTGCGGGCTGCTGCGGCCGTGGTCAAAGGCCGCAAGGCTCAGATTCAGGCCTGGGTCGTGCCAGGCTCAGGACTGGTCAAGCGACAGGCCGAGGCCGAGGGATTACACACGGTCTTTCTGGAGGCCGGTTTCGACTGGCGCGAGCCGGGATGTTCGATGTGCGTGGGCATGAATGGCGACACCGGTTTACCCGGGCAGCGAATCGCTTCCACTTCGAATCGCAATTTCGTTGGCCGTCAGGGGCGGGGCGTCAGAACCCACCTGCTCAGCCCGACGATGGCTGCGGCTGCCGCGGTGACAGGTCGATTCACCGACGTGCGCCGTCTTTTGCCTTAGGACCTTGGATGGAACCATTCACAACGCTGACCGCAGTCGCGGTGCCGCTCGATCAGGCGAATGTCGATACCGACCAGATCATTCCGGCGCGATTTCTGGGCATCCCCCGCGAGCAGCAGGTCGGCGCCTTGTTCCATGACCTGCGGATGGATTCGCAGGGGCAACTGCGCAGTGACTTCGTGCTGAACCAGTCTGCCTATGTCGGTGCGCGCATTCTGGTGTCTGATCGAAATTTCGGCTGCGGATCGTCTCGCGAGAATGCAGTGAGCGTCCTGGTCGACAACGGTTTCAGAGCCTTTATCGCACCGAGTTTCGGCGACATTTTTTTCAACAACTGTTTTCAGAACGGCGTGCTTCCAATCCGACTGTCGGCCGCGAGAACAGACGCACTGCGTGCTGCGCTGCGCGAAAAGCCGGGTGCACAGGTCAGCATCGATCTGGCTCGGCAGATCGTCACCGGCCCGGACGGTGCGCTTGATGGCTTCGAGATCGATTCATTCCGCAAGGACTGCCTGCTCAAGGGCGTCGACGAGATCAGCCTGACACTCGGCTATGAGCAGGACATCAGGGCGTTCGAGGCGCGTCGGGCAAGCGGTCCGAACTGGATTTGAGGTGCTTCGCGGTTTACTTCGCACCCCTGTGACTCTCGGGTGCGAAACGCGCAAAGGTCAGGGCCACCGCGGTGATCGCCAGTGCGCAAAAGACCAGTGCAGACGGTGCGCCGGCCAGGTCGCTGAGCAGGCCCAGACCGATCGGGCCAACCACATAGCCCACATCCGAGAGCGCGCGAAAGCTGCTCATCGCCGCGGCATTCATGCCTAGCGGCGCGTTATCGGCTGCGTAGGCTGAGGGGGCTGCACCAGAGATTGATGAGGCGATGCCCCAGACGACGCAGGCCACCAGAAAGCTCGCATAGGAGAACGCAAACCAGAAGCCGAAAAAAGAGATGCCGGTGAGCAGGCCTGCGCTCACGATCAGGGGCTTGCGTCCGATGCGATCGGCTACGATGCCCGCCGGATAGATGGCCATGAGCCCGAATACACTGCCCAGCGCGAAGCCGCTGCCAATCTGGCCTGCTGACAGGCCGATGCGCATCGAGGCCACCAGCGGCACGACATTGAACAGGCCGCCTGTTCGAACCAGCGCATTGGTGAAGCCGGTGAGGCAGACCAGCATGAAGCCAGTGTTGGCCATCATCAGGCGGATCTGGTCGCTGAACGCGAGCGTGGTGGCAGGCGCACCATCGCGTCGGCTTGCAATGTCCCGGGTTTCCGGGACGGCGAACCATGCAATCGCGGTGACCACGGCTGAGGTGATCGCATTGGCCAGAAAGGGCATGTCCAGGCCATAGCGCTCGGCGAGCAGGCCACCCGGAAACGGACCGACCCCGACTGCGAAGAGAAAGCAGCCCATATAGATCGACATCATGCGACCGCGCCGCTCCGGGCGGCTGATGTCGGCCAGCACCACGGCACCGATCGTAATGACGATGCCACCGCCCAGGCCAGCCACAAAGCGCGCCAGCAGGAACTCGATGAAGCTGTGCGCCCAGCCTGACCACAGATTGCCCAGCACACCGATGATGCCGCCCAGCGCCATGGCGGGCCGCCGTCCGTAGTGGTCCGCAAACTTTCCTGAAGGCACCGCCGAGACAAATCGCGCCGCGCCGTAAACAGCGATCGTTGCGCCGATGGCCGAGACCGAAACATCGAAGGTGGCGGCATAGAGCGGCAAGACCGGGATGACCGCGCCGAAACCGATCTGATTGAAAAAGATGATTGCGCACATCCAGAGCAGCACATTTCGCTCCGAAAGGCGCGGGTCATCGCCCGCAGCAGATCGGGTCAATCGCCACCTCGCAGGCTGCCGCCCCCATCGACCGGCAAGGACACGCCGGTGATGAACTGTGCTTCCTCACTGGCGAGAAACAGGCAGGCATAGGCGGTGTCCCAGCCGGTGCCCATGCGTCTGCGAAGCGGCACCTTGGCGTCTCGCATGGCGGCGATCTCACTGCGCGGGCGATTCCATTCGCGCGCGCGCGTGTCGACCGCCATCGGTGTGTCCATCAGGCCCGGCAGGATCACATTGGCCCGGATGCCGAACTCGGCGTTCTGACGGGCGATCTGCTCGGTGAAGGCAATCATGCCGGCCTTGGTGGTCTTGTAGGCCACATAGGGATAGGTTGACGAGATGGCTGCCACGGATGAGATGGCGATGATCGAGCCTGACTGCTGCGCGCGCATCACCGGCAGCACATGCTTGACCGCCATCACATAGCCACGCAGGTTGATGGCATTGACCGCATCAAAAGCTTGCTCAGTGATGTCGGTGGGCTTTGCGTCGCCGCCGGCCAGGCTGACGCCCACGTTGTAGTGCAGCACATCGACCTTGTGCCACCGGCGTACCGCCTCGGCCACGCAAGCTGCCATGTCGGCTTCCCGTCGAACATCGCCTTGCAGCGCAACGCACTGACCGCCCTGTGCGATCACGGCATCGGCGGTTTCCTGGGCGGATTCAAGCCGGGAGTCGACCGCAAGCACGCGCGCACCCTCCCGGGCATAGAGCAGGGCAGCTGCCCTGCCGTTTCCCACGCCTTCACCGGGGCTCTGACCGGCGCCGATCAGAATCACCACCTTGTCACTCATGCGCATCCTTGTCTCCTGTGGGGTGTGTCGTGGCTGTCAGGGCTGAAATCAGGCTGGTGTTGCGGGCAGCGGATGGCGGTCCAGGTAGGCCTGGTAGTCTGGCTCCACATCGATCTGAAGGCTGCCCAGGACACGTACGACCGCGTTGTAGAAGGACACGGTGACGATCAGGTCGACGAGTTGCTCGTTGGACAGATGCGCTTGCAGCGCGTTAAACGAACGTGCAGACAATTCACCGTGCTCGGTGATCTCGCGCGCACCGGCCACGACGAGGCTTGCCAAGGGGTCCAGGGCCGGCTGTGCGTGGCCTTCGGTATTGGCAATCAGGGCCTCAATGTCGGCATCGGTGACGCCGAAGTCATACCCGATCTTGATGTGATGTGACCACTCGTACGGTGCACGTGCCAGATAGCCGACTTGCAGGATGGCGAGTTCGCGAAGCCGTGCATCCAGTGGGCTGTGATGGCGAATGTACTGGCCTAATCCCTGGAAGGCCCGCAGCGCACCCGGGCTGTGGGCGAGTTGCTTGTGCAATGCAATCTCGCGCTTGAGCAGGTCCTGATGCTCCGGGGCGAGCTGGGACTTGTCGAGGTAGGGCAGGCGGGCCATGCGGTGTCTCCGGAAAAAGTCGATCGAATGCGGGTGTTTCGCCGACTGCAGTCAAGGGTGACGGGGCTTCGCAGGGGAGTCAAACAGCAGGCGTTCCGCTTGTGAGGGATCGGTTCGTCGGGTGGTATGCCGGACCTTCAGGCTGCGGTAGTCTGACTCGATGAATGGACGATCCTTGACATGGGCCATGTGCGTCGGGCAGGTCGGTGGCTTGTTGCCCCATGTGGTGGTGCCGGCGATCATGATCGGCCATCTCGTGCCGCAGTGGGGCCTGAGCAATGCTCAGGCGGGCCTGCTGGCTGCCTCATATGCCGCGGGATACATGTGTGCCGTGCCGGTTCTCGGTGCCATGACAGACCGCATCGACGCAAGGAAACTCTTGCTGCTCGGTTCGCTGCTCAGTGCGGCGGCGACGATCGCCTTCGGTGTGTTGGCTCAGGGCATGATCTTGGGAATGCTGTTGTGGGCGCTTGCCGGGATCGGATTCGCCGGTGCCTACATGCCTGGCTTGCGAGCCCTGACTGATCGCCTCGATCCGGGTGATGCGTCCCGCAGCGTGACGCTCTATACCTCGAGTTTTTCCCTGGGTGTGGGCTTGTCTTTCCTGTGCTCCCAACTGATTGCCGATTCGATCGGATGGCGCTGGTCGTTCGTGCTGACAGGCCTGGGACCGCTGGTGATGGCCTTCACCGCGTGGAGGATGGAGTCTCGCGTCCCACAGGCTCGAAGCGGTGCCTTGCTCGATTTCCGACCCGTGCTTCGCAACCGCAGCGCCATGGGCTACATCCTCGGATACGGGGCTCACTGCTTCGAGCTGTATGGCATGCGAACCTGGATCGTGGCGTTCTGGAGTTTCGTTGCAGCCCGTCATGGTGCCGCGACCCCGCTTGATGCGGTCACGGTCAGCGTGCTGGTCACCCTGGTGGCCATGCCGGCCAGCATTCTCGGAAATGAATGTTCGATCCGCTTCGGGCGGCATCGCGCCATCAGTTTCATCCAGTTCACATCGGCTGCGGTGGCGCTTGCTATCGGGCTGTTTGCGGATGGATCACCGTGGCTGTTGCTGGCACTGGTCATGCTCTACGGCATCACCGTCCCGGCCGATTCAGGCTCGCTGACTGCCGGTATGAGTGCCAGTGCTGAGCCTGGCTTCAAGGGCGCAACCATGGCACTTCACTCGACCGTCGGGTTCGGATTGTCAGCGCTCGCAGGCTGGGCGGTTGGCGCGGCACTTGATGCAGGCGGGGGCAGCGATTCACCCCAGGCCTGGCTCGCTGGCTTTGGACTGCTGGCTGCGGGCATTCTCATGGGCCCGCTGGCCCTGCGCTGGTCGCGCGCAGGGCCAAATGAGTCAATCGATTCGCAGTCGAAAGCCTAGTTGACCACGGCTTATGCAGACTCGCCCGGTGCGCCGCCAAGATGCGCCGGCGGGTAGTAAGGACGGTCTCCCAGCGCATCGACCCGCGTCCAGAATGCCTCGCCGGTGGCCAGTCCGCGGGCGTCTTTCGGTGCCGCCTGTCGCCACATCGCCCATGAGTCCGGGTGCAGGCGACACGCCTCATCGAAATGGACCTGTGCCTCGATGTCCTGACCGGCGCCTCTCAGAGACAGAGCCAGCCGGAACAGGGCATGCGCTCTGGACACGTCGTTCGATGCCTCCGGCTGTCGGGCCTGAATGCGCTGTGCATCGAGGGCATGACGGCTCTGCGCACCCCGATGCACCCAGTCGCTCACCGCATCAAGGTACCGAGTCTTGACGCGCTGGCGCTCCGCCATGACCTCTTGCGGCAAGGTGAATTTTTCGCGATCCATTTGCCGAAAGCCATCGGTTGCGCCAGCTGTCTCGGGCGATCTGACGATCAATCCGGACTCGTCGATCCAGACAGCCTGAGGCACATTCACCAGCTTGTAGAGGTCGGCAACATGGTGGTTGCGATCGATCACGCACGGATAGGACGGCGCAGCCGATTCGATCCACGAACGCGCTGACTCGGGATCGTCCAGTGCCACCGCCATCACCACAAAACCTCGGTCCTTGAGGGACTCGAACAGGACCTGCCACACGGACAGGTCAGCCCGACACCCTCACCATGAGGCCCAGGTCGCCAGCAGAACCTTGCGTCCTCGCAATCCGGAGAGGCGATGCATCTGGCCGCTCAGATCGGGCAGCTCGAAATCCGGGGCAGGCGTTCCAGGCGTCAGTTGCGAGCGCTGTGATGCGCCACTTCCGAGGACCCAGGTCGTGCGCGCCTGATCATGAACCACCGGGCTGCCCATGTAGGCCCACATCCCGGCGACATCAAGGCGACCGTCTCGAACGAGATGGCCATCGCGGGGCAGTGGAATGCAGGTATCGGCCTGGCACAGCCCCTGAGGCTTCCAGCTCCATCCTGTGGTGCGTTCGATGGTCTGTGAATCGAGCCACAGGGAATCGGCATCGACATCAATTGAGTGCAGCGTTGTTTCGCGCTGCTCATGGATCACGGTCAGCATGGTGTATCGCTCGGAAAGACGGTCCAGCCGCCATGATGCCCGATGATTCAAGTATCGGTTCGGGCGGACTCTGACTAAGTGCAGGGCTTGCCGGTCGGGTCAGTCGGGCGTGCCGGAGTCTGATGCCTCGGTGCGTTCGACGATCACCTGTCCCAGCCCACTCAAGCCAATGGATCGGGCTGCTGCATGGCTGAGGTCGATGATCCGCCCGGCAATCCAGGGGCCCCGATCGGTGATTCGAACCGTCACGCTTTGGCCGGTTCGTGGATTGCTGACCATCACCCGGGTGCCAAAGGGCAGGGTGCGATGTGCTGCGGTCATGGCATTCGGGTCAAACCGGGTGCCGCTGGCCGTGCGCCGACCACTGAATTCCCGGCCGTAGTGGCTCGCGATGCCATGCTGCTTCCACACTACCCGGGTGGGAGCGGCCACATTGCTCGGCTCGGGCTGTGCCTCGGAATCGAGCGGCCCGGCCTTCGCGGTCTGAAGCAGGGCGCTCAACACGAGAACTGCATACGTCAATGCGCAGGCAATCAGCGATCTCATGGCATGTCGAGTCTGCAAACTGGAACGATCCTTTGATTCAGGACCTCGGATTCTAAACCCAGGCCTTGCCTGGCCTTCGCAGTGGCGTAAGGTCTCACCTTTATACTCGCCGCAGGAGAAGTCTGATGACCAATACGCTTGTTTCCAATGCCCTGATCCATGATGGACTGGGATCGGAGCCCTTCCTGGGTCAGGTCTCGATTCGCGAGGGCCGCATCGATGCGGTTCGGCCGCAGGCTCAGGCGATTTCCGCTTCATCTGATTGCCAGGCCATCGATGCGAAGGGACTGTCCCTGATGCCCGGCATCATCGATAACCACACGCACTACGATGCGCAGATCACCTGGGATCCGTACATCGACCAGTCCATCAGCATGGGCGTGACCACCGCAGTCATCGGCAATTGCGGGTTCACGATTGCACCCTGCCATCCGGATGCCGCGTCGCGTGATCTGGTGACAAAGAACCTGACTCAGGTCGAAGGGATGTCGCTGGCCAGCCTGCAGGCGGGCATCCGCTGGAATTTCGTCAGTTTCAGCGACTACATGAACCAGATCGAGGCTGGCGGCTGCGCCATGAATCTGGCCGCCTTCGTGGGGCACTCGACGATTCGCACTTTTGTGATGGGTTCGGACGGATCCGATCGGGTGGCGACGCCGGACGAAGTGGCTCGCATGCAGCAACTGGTGGATGAGGCCCTTGATGCCGGTGCCATCGGACTGGCGTCGACGACGACCACCTCCCACAGTGCCTACGATGGTCGGCCAATGCCGTCGCGTCTGGCAGATTGGTCGGAGTTCCTCGCGCTGGCCAAGCCCATGCGGGATCGCAATCGCGGTGTGTTCATGATCACCAAAGGACCGCCCACGCCGGTGACCATGCTGGAAGAGTTCGCGGCAGCATCGGGCCGACCGGTGCTGGTCGCCGCACTGCTGCACTCAAGCCTCGCGCCTAACGGTGTTTTCGACGACCTGCAGGCGATCGGTGTTGCCAATTCGCGCGGACACCGCATGAAGGGCGCAGTGGCTGCCACCCCACTGGTGTTCGATTTCACATTTGAGTCTCCTTATCCACTGGAGCCACTGGCTGCCTGGAAGCCGGTGTTCAGTGTCAAGGGCGAGGCCTTGATGGCCACAATGCGCGATCCGGCCTTTCGCAATGCCTTGCGCGAGGAACTGAAGGTGCCGACGCGGCGCTTGTTTGCAGGAGACTGGAACCTGATCCATGTCCTGGAGACCGTCAAGCCTGAAAATCAGCGATGGGTCGATCGCAGCATTGCGAGCATTGCGGCTGAGAAAGGCGTTGACCCGCTCGATTGTCTGTTTGATCTGGCGATTTCCGAAAACCTGGGCACGCTCTTTTCCTTGTGCGCTTTCAATCATGACGAGCAGGCGGTTGCGCGCCTGCTGGCCCATCCTGAGAGCCTGCTGTCGCTGTCAGACGCGGGTGCACACCTGTCATTCCTCGATGACTCAGGATTCGGCTTGCATCTGCTCGGCCACTGGGTTCGAGACAAAAAGGTGATGGCCATGCCGGAGGCTGTGCGTCGACTCACCAGTGCTCAGGCCGAATTCTTTGGCATCCGCAATCGCGGTTCGATTCGCCCCGGCTATGCGGCAGACCTGTTGATGTTCGACCCTGCCACGGTCGGGCGCGGTACCCGCTCCAGAGCGAATGACCTTCCCGCAAATGCAACCCGGGTCGTGACGCGGTCTCGAGGTGTCCACGGCGTCTGGGTCAATGGTGAACGGGTTGCAGATGAGTCCGGCGCCTTGCACAGCGCATTGCCGGGTCAATTGCTCAGAAGCTTCGAGTAAGGGGTTACGGTGAGCCAAGCATCGCGTCAACTGAGCATCCGGGCAGTCCGCGAGGAGATCGGCGCAGCAGCCCAGTGGCTTCATGAAGCCAGCGAAGCGCTCGGCGTTCCCGCGGCGCAGTGTCACCGCCTCGACATGTGCCTTGACGAGGTGCTGGCCAACATCGTCTCCCATGGCGGTCCAACGGCGCTGGACGGCGCTGTTGAGCTCAGCTTGAGTTCGGTGGCCGAAGGCGAGCAACGCGTCGCAATCCTTCAGGTGAGTGACCTGGGCATGCCATTTAACCCGCTGCTCGCGCCTGAAAAGCCTCTGGCCTTGTCTCTGGATGACGCCGAGCCTGGTGGGCTGGGTCTGGTCATGATGAGGCGCTATGCCGATGACCTCGCCTATCGCCATTCGAAAGGCCGTAACGAGTTGAGCATTACCGTGCGCTGGTCGGATTGACTCGGCGCATGGATTACACTCGCAGTCTGATCCCACTGGAGACCCTTTGATATGTCAGCCACTTATTCTCCCGCCGGTCGCCTCGACGGCTCCAACGCAGCCGCTGCTGAATCCGAACTTCTGGGTCTGTTGTCCGAGCAGGGTGCAGCCGTGACGGTTGATCTTTCGAAGCTCGACTATGTCAGCAGCGCCGGACTGAGGGTCTTTCTGTCGGCTGCCAAGGCGGCCAAAGCAAAAGGCGGCAAGCTGACGCTGCTGTCCCCCAAGCCTGCGGTCATGGAAGTGCTGCAGATCAGCGGCTTTGACCGCATCCTCGACATCCAGTCCTGAGGCTCGACATGACGACCACCCCATCGCAGCCGAGCCAGCTGACGCTTGCAGAGGAGCTGATCCTCATCGCACTGGACGACGAGACAGGGACCTTGATCAGCCTGCCGCCGTTCGCGCTGGAATTGGGTCTCGCCTCAGCAGTGATTGGTGAGTTGACCCTCAAGGGTCGTCTCGACACCGACGCCACCCATGTTTTCGTGACCTCGAAAGTCCCCGTCGACGATTCCATCCTCGACGAAACCCTGGCTGATATTGCTGCTGAACCCCAGCAACTCCCGACTGAAACCTGGCTGCGTCGGATTGCCGAGGAAGGGCAGGTGCTGCGCGACAGGGTCACCATGCGGCTGGTCAAGCGCGGGGTGCTGGGTACCGAAGAAAAGCGCCTGCTGTGGGTGTTCAAAACCCGCACTTACCCGCCGACCAGTGGGATTGAAGAGCGGGAGGTCAAGAGCCGGATCATGACGCTGTTGAACAACGACGATATTCCGAATCCGCATGACGCGCTGTTGATCGGCTTACTGCGGTCAACCGGCATGTTCGACGTGTTGCTTAGCCGTCCGGAGCATGAGCGGCTGCGGCCTCGTATCGACCAGCTCTCGAATCTCGAAGAGATCAATCGCTCGCTGAGCAACACCATGTCCGCTCTTCAGGTCGCACTGGCCTCGGCTTACATCGGTCCGATGTAAACAAGTGGGCGGCCGCGGCCGCCCGCTGTTGTTCAAAATTGATGGCCGATCGCGCCGGCCAAACGAGGATTAATCGTGTCTGATTCCAAGGCCGCGTCGCACGACCTGATGAATCTGCGCAACACGCTCACTCGCACAGCGTGCCTGATCCTCCTGACGCTTTTGAGTGTGGGCCTGGTCTCGGTGTTCTCGATCTGGTCAATCAACAAGCAACACACCATGTTGCAGGACCGCATGGTCCGGATCCTGCAACTGACCGACGATGCCCGTGCCGCTGAAGTGCTGCACAAGTTGCAGATTCAGGAATGGAAAAACATTCTTCTGCGGGGGTCTGATCCCAAGGATCGGAGCATTTTTTTCGAGAGTTTCAACAACCTCGGCCTGCAACTCGAGGTTCGACTGTCCGATTTGCACCGTGGTGCGAACAACCTCAAGCTGGATACTTTAGTCGCCAAGGTTGATGAGGTTGCATCACGATATGCCAAGGTCCACGATGCCTATTTGACCGCTTTGGCCACCGGAGGGAGGGAAAATGCTGTGCTGTATCAGGCCAGCACCGGATCGAACGACATCCGTGTCAGACGCGATCAGATCCAGCTTGGCTTGGATACACTTTTCAATCCCCGTCAGATCGATCAGGCTGTTCGAGGCATCGACCGCGAGATCTCGACCTCGTTTGATGATATTGCCGATGAGATCATGCTGCTGGCAAAGGGCTATCTGATCGAAGCTCAGCACAATGATCGCGTTCGGTACGAGCAATTGGTTCGGGTGATGTGGGGCGCACTGGGCGTGTCGATTGCAATGATCGGCTACCTGCTGTGGCAGGTCGTGCGCGGACAGGGTCAGCGCTCGTGAGTGCGTCCACCGCCTTCGGGGGGCTGGGTCTGTTCTTCGTCGGAGTGCGTCTCGTTGGCACGCATGTCCGTCAATTGGTCGATGACTCAGTTCGCATGCTGTTGGCGAGCTACTTGAAACGGCGTGGCGTTGCGCCGATTGTAGGGATGCTCACCGGAGCGGTGACTCAATCATCGAGCGCTGCCGCATTCATTGCAATCGGACTCATGAGCAGCGGTGCGATCGCGATGTCGAGCGCATTCAATCTGCTGGTTTGGGCCAATGTCGGCACCTCAGCTCTGGTGCTGCTTGCAGCAGTCGATGTGCGCGCGCTGGCGCTGTTTCTCATTGGTTCGATCGGTGTGGCCTTTGTGTTGGGCGCAGATCAGGTCGAGCGGCGTCGGCACCTGATGTATGCCCTGTTCGGCATTGCCGTTTTGCTGTTCGGGTTGTCTCTGGTCAAAGAGGCAGCCGCGCAGGCCCGTGACAATTTCTGGGTCCGGGAGTTCATCGAGTTTTCAGGTTCAGGCACTCATGTCGCGCTGATCGCCGGCCTGGTTCTGGCGACGATCTTGCAGTCCTCGTCTGTGGTCAGCGTGCTGTCACTGCCGCTGGTCTCGGAGGGGCTGATCGATTTCAAACTGGCAGCGCTGATGACATACGGCGCCAGT